>Ga0315906_10003209_pt1 | contig 21897 bp, 16 predicted proteins | sample LakEriMetagenome_4_FD_203526 | JGI IMG/M metagenome (GOLD analysis project Ga0315906, IMG submission 203526) | Freshwater fungal communities from buoy surface, Lake Erie, Ohio, United States - Buoy 2 MA122 | ecosystem: Environmental > Aquatic > Freshwater > Lake > Lake biofilm | place: USA...
TGATCGCCTGAATGAATGGGAGCTGCAGGACAGCGCCGGTTATACATTGCCATTCAATCCTTCTGTGCTGCTGATGAATAAAGTACTCAAATCATCCGCTTCTCTGTCAATCATACGAACCCACGGGTATATTCAGGACAATATCAATCTCAGTCAGAAAGAAAACAAGCTGACACTACAGCTCGGACTTCGTTATAACTATAACACATTAAACAATGAATTTTTGTTGCAGCCACGTACCCAGTTAGCTTATCAGCCTTCCTGGAAAAGAGACATTGTTTTCCGAATGGCTGCGGGGGCATACCATCAGCCTCCGCTATATCGTGAGCTCAGAAGATATGACGGCAGCGTGAATGAAAATGTAAGAGCGCAAAAGAGCTGGCAGGTAGTAGGTGGATTTGACTGGAATTTCAAAGGATGGGGCTCAAGACCATTCAAGCTGCAAACAGAAATCTACTATAAATCAATGACTGATGTGGTGCCCTATGATATTGACAATGTTCGTATCCGTTATTCCGGAAACAATGAAGCCATTGCCTATGCAACCGGCATCGAAGCAAGATTGTTTGGAGAACTGGTGAAAGATGCAGAAAGCTGGATTAGTGTTGGACTGATGCGCAGCAGAGAAAACCTGAATAATGACCGCTGGTATAATTACACGCTGGATGATAACGGAAAACCGACAGACAGCACTTTAGTAGAAGGCGGATGGGTACGACGACCTACGGATCGTTTTTTAACGGTTGGAATGTTCATTCAGGATTATTTGGCTACCAACCGCAACTTCAAGTTTCATATGAATCTTTTATACGGCACCAATTTGCCGTATAATATTCCCAATAGTGTCAAATTCCGAAATGCACTGATCATCGATCCGTATATACGCGTGGATTTCGGATTCAGTGCTTTATTACTCGACAGTGAAAAAAGTAAGCGAAGAAGCAAAAACCCGTTCCGTAATTTTCAAAACATCTGGGCGAGTCTGGAAGTGTTCAATGTCATCGACAGAGCCAATACTATCTCCTACCTGCTAATCAAGGATTTCTCCAACAATATTTTTACTGTACCCAATCGACTCACTCCGCGATTAATCAATTTCAAGATTATTGCTCGGTGGTAATTTGTCAATTAGTAATTAAGAATTAATAATTAACAATTTGTGAATAAGTAACTTTACATAAATTGACAGAAAGCCGTTAATATTGATTGATTGTAAAATCCTCACCTCATCCTAAACCGACGTACATTGACAGAAACAATTATCAACCTGGAAACCGTTAACCCCATTGAATTCTTTGGTGTCAACAACGGCAAGATCGACTTACTGAAAAAGAAATTTCCCCTCCTGAAAATCCTATCGCGTGGTACCCAGATCAAATTAAGCGGCAGCCCGGAACAGATTGAAATAGCGAAAGAAAAAATAGACCTGCTCATATCTTATATCGAACGAAACGGACAGGTGAGCGAACAATATTTTGATCAGATACTGGGAGGAGATGATAAAGAAACAGTTGATAATTTCCTGGAGCGTCATCCCAATGATGTACTGGTTTTCGGCCCCAACGGAAAGACCGTCAGAGCTCGTACACAAAATCAGAAAAAGATGGTGACTGCCGCCGAAAAGAACGATATCGTGTTTGCAATCGGACCGGCCGGTACCGGCAAAACTTACACGGCTGTTGCTTTGGCAGTAAGGGCATTAAAAAACAAGAGCGTCAAAAAAATCATCCTCACCCGTCCAGCAGTGGAAGCCGGAGAAAGTCTCGGATTTTTACCCGGCGACCTGAAAGAAAAAATCGACCCATATCTCCGTCCATTGTATGACGCACTGGACGATATGATTCCTGCCGACAAACTTGGTTATTATATGAGTACCCGCGTCATTGAGATTGCGCCGCTGGCTTATATGAGAGGGCGTACGCTGGATCATGCTTTCATCATCCTGGATGAAGCACAGAATACGACGGATCTGCAGTTGAAAATGTTTCTGACCCGGATTGGTGCCAATGCGAAAGCCATTATAACTGGTGATTTGTCGCAGGTAGATCTTCCGAAAAATCAACGGAGTGGACTGGAGAAAGGCATACGGATCTTAAAAAATATTGATGGTATTTCGCATATCGAATTAGATGAGGAAGATGTCGTTCGTCACCGCTTGGTAAAAGCTATTATCAAAGCGTACGACAGAGACCATCTGCAGGAACAAAAGCCATGATGAATAATAGACTATGTTTAAGTACTGCATGAAGCTACAAATGATCAAAATAACTTTCTTATTATTTTTATGCATATCCATTCATGCATGTAAAACAGAAAGCGCTCGGCCCGATGATGCACTGGGAACAGCCCGTGCCTTCATCCGGTATTCGCTGGACGGTGAGTTTAAGCAAGCGGACGAATTAATGCTTGAGGATAGTATCAACCGGCAAGAACTGGAGCAAATAAAGAAACGTTATCAAAACGATTTATCAAAACAAGAGAAGCTCAGCTTTCAAAAAGCATCCATTATTATACACACCGTTGATCAGTTGAATGACTCCATTGTGGTAATCAACTACTCCAATTCATATACGAAAAAACAAATGCCCATTAAGGTGATTCGCAGGAATGATCTTTGGCAGGTAGATCTTCAGTACACTTTTTCAGGGAATCTTTAAAATGCAGCTAAGAGAATTTTTACTGGTAGGACTGGGAGGTGCCATCGGCTCGATGCTGAGGTATGGCGTTGGCTTACTCATTAAATCCTTTTTGATAGTTCCTGCCGGCACATTTATGGTAAATATGATTGGTTCGTTTCTTATCGGACTCATTTCCGGCATGGCGGCAAACGACCCTAAATTCCAGCAGAACTGGTACATATTTCTCGCCACCGGTCTTTGCGGTGGATTTACTACATTTTCAGCCCTTTCATGGGAAGGATTGCAATTATTGCAGCAACAAAGAATCCCCCTCTATTTGTTTTATGTAATGAGCAGCATCCTGGGCGGCTTATTTTTTGTAGGGTTGGGCATGAAAATGGCTAGATAATTCTATTTCTCTTTCATCTGTAAAAGCTTTATGGCAGGAGATTTCACTAATTTACCATGCAAGCTTTACCTTTGTTCCAAATGAGTAGTAAACCCCAAAAAGACGCGTTGGGTAAGGGTATCCGATCCTTACTTAAAACGATCGATGAAGATTTAAAAAACACAGCTGGGAAATTACAACCGGCAGTTGCAGAAGCAACTACCCTGAGTTTACGAATTCCCATTGAAGATATTGAAGTCAACCCCAAACAACCCCGTCGCGATTTTGACGAGTCGGCTCTTCAGGAACTGGCCTCATCCATCCGGCTACATGATATCATTCAGCCTATTACTGTTTCGAAAACCACTTCGGGGAAATATCGTCTCATAGCAGGAGAAAGAAGATGGCGCGCATCCAAACTGGCCGGACTGAAAGATATCCCTGCATATATCAGACAAGCCAATGATGCTGAATTGCTGGAGCTGGCACTTTTGGAAAATCTGCAGCGCGAAAATCTTAATCCTATCGAAATTTCACTCAGCTATAAAAGGCTGATGGATGAACTGAATTATACCCAGGAGCAAGTGGCAGAGCGGATGGGTAAAGACCGCACCACTGTGACCAATTTTATCCGCTTGTTAAAATTGCCACCGGATATTCAGTTGGCCGTGCGAAACGGTGCACTGACCATGGGTCATGCCAGAGCGCTGATCAGTATTGATACCATTGAGAAGCAGATGTTCGTTTATAAAGCCATTAAGGAAAAAGATCTTTCTGTAAGACAAACCGAAGCGCTGGTTCGTCAGCTATATAAAGCACCTCCGGTTAAAAAGATCAAAAAATCGGAACTGGATCGCGTGTATCAGCAAATCACCGATAAATTATCTGAACAATTCAGTACCAAGGTCGTTTTAAAACACGATAAGAAAGGCTCCGGACACATTACCATTGAATATTTCTCGCTGGATCAGTTTAATCATATTCTTAAACAGCTGGGTGTTTCCGTTGAGTAATCCATGAAATTGCTTTTACTTTTTTTAACGATGAATATAACGCAGGATTCGCTGCCTGTGGTATCAGATTCATCAAAAGTTATCCTCGCAGAAAGAATAAAGACTCCTGTCGTACACAGTCCGCGCAGAGCCGCTGTTTTATCGGCATGTGTGCCTGGCCTGGGACAGATCTACAATAAAAAATACTGGAAATTACCGCTGGTTTATGCCGGACTTGGGACCTGTGCAGGGTTTTTCTTTTATAATGTAAGCGAATATAATGATGCGCGTAAAGCCTATCAGAACAAACTAGACGGAGACCCCTCCAATGACAATAACATGCCGGAAAAGTACAGACCGGTAGATCCTGAATCAATACGACGGTACAGAAATGGCGTAAGACAAAATGTTGATTATTCTGTTTTAGCTTTTCTGCTATGCTGGGGCCTGAATGTAGTTGATGCGGCGGTTGACGCGCATTTGAAAACATTTGACCTGAGTGATAATCTGTCGTTGCATATTAATCCCTATATGCAGCCTGCGAATGGAAGCAGTGGCGTGAAAGTACTGCTTGATTTCGGCAGAAAAAAAAATCAGACAAGTATCAGAACACATTAATATGTCAAACATGAAAATAACATTGATCGGATACGGCAAAATGGGTAAAGCCATTCACGAGCAAGCCAAACTAAGAGGACATACCGCTCCATTGATCATTGATCTGCATAACAAGCAGGAACTGACAGCCGATAACTTAAAGAATACAAATGTAGTGATCGAATTTACCACACCCGAAACGGCTTATGAGAATGTAATCTTTTGTTTAGAACATGGCATACCCGTGATCTGCGGTTCAACCGGATGGTTACATAAACTGGACGAAGCAAAAGCTGCTGCTGTTTCACATGATACCGGTCTGATTGTAGCGAGTAATTTCAGTGTTGGGGTGAATTTATTTTTCGAATTGAATAAAAAACTCGCCGAACTGATGCGTCACTATCCGGAGTACCATCCGGCATTACTTGAAGTGCATCACACACAAAAAATCGATAGTCCGAGCGGCACCGCAATTTCCCTCGCAGAACAGATACTGGAGCGATTACCCGGAAAAGAAACATGGGTCAATCATTCAGCCGAAAAAAAGGAAGAGCTGGCCATTATCAGCGAAAGAAAAGATCCGGCTCCAGGCACACATCACGTAAAATATACATCAAGCATTGATGATATTGAAATCATCCATACGGCTCATAACCGTACCGGTTTTGCATTAGGCGCTGTACTCGCAGCGGAGTTTATTATCGGGAAGAGAGGATTTTATACAATGAAGAATGTATTGGGAATTTAGGGCCTTTCTTCTTTAATACGATCTTCTAATTTTTTACAATTACCTTAACAACAAATCTCTTCAACTCAGCCAGATTATCTGTTGTTGATTTTTTAGATCTGTTTTTATAGACTGGTAAATCTAGTTTTTTAGGAAGCGCGTCAATCAATCCTTTGAGATAAATAGATTTAATGGCAAAGTTTACATTTTCACTTTCATTAAATATATCTTTATTCAGTGACTCAACTACAATACCTATCAGATTACATTTATCATCAAATACAGGACCACCGCTATTGCCAGGTTGTATTGGCGTAGAAATTTGATATCTGGAAACATCATCCATAATTCCGGTAAAAGAGCTGACAGTCCCATTGGTGAACTTAACATCATTCCCCAAAACACTCCCAAAGGGATAACCTAAAGCAAATGCAGGTGAACCTAGTGAAGCAGGATCAATACTGAAATTATATTGTATCCCAGAAATAGGTTTAAATGCAGAGTCATTTATTTTAAGAATGGCTAAATCCGTCTTGGGGTCAACTTTTATTACTTCCGCCGTATACTTAGACAACGATCCATTTACAGAAGTCTCTATCAAAACTTCCTTAGAAGCTTCAATAACATGAAAGTTTGTAGCGATATATCCTTCAGTATTTATAAAAAATCCTGATCCGTTACCGGCATAACTATATAAATTGTTTTTTGATATTTTTTCCTGATAAAGTTTGACATCATCATAGTCGATATCATCTTTAAAGACATATTTGGATACAATAATTTTAGAATTCAGTTTTTTATTTTTAGGCGCGATATAAATACTAAAGCGCTTGCCGTTGAACTTAAAATCCTTATATGTCTCCTTTTCTATAATATTACCATTTACGGAGTAATAAACGTCCTGCCCTTTCTTTGAAATCGAAAGGGTATTTTTTTTATTTAAACCAAGCTGTATCTTACCTGATTGACCATTTTTTTTCTTAAGAAATATTGTACCATCGAAAGTTTCAATCTCAAAACTTTGATCTTTTGTATTTACAACAAATCCCTCATAACTGTGCTCTGTTTCATTTTCATTCCAATATAATCCATATTCAGTATTGTCATCTTTAATTATAAATTCTGCTTCAATAGTAAAATCATTGTAGTGTATCCATGGGATATTTAAATCGATATCAGTATTACCGAATTCATTTTTTTTACTTTGTGATCTGATAAATAATCCTTCCTTTACAAGATCTGAATTATCATAATCGCTCAGCGTCCAGTAAGATTGTAAATTCGTGGGCTCGAAGAAATTATTTTCTATTATGATTTTACAGCTCTTATAATCATTGCATTCAAACCGAAATGCATTAAGTGTATCATTCTGATATACAACTACTTTTTTTATTTTTCTCCCATCATCATAATAATTGATCATAGGGCCATTCAACTGATCATTCTTAAATATTCCCTGTTCAACCAAAACACCCAGTTCATCATATAAACTGAATACCCCGTCTTTTTTCCCTTCAACCAGATTTACACTATATTTTTTTATAAAATTATCATGAAACTCGGTATAGGTTCCTGTACCATTAACAAAACTATGACTACTAATCAGTTTACCTTTATCATCATATTGATTATACAGATCATGTAATAATCCATTTTTATAAAAACTTGTTGATTTAACCCGACCATTCTCAAAATAGTCAACACATGCCCCATTCAATATATTATTGGCATAGCTTAATATTGACTTAATTTTTCCTGATTGATAAAATATTTTCATTTCTCCCTCACAGGGGCTCTCGATAATATTGTCTTTGATTAATTTTATAGTGAGCCATTCTGCGTACAGCTCACCGGATATAAGATGCATATTAATTTTCCATCCCGAAGTAAAAGCAACATCTTTCTTGTACTCCACATAATATGATGCAGCCTCTTTAATACATTTTTCCGAATCCTGATTATAATAGATCCTATCAATGATTTGAGCAAAAGAATAAGAAAAAAAGAAAAAAGGTGAAATAAATAAAAAAAGACAAACAGTTTTTTTCATCGATATATAGTTTTGGTTAGTAATAATGACTGTAATAAATCTTTCTAATTATAGAAAAATTTATTCAGGAGACCAGAATGCTACCTACCTCAAATCCACCAGTTCCACGCCAGGATATTTTTTTTGATCAAAAACAAAAACATCATCGGAAACCGGTGCATTGCCGTTGAGTGCGCTAACCGTATATACATAATGCACCCCGCTTTTATCCATGATCTTCGTACTGTATATCGTATTGCTGGCTTTATCTACGTGTAGATAAACTTTGAAAAAGGATTTTGATTTATCAAAAGGAGTCAATTCTATCTCCTGTAATTTTTTACCCGCTTCAGATTTCTCACCATTCAGTTTATATAAGAAATCCTTGTCATAAAAATTAGTGAATAGCTTTTGCGGAGTGATCGCATTTTGGGATGGATCAAATTTAGTGATCGTCACTTCATTGGATGACTTATCATAGGTCCAGATATTGGCACCATCACAAAAAATATCCTGCCCGCCAACAAGTGTAATCCGATATTTCGTTCCCTTCATAAACAGATTTCCCTTTTTAACTCCCAGTACCTTACCCTTGGCATCTTCATTTTTAAAAACAAAAGCGGCTTTAACCGATTTATACTTTTTAAAATTCGCACTTACCGCATCCAGTACTTTTTTTGCATTGGGATCGCTTTGACCCATGGATTTATTCTGAGCCCATGCAGACAGATTAAAAAGAGTTGTAAAAAGAACCAGAATAGCACTCAAACGCTTCAGCATAATTGATCTCATTAGTTATCAGGCAAAATTCAAGTAATTCATTTAAATAACAAGCATCCCGGGAGAATATTTAAGGTAATTGTGAGGGCATTAACACAAGCTAGACCTAAGGAGAAAATGCCATTTTCAATTTCGTTTCTAGTTGATCGTTTCCCATCTTTCAAAAAACGATGGACGAACAACGAAAAACGTTTTCAGGTTTTCCCTCTTGACCTTTGACTTCATCATCATTCAAATCCCGCCAGCAACTGATCGAGCTCAGCTTCCGACTTCACCAATACATCGCGGGCTTTACTACCCTGACTCTTTCCTACTATGCCGGCTGCTTCAAGCTGATCCATGAGTCGTCCTGCCCGGTTATAACCAAGTTTCATTCTTCGCTGCAGCAATGAGGTGGATCCTACCTGATTCTGCACGATAAGACGGGCTGCATCGCCAAATAAAGGATCCTTGCTGTTTACATCAAACTCCTTGGAATCCATGTCTTTTTCATCAATGTATTCCGGCAAAAGAAATGCCTGCGGATATCCTTTCTGTTCACTGATAAATGAAACAATATCATCTACTTCGGGTGTATCCACAAAAGCACATTGTAAACGGGTCAGCTCACCATTGTAACTGATCAGCATATCCCCCTTCCCGATTAACTGCTCTGCCCCGCCGGTGTCCAGAATCGTACGACTATCTACCTTAGAAGAAACTTTAAAGGCAATACGAGCCGGGAAATTCGCTTTAATGGTACCGGTAATGATATTGACAGATGGTCGCTGCGTAGCAATGATCAAATGAATACCTACGGCACGAGCCAGCTGAGCTAAACGAGCGATCGGCGTTTCCACTTCCTTACCGGCAGTCATAATGAGATCAGCAAATTCATCGATCACCAGTACAATGAATGGCAGGTACTGATGGCCGTTTTGCGGATTTAGTTTACGCGCAACAAATTTTTCATTGTATTCACGCAACTGACGACATCCGGCTTCTTTCAGCAAATCGTACCGATTGTCCATCTCAATACACAATGCGTTGAGCGTACTGATTACTTTTTTCGTATCAGTGATGATTGCATCTTCCTCTCCGGGAAGCTTGGCTAAAAAATGATGTTCAATATGACGGTATAAACTTAGCTCTACTTTTTTTGGATCAACCAATACAAACTTAAGTTGCGAAGGATGCTTCTTGTAAAGTAAAGAAACAAGAATCGCGTTTAACCCAACCGATTTACCCTGACCGGTAGCACCGGCCATCAACAGATGCGGCATACTGGCCAGATCGACAATGAAATTTTCATTATCAATCCGCTTACCAATGGCTATTGGCAAAGCATGCGGGCTGTTCTGAAACTTTTCACTGGCCAGCAAGGTCTTCATGCTCACAACGGTTTTCTTAATATTCGGAACCTCTATCCCGATAGTACCTTTCCCGGGGATGGGCGCAATAATACGAATGCCCAAAGCCGCAAGACTTAAAGCGATATCATCCTCGAGATTCTTAATCCGGGAAATACGCACACCGGCTGCAGGAACAATTTCATATAACGTAACTGTCGGACCAATCGTAGCCGAGATCTTCTGAATTTCTATATCGTAATTCCGAAGTGTATTGATAATCTGATTTTTGTAGTTCTCCAGTTCAGCAGGATCCTGAACGATTTTCTCACTACCATGATTTTCCAGCAGATCCAGCGAGGGGAATTTATAATTTTTGAGATCGAGAAAAGGGTCATAGGATGTTCCGATCTTTCCCGGGACGACATCAGGTACAGTTTCCGGTTTTTCATCCGGAACGGATTTGATTTCGAGTTGTAAATTTTCCGTATCATCTTCCAGCCCTTTTTCTTGTCGGGAAGTAGAAGCAAGTGCTAGTCCGTCCACGAATCCGGCTCCGACCGGCTCTAACTCCTCTACGAGTTCATTAACAGGCTCTTCTTTTACTGGCTCAGATACCGGCTGAATTGTGTCTTCTTTTTCTGTCAACGTCATCTCCAGCGAAGGATCAGCAGCAGGCTCCTCTACCGGTAAGAGGATTGGTTGTCCCTTCAATTGATTGCCTTGCTCTTCTTCCACGGGTTCACTAACCGGCTGGCTCATGATAGCAGGCTCCTCAAGAGTGCTCAAAGGTTTTTCCTTTTTTTCAGGCCATTTAAAAACCGGATTAAAACGCCATATAACATATGACATAGCCGCAATAATCAGCACGATCGTTGTACCGGCTTTTCCGATCAGTGCATTAAGCCTTACCTCAGAAAAGTTACCAAGAGCACCACCCCAGGGGAAAGACTGTCCGGAAAAGAAAAAAGAGAAGAATACCGGAAGAATGAATAATCCTACCAGCACATATTTCAAATTTTTCACAACCGAAAAAATGGGTTTGGCAAAAAGCATATTGATGCCAATCACGAAGAAGAAAGAACAAAATAAATAAGAGCTTATCCCAAAAGACGAATAAAAAAACTGATGTGACAGCCAGGCCCCGAGTCGGCCCATAACATTAGCCACCTCGAGTTCCATGGCAAACAAGAACTGATATGTTCCTTTGAGTACTTGGTCCTGATCGGATTTCCAGGTGAAAAGATAGGAAGTGAATGCGACAAATAAATAGACGGAAGAGACTAAGAAAATAAAACCCGTGATTTTACGGACGCGTTCATCTTTCAACAAGCCCTTGAAACCTGTTTTTTCTGTTTTTTCCTGTTGGAGGTCAGCAGACATTTCTTGCTGGTCAGTTCCCTGCTTCTTTTTTCGAGCCATGTTAACAAAGATAGTAAAATGCTTTATTGTAAACAGACCTTCGGAAATTCAACTTACACTGATTTCCTGACCGCAAATGCTATCATCAGCCAGCCTGAAATAAAACACAATCCGCCAAACGGTGTGATTGCTCCGATACGGGTGAATGTATCATATCCGGTACCGGCAAAGATAGATAAGACATAAAGTGATCCGCTGAATAAGATCAGTCCGACAAGAAAAAACCGATATGCTACACGAATATGACGGGCATGAACGGAAGAATGCAACATACCGCAAAGAATAATTGCCAGCGAATGAAAAAAATGATAGGTTACAGCTGTCTGATAGGTATGCATGTACTTATCATTCAACACATTCTTTAGCGCATGTGCACCAAAAGCTCCGGCCATGACCGCCAATGCCGCCAGTATACTACCTGTAGCAATCATCCGGTTACGCACCATGTCTGCGGATAATTCTTTCAAAATTTTCATTGGATAAATAGGTTGTATCAAAATGATAAAAGGCCTGTGAATAATAAGGGTGTCGTTCATCTAATTTCTGTTCAATAAAAGGAACAAGCATGTTATCAGACATATCTTTGATTAAGGGTCTTGTTTCTTTTTCTTGACGAAGGCGCGAAGCCAGTATGTCCGCAGATGTTTTAAGATAAATCGTCACCCCTTTTTCATTCATCTTTTTTATGTTGTCAAAAAAACAAGGGGTACCTCCGCCGCAACTCAAAATGTAGTTATCCTTCAATAAAAGCTGATGCAATATTTTTCGTTCCATTTTACGAAATGCCAGCTCTCCTTTTTTTTCAAATATGGAACGAATGGTCTGACCATATGACCGTTCAATTTCTTCATCAAGATCCAGAAAAGTCAAACCGGAAGCCTCACCCCATTTTTTACCCCAGTAAGATTTACCGGAACCCATAAAACCTATCAGAAAATAACGCATAATGATTCAATCTGTTTTATGTTTGAGGGGGGTGGTTCACCTGTTCATCCATTTCGGATAATTCGGCGGAGGCCATCGCTTGCTGTATCGTCGCATGATCTGTCATATGATGTTTCTCTATTTTCTTTAACCCCAGTCGCCATAAACGGATTATAAAAACAGAAAAAATAATAATGAGTAATATTATCAGCAGCGGATTATTGCTCTTTGCATCCATATACATCAGAATAAAATCATATATACCATGAAATAAGACAGCCATCAGCAAACTAGTGAGCAATAACCTGTTTTTTTCGGCACCCTCATGGAAACGGGCAATGGATAAATAATACCCCATAATAACAGCAAAAAAACCATGACCCGGAACAGCCAAAACAGCCCGCATGAGAGCCACTTGCATCCCTCCCTCATCACTAAACACGTACATGATATTTTCAACCAAAGCAAAACCTAGTGATACAAAAACCGCATATATAATTCCATCATAATGATGATCAAACTCTTTACGCTTCCATATAATCCAGTAGAGAATAATAAATTTAGAAAACTCTTCCGGAAGAGCCGCTGTCAGGAAGGCATCATAAAATGACTTTAGGAGATCCCCCGGGAAAAAAGGCTCCAGTAAGCTTATCGGAAAAACCAATATCAATGTAAAAATAATGGCCAGTATCCCCCCAAAAAAACATTTGGTTAAGAGCATTGGAGGCTCTTTGACATGATCCTTGTTATAGATCAGGTAGAGAAAAACAGCAACCGGCGTGATGGATGAAATCAGCAATACCATGATATATTTTTGTGAACTTACGAAAATATCATCTGAGCTGATTCAAAAAATAAAAAATCCCGGTTAAATAACCGGGATTTAAAAAAGAATATCGAAACGATTATTCAGCAGAAGCTTCTCCTGCCTCGCCATCCATTTTCTTCTTGAGATTGGCCAGGACATCCAGCTCACCAAGCGTTGTTTTTTCAACCTTATTCTGAAGATCCTTCACGGCCTTCTTCGTTCTGGCTGAATCCGCTTTCTTTTCTTTGAGCATGGCTTCTTTTTCTTCGGCACTTGCCTGCTCCCAGATACGGGTGTGACTCAACACAACACGCTTTTCGTTGCGGTCAAATTCAATTACCATAAACTGAGCAGTCTCTTCGGCCTGCACTTGTTTCCCGTCTTCTTTATTCAAATGACGGTTAGGGGCAAAACCTTCAATGCCGTACGGTAACTGAACCAGTGCACCTTTATCATCTTTACGTAATACAACGCCATCATGGATAGTGCCGATACCAAATGTATCTTCCAGCTGATTCCAGGGATCTTCTTCCAGTTGTTTATGACCAAGCTGTAGCTTTCTGTTATCCTTATCAATACTCAGAATGATGATATCAATATGCTGACCAACTTTGGTGTACTCGCTCGGATGATTGAAACGTTTTGTCCAGCTGAGATCACTGATATGAATCATACCGCCAATACCCGGCTCAAGCTCTACAAACACACCATAAGGGGTGATATTCTTCACGAGTCCTTTATGTTTGCTTTCTACTGGATATTTATCTTCAATCACATTCCATGGATCCTGTGAAAGTTGCTTAATAGACAAGCTCATCTTACGGGCCTCTTTATCCAGGGTTACAATCTTCGCCTCATGCTCATCGCCCATTTTAAAGAACTCTTTTGCATTAACCGGAGTATTTGCCCAGCTGATTTCGCTTACGTGCACAAGACCTTCCACGCCGGGTGTAATTTCCAGAAATGCTCCGTAATCTTCAATATTGACCACTTTACCTTTGATAGTATTACCCTCTGACAGATTCTCAGGAAGCTTATCCCATGGGTGAGGAGTCAATTGTTTCAGACCAAGACTGATGCGTTTCTTCTCATCATCGAAGTCGAGTACCACCACATTAATCTTCTGATCAATTTTAAGCACTTCGCTCGGATGCGAGATACGTCCCCAGCTGATATCTGTAATGTATAAAAGACCATCCACGCCACCCAGATCAAGGAATGCTCCGAAATCAGTAATGTTCTTGATGGTTCCTTCAAGCACCTGGCCTTTTTCCAGTTTACTCATAATCACCGCACGTTGCTGCTCAATATCACTTTCAATGAGCGCCTTATGACTTACTACAGCATTCTTAATGTTCTCATTGATCTTAACCACTTTGAACTCCATGGTCTTGCCAACGAACTGATCATAATCTGTAACCGGTTTCACATCGATCTGAGAACCCGGAAGGAAGGTTTCCATACCAAAGACATCTACGATCAAACCACCTTTTGTTTTGCTGGTTACAATACCAGTCACCACTTCGCCTGTCTTATGTACTTCCATGATACGTTCCCAAGCACGGGAAATACGAGCCAGTTTACGGCTCAGGTGAAGATTACCATTCCGGTCTTCTTTTTCCACCACCAGTACTTCCACCATGTCCCATACTTTCAGTCCGGGCGTATCACGAAATTCATTCAATGACACCAGACCGTCGCTCTTGAAACCGATATTGACAACCGCATCGGTTTTGGTAAGAGCCACAACCTGTCCTTCGACCATTTCACCATCATTCACTTGCTTAAAGGTGCCATCATAAACTGAGTCGTACTTGGCTTTTTCCTCTGCACTGTAAATAACTACGTTTCTTTTGTCCACACTCCAGTCAAAATCATCATGAGCGGTAGCGGGCGCCTCAACAGGTACATTTGTTGACGCTGCAGCTGCAACCACTTCCTGAGCCGGTTGCTGCTCCTGTTGTTCAGCGTTTGAGTTAATAATTTGATTTTCTGACATAAAATAATCCCGATTGTTTTTTTCGGGGGTGCAAAGATAAGGGAAAATGGTCGTTTTTCAGCGGGTGGAAGGCCTAAGTATGTGGGGGCCTTTTATCGAGCTATCTTTCTGATAATGAACGACTTGACATTTGAGGAATTATCCGAGAATTCCTTGAGTATCTGAAACTGCCCGTTATTGAAGCGATCGGGGTTTACTTTTTTGATGGCATAATGATTTTCAAACACAAATATCTCTCCCGGCTTGGAGGTTGTTAACGTAGTGGAATCGTATCCTGAAAGTACCGCTTTCTGACCGCCACCATCCCGATAGAAATAATCAAACATGATATGATCCGAATAAATTTTTTTGGCTTCAGGAGCATTGGACAAAATCCAACCGGAGGCATCACTCATCAAAGTATCTTCCGCATTTAATTCAATTGGTTTGATGACCGACAAACCATAGATCATCAGAATGCCGGTAATAGCCATACTGATATAGGTGCCTGATCGCTGAAAGAAGATCAGAATGAAACAGCATAGTACAGCCAGTACCAATGCATTGAGGTTTCTGGAGACATCGGCCAGCGAAACATAGCCATAAAATACAGCCGGTAAGATCTCTTCCTGATAGCTGAAAAAGACTGCAATAACGACGAGCGACATTACCACAGAAATCAGCTTATGCGCTCTTTTAGCTTCCGAGATCAGATAATTGACACCACCCAACGCAATCACTGCACCCAAAGGAAGAACGACCATTAAAAAACGCCCCAGTCCCCCGCTTCTTCCGAATCCGAAAGACTTGGATGTAAAGGCACAATGCATGAGAAAATAAATCCCAAATGCCAGCAATAAGACAGCATACTTTTTCAGGGTTTGCCATTTACCCGACTTGAAGAGAAAGCCAATGAAAGGCAGCATCATAAAATAAAATATGATGATCCCCATAATTTCCGGAAGCATCAGCCATAAATAAAAAAAGCCGTTTCTCGCATACGTATCCTGAAGGCCTCCCTTGGTCATCATGTTCCAGACATACACAGCATCATTATATTTAATCCAACCCAAGATATTCAACGCCACTGGAGCAACCGCAAGCAGTAAACATGGCAGCCATTGTTTTTTTATAAGAAAGAACACTCCCAGCAACAGAGCAAATACAGCCAGCTCCTGACGAATGGTAAACAAAAAAGAAGCTAACAAGGCTGCTGTTTTGTATTTATCCTTGAGAAAGACATATACCAATAAGGTCATGAAAAACATACTGGGTATTTCGGAATAGCAGCGGAAGGAAAGGTTCAGGACAAAGGGCTGCATGCCCGTAAATACGATCGCCAGTAAAGGATAATTTAAACGGTAGTGTCTTGCAATCAGATAAGCGAGATAACAGGATGATGCCGAGAATAAAATATTCGTGAAGATAACCCCTTGCTTTCCCAGCAGACCGGGTAGTGCGTAAATCAGCTTATACCCTCCCCTTGCCCACATATCCAGCAGATAATTCAGCGGATTGCTCCAGAAATCAATGATCTGAAGATAATGCCCAATCTCATCCTGCTGATAAAATCCATCTGAATACTGGCTGTAAACCCAAAAGAAAATAAAGAAAAGCACCGTCAATATCCGCGCATGAATCAGATAGTCAGAGGTCCCTGTTAATATTGAACCGGGAGAAGAAGCCTTTGTGGAAGATTGTATGGTGACCGCTTCTTTTTTTTCCCGTTTTTTAGCCATAAACTAAAGATAATGCTACTTTTTAACATACATCACTTCCTTCACGATTTTCACCGTACGAGGAATGTCAGGCAAATAGGCGGCAACGAGATTTGGCGCGTAGTGCATGGGGGCATCCGCACTGGTAATGCGACGAATGGGTGCATCAAGATAATCAAATCCTTCTTTTTGTATACGATAAGCGATTTCAGAAGAAACAGAACACATAGGCCATTGCTCTTCTACAATCACCAGACGATTGGTCTTTTTAACGCTTTCCAGAATAGTGAACCAGTCCAGCGGACGGATCGTTCTCAGATCAATCACTTCAGCTTCAATTCCTTCCTTTGCCAGCTCTTCGGCAGCACCTAAAGCTACTTTCATCATTTTATTAAAGGATACAATCGTCACATCTCTTCCCGGACGTTTCACATCAGCCTTTCCTATCTCAATCAGATATTCTCCTTCTGGCACTTCGCCTTTATCGCCATACATCACTTCACTTTCCATGAAAACCACCGGATCATTATCACGGATAGCGGCCTTCAGCAAACCTTTCGCATCATAAGGATTAGATGGTGAAATAACTTTTAAGCCTGGAATGTTGGCATAATAACTTTCAAATGCCGTAGAGTGCTGTGCTCCGAGCTGACCGGCACTTCCATTCGGCCCGCGAAATACTATGGGACATCCTACCTGACCTCCGCTCATGGCGAGCATTTTAGATGCCGTATTTAAAATCTGATCCAATGCCAGTACAGCAAAGTTCCAGGTCATAAATTCTACAATCGGACGCAAGCCGTTTTGAGCTGATCCCACTGCAACAGCCGTGAAGCCAAGCTCGGCAATGGGCGTATCAATCACTCTTTTTTCGCCAAATTCATCCAGCATACCCTGGCTCACTTTATAGGCCCCATTATATTCAGCTACTTCTTCGCCCATCAGGTACACACGATCATCCCGACGCATTTCTTCCTGCATGGCTTCTCTTAGCGCTTCGCGCATGGCTATTGTTCTCATGAGACTAAATTTTGCGGGAAACAGTCATTTTAAAATACCTGCTCCCTGGTCTGGTCGATTGAAATTTGAGTGGCAAAATTATTGGAAGAACTCGAAACGCCCAAAAGCTGTTCGAAAGACCTGAAATAAGGAAACCCTTCCATGTCGGAAGGGTCTGCCTTTCAGTTCAATCATCAAGGGCGATCCCGATTAGAGAACCGGGCATCTTACCTTATCTAGAGAAGAATTTCTGGTATTTAAAAATGTTTTGTATGAGAGGGTTACTTCTGCTCCACCGCGGAACTGAGAAGCCGTGGAAAGTTTGCTGATATTGATATCATAGGTTACACCTAGACTTACTTTCAGATAATCGAGTTTAACAACAGGGATCACCGCATCCTGTAACCGGTGAAATATCCCAAAGCTGATCGCGTAATTCGGTTCTTCGATCTGCTGCATCAGATTATGCTTGTATAAGAACCCGCCCTGCGCAGCAACATTACCGCCCTGATTAAAATAATCCGCATAGATAAACAATTGATCATAATCAGTCACATTCGCCGACAATCCACCGTTGATGGCAATTTTTTTATTCAGACGCACATCCGCATTTTGATTGAAGGCAACTTTGGGCTGATTGAAATGCGAATAAGCAGCGCCGATATAAAATTTATATTTATACCCCAAATCACCGCTTAATGCCATACCAGCTGTCATATCCCAATAAGTAGTATTTGAGTTGTTAAATGTCTGACGAGTTGGATTTGTCTGGCTATAAGATCCATTCACAAACTGATCATCAAACTTCATTTTAGAAGCATCAAAACGCTGTTGTACAATACCACCCATAAAGCCTGCGGAGAGGAATAAATTTTTATACTGACTTAAAGACTTATGAAAAGTAAATGAAGGCAATACTTGTGTTTTACCCAATCGGGCATCTCCGGCCACATCATTTGTGACGATAAGCCCAAGGCTGTAAAAATTATCGGTGAATTCATTGATACCTGATTTGGTTTCGATACCTATACCGGTGGTACTGTTCTGCCCCAGTAACTGACGCCATTGAGAACGATAGATGGATGTGATCCGAACGTCTCCTTTGAAAATTCCAGCCAGTGCCGGATTTCTCAAAGCAGGCATTTCATAAAACTGAGAGAAGTTAATGTCCTGAGCATTGGATGCAAAAGCAAACAGCAGGAATGCGATTTTTAAGATTGATTGTTTCATAAGATAAGGATTTGGATGATGATTGATTGATTAAGTTACATTTGATGGTTTTATTTGACTAAAGTTATATTTCCTTTATACGTAAACGGTGTTCCATTAGAACATTCCACTTCCAGCATATATACGTAAACGGCCGGACCGGACTCCTGTCCTTTATATTTGCCATCCCAGGCATTAGCTTGATCGTTTGGCTGGAAATTATAGCGCTCAAACACCAGTTCTCCCCAGCGATTAAAGATGCGGAAATAACGCACTTTGCTGATCCCTCTGGCACGCACCAGCAACACATCATTGATACCATCTCCATCCGGCGTAAACGCATTGGGCACAAACACCTGACTGTTTTCACAAAACACTTTGAAGCTAATCGTATCTTTTGCTACACATCCATAAGGTGTAACAGCCGTTGCTGAATACGTCATATTATTTCCCGGAGAAGCAACAGGCTCTGCACAATCGGCACAGCTCAGATCAGTTGCCGGTGTCCAGGTCCATGTTTTAATTGGACCATTGACTACCACCGGTTTTATTTTAAAGGGAGCGCCGGTATTTAATATTTGGTCAGTACCTAATTCAATAGAAGGAATCTTACCTACACCGATACGTACATAAGCCGTATCTGTGAAACACTGATTATCCGAACCAATCACTCGATAGGTTGTACTTAATGTTGGTGTGGCAACCGGTGTAGCACTTAACGGATTACTCAGACCCACTGCAGGAGACCACGTATAACTATCCGCACCGGAAGCACTCAGTTGCATGGATTTTCCTATACAAAGACTATCACTTTTGCTGACAGAGATTTTGAACGGTTGTTTTACGCTCACCTGAACTGTATCAAACTGATAACAACCGTTCGCAGCAGTTCCTTTGGCCACATATTGTGTAGAGGCAAATGGACGAGCTACCGGATTTGGACAATTTGTGCAGCTCAATCCCTCTAAAGGATACCATGCATAAGATAGCGCCCCAGTAGCCTGCAGACCTATACTTTTTTCACGACAGATCATAACATCAGAAGAAACCTTTACTGAGGGTGACTGTAGCACTTGTATATTCAATGTAGCTGTATCAAAACATTGCTGAGCGGTTCCGGCAATTAACGTCACTTTATATGTTCCTGTATTAGCAAACTTATAGTTCATACGCTCTGCACCGATTGTAAAGCCATTGGAGATTTGCCATTTGTAAAACGATATATCATTATTTGCCTGAGTAGTAGCCGCAAAATCTGTTGCCACATCTGTACAGGCTGTACTTTTTGCATTGATCTGTATATCAGGCACCTGATTAATATCAACCAAAACCTGGTTGATAACGGTATCGCGGCATCCTGCCAAACCATTCACCATCATGCTGACCGGATAATTTCCTTCTACTGTATAACGATGAGTTACATTTGCTCCTGATGCAGTAGTACCGTCTCCCAATACCCACTGAATTTGATTCGCTCCGTATAAAGAACGAGATGTATCGATGAATTGCACATCCGTATAACCGCAAGATTTTTGGACGATGCTTCTGAAACCGGCCTCAACATTTTCAATACGTACGGTATCTTTTAATTTGATTTCATATACACAACCTTCTACATTACGCAAAGAAACTGATGATACATAAATACCTGGTTTAGCATAACGATGATAAACCATACCTGTATTACCGGTAACCTGCTTTGTGCCATCTCCGAAATTCCACTCAATCGAGTCGGTATTGAAAGCCGAAGCTGTAAATTGAACAGGAGTTTCCGCACAATAATATCCTGATCTTACTTTAGCAGTTCCTTCCGGAGCACTTACCGTGATGATCTTTGAAGAGGAATATGTACATCCGCTCGTACTTTTTACTGCTAAGCGAGCCTGATAAGTCCCATTATTGAAATAAGTATGAGAAGGATTCATTTCAGTAGAGGACTTTCCATCACCAAAGTCCCAGCTTACAGAACTTACGGACTGGACAGGCTGTTGAAATCCTACCACAAAAGGAGTACAAGTACCTCTTTCACTTGTCAGACTAAATGTAGTCATCATACTATCTTTAATAATCACTTTCTGACTCGTCGTATCATGACAAACGACGCCGGGGGCATGCTGAATAGAAGCCACCAGCTTAACATCATAAGCACCTCCTGAAGTAAACGCGTATGCAGGATTTGGAAGAGCCGAACGAACACCATTTCCAAAAATCCATGTATACGTGTTAGCTCCCTGTGATGCGTTGGCAAACTGAATGTTTTCACCGCGACAAACTGTATTTTTATCGGTATTGAAACTAGCTACTGGAGCCGTATACGTTTGCACAGCGGTTACATATGCAGACGTATCCGAACAGCCATTGCTGGAAAACACATTAACATCAAACTTACCCAGTGCTATATAGGTATGATATACAGTGTCTTTACCATTGGAACGCACAATAACATTTCCATCACCAAAGTCCCATTTATAGGAGCCTGAGCCGGATGAATTATTAACAAATTTCACAGTCAAAGGTGCACATCCTTTTGTCATATTGCCATCTGCCTTCACATCCATCTTGATCGAGTTGGGGCGTACCTGAATCGGAATGATCACCGTATCCGCGCCACAGAAATTTTTTGCAATGAGACGCACAGGGAATGAAGTAACATTACCCGTGTAATACCAGTGACTGATCGTATCTTTTATAATATGAGCAACCGAAGCAGATCCATCTCCAAAATTCCACTCATACGTATTGCTAAGGCCAGCTGATGTATTGGTAAACAACACCTCGACGGGAGAACAACCTATTACTCTATTAGCTTTAAATGAAGAACCGGGAGCAGAGCGAACTACTAGCTTTTGAGTATACACAGCCGTGTCACAAACATTAAAAACCGATAATTTAATCGTGTAAGTAGTATCTCCAAATGAGGTGGCAGGCATAAATTTAACATCAGAAGGCTGATAAATAGAAGAAATCTGACCATTCCCAAAATCCCAGCGATAAGTCAATAAACTGCTTTGAGGAGACTGATTACTGAAGCTGATTATAGCAGGCCCACAAACTGTATCAACTAATTTCGTAAAAGAAGATTGAGGAACTGGGCGGGTGTAGAATAATTGTTCCAGCATATCATTCTTACAACCTTTTGTACTAATGACATTCAATTTAACCAGCACACTGTCATCCGCATTTTGTATGGTATATCCAGGGAAATTCCTTGTATTCCCAATCGATTGATTATTAACAAACCACTGAAACTGCGTACCTGCTACTTCCGGTGAAGCATTAACAACATTCAATGAACTCAATTGAAAAGGAGCACATCCCGCATTGGAATGAATATTCATAATGGCTTTTGCATCTGGATTAACAGTAACCGTTACTTTGAA
>Ga0315906_10003210_pt1 | contig 21893 bp, 23 predicted proteins | sample LakEriMetagenome_4_FD_203526 | JGI IMG/M metagenome (GOLD analysis project Ga0315906, IMG submission 203526) | Freshwater fungal communities from buoy surface, Lake Erie, Ohio, United States - Buoy 2 MA122 | ecosystem: Environmental > Aquatic > Freshwater > Lake > Lake biofilm | place: USA...
ATAACGCTGTAAACGTCTTTCATCAAATGATTTTGACAATAAAGCTTTACGCCTCGCAACTTTGGGATCAAATCGAGCTTGAGGTTTGACTAAACCATAGCCTAATTTTTGATAAGCTTCCCAACCGATATCAGCATCAAAATAAGCTCTCATTCTCTCTGCTAGAGCATTGCGATCTATATCAATTAATGCCCCGCCCCGTTTTTCCATGAGTCCATTACTAGGCGCAACCGCGCAGAGATCTGTTAGCTTTGCCCATTCCAGATAATGTTCACTGATATTAGATGGACGGAAGGAAAAGCGCGTTTCTGGTATTGGTTTAGAAAATGCGTACTGAGTATTAAATTTTTTTGCTTGCAAACTTGCTAAAAGATCCTGACGCTTGCTGACTCCCCAAAGCTGCCGAAATCTCACAATTGCCTTATCTTTTTGCAAGCCAGTTTGTACCATCAATGCGATCGCTGTACCTGTACGAATGCCTTCACGGTTATATTCCGAAGAAAATACAGATGGGTCTGGTTTTCCTTCGGGAGTGAGTTTACCTGTTTCGCGACTATCACCGTTAAGAGAATCAAACCAAAACTGATCGAAACTTTTTAGAAAGCTTTGGCGCATCACCACATAGGAAGGATCGCTCAAATAGGAGAAATTGGAAATCAAGCAAACCACGCCGCGATTAATCGCCGCCTTATTAATGCAATTTTCAGCAACTCTAAAGAAGCGCACATACAAATCATCTAAATTAAACTTTTTGATCCCCCATTGACTGATTAAACCTTCTTTATAAGCATCAACTAAACCCTCTTCCTGTCTTGGACTCACACCCGCATAAGCGTTATAAGGAGGATTACCTAAAACCACTAAAATCGGTTTGCCACGTTTCACAGAGTCCGCCGCATCGCGTTCTTCTTGTAACTCAGGAAAATTTAAACTTAACTGCTGAACCCGCCGTTTTGCCTCCTCATCAGGCGGTTCCCAACCTGTTAATGCATTAGTCAGATATACGCCCACCCGTTCGGTTTCATCCTGCAAAGGCACGCCAAAATTTTGCAATAAAAGTCCTAACTGTAAATGCGCCACCACAAAAGGAGCAGTCAAAATCTCAAAACCAAATACCCGATTCTTAGCAATTTCCTTTAACTTGCTTCCACTTAGGGCATCTTCGCCGTTTTCACTGAGAGTTTGGTTAATCCGCTTCAGCACTTCCACCAAAAAAGCCCCTGTTCCGCAACAGGGATCGAGAATGTAGACATTTTCATCTGCTAAACCATCGGCAATTCCTAACTCCTCTCGCAATACTGTATCTACCCGCGCCACCATATACTGCACAATCTCTGGTGGTGTATACCAAACCCCCATATCTTTACGAAGTTGTGGGTCAAAAGCTTCTAGAAACGGCTCATAAAAGTACTGTACCGCCTGTCCCTCATCAAACTGAGAAAAGAAGGACTCTCGATCCACCCTATTTAAAGCTTCACCAGTCCAATCTAATACCTCGACTAAATCTAATCGCCCTAAATTAGTGGGAGTCGCTACTTTTTCAAACAAAGCTTTAACCATTGGTACATGAAGTGACCAAGCGGCTGTTTGCCAATCAAAGTAACCACGCCTTGCCCCCTGCTTGTGCCACAACACCCACGCCGAAAACAATCCATAAAATAGAGTTTGAATCAAGGTGGATTTAAAAAAGCGATCGCCTTGCTCTTCTTTAAAACTAATCCCTAATGCTTCTTCTAAGCCAGTCCGAATCGCTTCTAAAGCTGGAAGATCAGATTTCTCAATTCTGGCTCTAGCATCTTTGGCATAAGATGCTAAAAACCAAGCCAGATCCTGGGGCGATGCGATCGCAGCTTGTTGAAGCATTACCCGTTTTAAGTATTCCGTGATCTGCTCTTCTTGTTCCAAAGCAAATGCATGGGGATTTTGAGCTTTGAGCCAAAATTCTTTCTCGCTTGAGGCTAAACGATAAGTTTCTAACTTGATCGGCTGACCATTAACATTTTGCCCAATCAGCACAAAATCTCGATAATTTGACACTAAGACTTGACGGTACTTGTCCCAATATTTAGAAACCTGCGGCGTATTCACAACTAACCAAGCATCATCTCCCGTCCCCTTGATTTCAATCACACCCCGTTCAGGATTTTGTGGCTCAGATGGTATTTCCCCCGAACGTTTTTGAAATTGTTTAGCTGTGAATAGTCCTCCATCAGGCATTCCTGCACCTTGATTTCTCAACTGCATTACACAACGTACTTTAGGCTGTAGGGTTGAACCAATTGTATTGAGCAGATTTGCTAAAGCATTGTAATAAGATGTTTCTTTAACCCCAGCCCCCGATGCGCGGATGTCTCGCAGTTCGAGAATATAGGTTTCAAAAGGATTCATACTAATTTGCGGGGTTAGATAGCCCCTATAATTATGACTTAATCACTGACGTAATATCTGTATAAACAATAAAAGCCTTGCTTTGCAAGGCTTTTATTGTTTATACAGATGGTTGTTGTTTGTGCCATTCCGTTGATTGCTCGTAGCCATAGGCAACTTGCAACAACACATCTTCCCTTAATACATTCGAGATCATTTGTAAGCCAATCGGCATTCCCTTTGAGTCAAAACCACAGGGAATGCTAATCCCTGGTAAACCAGCCAGATTTACAGGGATTGTCATCAAATCCGATAGATACATCCCAAGTGGATCTTCAGTTTTACTACCTGCCTTAAAAGCAGTAGTTGGTGCAGTCGGACAAACCAAAACATCCACTTGCTCAAATGCTTTTTGGAAATCTTGAACGATTAAAGTCCTAACTTTCTGAGCTTTCAGATAATAGGCATCATAGTAGCCAGCAGATAGGACATATGTACCAATCATGATCCGTCGCTTGACTTCTGCCCCAAAGCCCTGTTCGCGGGTATTTTCATACATGCTTAACAGGCTCTCAGCGCTCTCATCACGAAAGCCATACTTCACGCCATCATAGCGGGCGAGGTTGGCGGAGGCTTCGGAGGGAGCGATGATGTAATAGGTGGGTAGTCCATAGCGAAATCGAGGACAGGAAATTTCATAGACTTCTGCGCCCATGTTCTCGAAATGCGCGATCGCCTTTCTTACGGCAACTTCAACTTCACTATCCAAACCTTCGCCAAAGGTTTCGGTAATTACGCCAACTTTTTTACCCTTAAGTGACTGAGTTAAATCTGGTGTTAACAACGCCGCATAGTCAGGAACTGCGGCGTTGATACTGGTGGAGTCTTTGGGGTCATATCCTGCGATCGCGCCCAAAAATATCGCCGCATCTTCGACAGTATTGGCAAAAGGTCCTATTTGATCCAAAGACGAAGCAAAAGCAACTAAACCAAATCGTGAAACTAATCCGTAAGTTGGCTTTAGTCCAACTACGCCACAATATGAAGCGGGTTGGCGAATCGATCCACCAGTATCAGAACCTGTTGCTATTACACATTCACCACTGGAGACGGCTGCTGCCGAACCACCCGAAGATCCCCCAGGGACATATTCCGTATTCCAAGGATTTGCTGTTAACGCGATCGCCGAGTTTTCAGTGGAGCTGCCCATGGCAAACTCATCAAGATTCGTTTTGCCAACCATCACGGCTCCAGATGATCTCAACTTTGCTGTAATTGTCGCTTCGTAGGGTGGGACAAAATTTTTCAGCATATTGGAGCCACAGGTGGTCGGCATTCCCTTGACACACATATTGTCTTTCATGCCTAGAGGCACGCCTGCCAATGCGGGCAAGGTTTCACCAGCAGAGATCGCGGCATCGATGACTTTGGCTTGGGCGATCGCTACTTCGGGTGTAACTGTCACAAAACTATGTAATTTCGGCTCTAACCGATCAATGCGATCTAAAAACTCTTGAGCAATTTCGGTTGCTGATCGCTCTTTATTGATTAAGGTTTGGCGAATTTGGGCGATCATTGTCATAAACAAGCTGATGGGTTATTGGGCAGAATCCCAATTATAAAACCAAGCTACCGACTTTTTGTGGTTTTGCATTAGTAACAGTTAGAGCAATCTGAGACCCAGATACTTCTACTGTGTCCTGAGAAATTAACCCTTCTATACTGTATCCATCTTCTTCGCCTTCAGGCATTGAATAATGTTCAACAACTGTACCGATGCTCCCTCTTTTAAGGCTGAACTGAGGAATATCTTGGGTTAATTGAACTTGAGAAAATAAGGGGATTACCATAATTTTTTTGCTTATGCAGGAAATAAGGTTACAAATTGAGTTGTTTGTTCGGTTACTATCCAAGACGATGGAGAGGAATTTTTTGCTGAGCTTGAAAGCATCTGGAAAGAAGAGTGTAGTCCTGATCCACAAACCCCATCTTTTCTTCTATATGACTTAAGTACAAAGGAAGAGCATATTTTTAGACCTGCGACAATGACCCTACTGGCAGCATTAACGATTAAGGCATTTAATGCCCATGTTAAAAAGGAACCTATTAAAAAACTTTTCTGGAAACCTACAGAAGGTTTTCCACTTGTAGAAGCATAGTTTTTTAGATTTAACTCATAGCTTCGTACAGAAGTTGTCGCAAAAACAAATAATTTTCTGGACAAGTGCGGAGAAAGCAAATACAATATATCCGCAAATTAAGGTACGTTCGCACCGCTTGGAGGTCATTATTCCTGAACCGCTAACCCTGACTGTGAGTTTACGAGGCAGCCGCGAAGTCAAGGACACCTATCAATTGATCCGCCTCACAGGTCTTCTGGACGCTTTTTCGGAGCCAGCCTTTAAAAAGGTGATTGGCAAATGCGTCGAGGATGGACCGTTTAACGTGATTTTAGATTTGTCAACCATTGATTTTGTCGATAGCTCTGGACTTGGGGTTTTAGTGCAAATGGCAAAAAAAACTCAAACTTTGAGTGGCACTCTCCAAATTATTACCAACGCTAGAGTTACGCAAACAGTCAAACTGGTTCGATTAGATCAGTTTCTGTCACTTCAGACATCAATTGGTGAGGCTCTTGCCAAGCTGGAGCAAATTAAAAAAGACTAAGTTAAAAGTCAGTAAGCTAAGCAAATAAGTCAATATCTTGATCAAGATCAACAAGTGTAGGCACTCAATTTTAACTTGATGGTATTTTGCATTATCTAAAGATGAAGAAAGTTTAGGGGGCAAATTTTCTAAACTTGATTGTAGTCATCAAAGCAAAATTGATCACTTAGTAATGACCTTGATATAGAGCAAATCACTTTTGCTATTTTTTACAAAATATTTGTTTGTTTAGAGAACCTGTTTAGATTTTGAACTACAGCAGTTTTAGGGTAAATGAACCACAATAAAATTTGGGAAGGTGTTGCAAAGCAGCACTCTCCCAAATTTATTGTGGTGGGTTTGAGCGGACAGTATTGTGTAGTAATAAAAAAGATAGCTAGAATTGCAAAGCTAAAACCTGTAAAGTTGCGCCCCTACTGGGAGCAACTTTACAGGTTTTAGTAATTTATTTTGCTTACTCCCTTCCCACCAAAGAAATAGCCATATAAAACCAAGAATTAGCGTTGCGGCGCTTCGCGCCGCAACGTCTAATTCTTCACTGGGATGGGAGTAAGTACTTAACACCAATAGTTATGACACTTGTTTTAGTGGCAATAACTAAAACCTATTCTCAGTAATTGGAAGTCCTGCTATGATATTTCTAAGGCAAAATTTATACACATTGATGGGCAAGCGTAGCTTGCCCATCAATGTCTGAAGTAAATGTAAATATTAAATATCTGATAAATACCTAAACATTTTGTCCAAGCCCAAACGAAAGTAATCAAATTATTTTGTAATGGCATTATCCTGTAATGTCTCTTAGCCCAATCGTTGAAAATATCGCTGGGATCCCAGCCTCTGCTCTAGCCTATATTGGCGATGCTGTGTATGAAATGCAAATGCGGTTGCATTATTTACTGCCGCCACGCACAGCCAAACAGTATCACCAGCTTGTAGTTAGTCAAGTTAGAGCCGAGCAACAAGCAAAACTTCTCGAAAAACTTGATCTCACAGATTTTGAGTCCGATCTAGTAAGACGCGGACGCAATGCTGCGGGATCTGCTCCACGTAAAGTTGATCCCAAGATTTACCAAAGTGCTACAGGATTTGAAGCTTTGATTGGTTATCTTTACTTAACCGATCGCGATCGCCTTGACCAAATTTTCATTCAGCTACTTAGCCACATCGATACCCCAGCGCCGCCATGACAACGCAACCTAGACTAAAATCCAAATCCGACAAGAATTCCGAGAGAGACGGAGATCGAAATTACGAGAAACGCTCCGACAAGTCTTTTGATAAATATTCAGACAAACGTTCTGATAATCGCTCGGATAGACGATCTGATCGCAACACTGGTAAATATACAGATAAACGCACTGACAATCGTACTGATACCCGCTCTGATAGTCGTCCAGAGAGAAGTACTGACCGATCCTTTGACAAACCATACAAATCTGATAAGCCTTACAAGTCATCAGATAGAAATTTTGAGAAGCGCTCTGACAGTCGTACTGACTCTAAATATTCAGGAAAATCAGACAAATACTCAGATCGTCGTCCTGAGAAAAGTTTTGACAGGCCATTTGAGAAGCGTACTGAATCATTTGCTGAGCCAAGATTTGAGCGCAAGTTTGACAAACCCATCGGCGATAAAAAGTTTGGTGACAAATTCGCTGACAAGAAATTTGGCGATAAAAAGTTTGGTGACAAGAAGTTCGGCGATAAGAAATTTGGCGACAAGAAATTCGGCGACAAGAAGTTTGAACGGAGCGATCGCCCTGAGAGAGCTGATCGGGGAGCTGATCGTAATTTTGGCGATCGGGATTTCGGAGATCGTAAATTTGATCGTGATCGTAATTTTGGCGATCGCGATCGTACCGCTATTCCTAATTTTGAACGCCGCTCTCTGCCCCCAGTCTCGCGAAACGTTGATCCCGATGGCGAACTAGGAATTACCGCGCCAGTTCATAATCCTGAAAATCCTGACATCGTTTATGGTCGCCATGCAGTTGAGGCAGTACTAAATAGCGATCGTAGTATTAATCGCGTATGGGTAACAGCCCGAATGCGCTATGCTCCAGACTTCTTACCATTGATTAACGAGGCTAAGACGGCAGGAGCAGTGGTCGATGAAGTTGACAATACAAGACTTGATCGCATCACTGACAATGGCAGGCATCAAGGCATCGCTGTTCAGGTTTCTGCTTATGAATATGCTGACCTAGATGAATTAATTGCCAGTGCTAAGGCAAAATCGGCACAGCCAGTAATTGTCATTGCTGACGGAATTACCGATCCCCATAATTTGGGGGCGATCATTCGCAGTGCTGCTGCTCTTGGAGCACATGCTTTAGTTATCCCTCAACGTCGTGCAGCAGGAATTACTGCTACAGTAGCCAAAGTTGCCGCAGGCACATTAGAAATTCTGCCAGTCGCCCGCGTTGTTAATCTCAATCGAGCTCTTGAGAAAATCAAGGAAGCAGGTTTCTGGGTTTATGGAACTATGGCAGGTGCAAGTGAAGCAATTCACAAAGTCAAATTCTCTGGCGCGATCGCCTTGGTAATCGGCGCAGAAGATGAAGGTCTAAGTCTATCAGTCCAAAAAAATTGTGACTTCCTCGTTTCTATTCCTTTAGAAGGAAAAGTAGAAAGCTTAAATGCATCAGTTGCGACAGGAATGGCGCTGTACGAGATTTTTAGACAACGTTGGGTTAATACGTTAAACCTGAACAATTTGTCTTGAAGTCATGTTTTAAGTTATATAAAGATATAGAAAGAAGACTTTAACTTTAAAGTCTTCACATTTACCTAAACCATTCACTTTAACTACGAAAATCATGGGTGGTAACTTGTTTAAGAACATTTTTACATCAATTCTCGAAACTGTTGGGTTAGCTGTGTGGATCGAAATTGTTACCGATTCACCACGTTGCACATACTACTTTGGTCCTTTTATGAGTGAGTCTGAAGCTCACGCTGCAAAAACTGGTTATATCGAAGATCTAGAAACTGAAGGTACTAAGGGGCTTTCTGTAATGGTTAAGCGGTGTAAACCTGAAAAGCTGACCATTTATGATGATTCACTGGATTTTAAGCTTGACCGTTTTTTTGCATTTAGCGGTCAGACTCTGTAATCACTAAACTGATTAATTAATTAAGGGGCTGAAGCCCCTAATTTTTTATGAGATAAATGCATAATAAATATCTAGTGAGAGATTTATTGTTTTTTCAAGAGACTATTTAAGCGAACATATGTTATTTGGACTTGGTAAAAAGTTAACTCTTCCCACAGCATCAGATGCTCTTGTGGGAAGATCTTCGGCAATTCCTACTGCATCACATCATTTTGTAAATGGTAATGCGCTGAAACCTCCTTTCCCTGAAGGTATGGAAACTGCTGTTTTTGGTTTAGGATGCTTTTGGGGAGCGGAACGTAAGTTTTGGCAGCAAAAAGGTATTTATGTTACCGCTGTCGGCTATGCCGCAGGCTTAACGCCTAATCCGACTTATGAAGAAGTTTGTTCGGGTAGGACTGGTCATAATGAGGTTGTGCTAGTTGTGTACGATCCCAAAGCAATAAGTTATTCAGATTTACTCAAGGTTTTTTGGGAATCTCATAACCCCACCCAAGGAATGCAACAGGGCAATGATAAAGGAACCCAGTATCGTTCAGGCATATATGTGTACAACGATGCCCAAAGAAAACTCGCTGAGGATTCGCGGGAAGTTTATCAGGATGCTCTTAAGGCTTCAGGGATGAAGCAGGGCATTACGACGGAAATTCGTGATGCTGATGAGTTTTATTACGCTGAGGGCTACCATCAGCAATATCTCGCCAAGAACCCTGGTGGTTATTGTGGGCTAGGCGGTACAAATGTTTGTTATCCCCCTGTAGCAGTTTAAAAAATAAATTAAAAAATAAAAATGCAGCGCTTCGCGCTGCATTTTTATTTTTTAATTTAGGCGGCTCTGCCGACTCAATTATTCTCTATAGCATTAATCACTATTGCGGCTAGTTTACTCGCTGCTCCTACTTCTCCACATACAGCTTTTAGGCGATCGCGCATTTTGCTAAGTTCATCTGGGCGATCGAGATAAGACAAAATTTCTGTAGCAACTTGAGTCGGTATGAGCTTTCCCCAAAGCTCTGGCACGATCGCTTCACCAGCCCAAATATTCGGCCAAGCTAATAACTGACCTCTTTTTTGAATTTGTGAAATTAGCACTGCGTTAATTAAAGTGCCTAAACCCTTACCTAAAAGTGGTGCAGATGCAATTAGACCTAGCAATCCATCCCATCCCACTTTGGTGTCCGCAAAATTGGTAGGCAAAAGAACTAGCATAGGTTGATTGAGAGCTGCTAGCTCCGCAGTATTAGCACCGACAGTGGTAATGCAGAGTTGGCTGCTTTTGATGAAGTTATGGGCGGGGAATTCGCGATGGATCTTAATGATAGTCCCTTTGGCAGTTACTAAATTTCCATCAAATATATTGGCTGTCGCCCCATCACTATCGGCAGTAGGAAAGCTAATTTGAGTGTATTGAGCTAAGGTTTCGGGGGTAGTCGTTGGGGCAAGGATGATTGCTAATTCCAAATCAGGGCGTTTTTGATGGAGAATATCAGCGATCGCAACAACTAGAGGTGCTCCGACCTGTAGTTTATGTCCTTTGGAACCAGGCATAAAGCAAATTCTATTAGCAGGTAATGAGTTGCTCAATGTCTCTTCTTGATTTGATTGATCAATCATCAAATCCCCAATTATTGTTGCTTTAGCTCGAAATTCTGTTGGGATCTTATCGAAAACTGCCTGATTGCGTACTGCGAACAAATCTACCCAGCGACACCATCGGGCTTCCCATTCTGCATAAATCAAAGTTTTGTAACCAAGGCGCTTGGCGATCGCGATCGCGAAAAACTGATCTCCACCCAAAAAAACTACGATCCCTTGTTTTGCCCATTCCCAGTTAGGGGTTCTGCCCCACAATAAAAAATCAAAAAACTGCTCCTGTGACAATACCCGATCTACATTCGGAAAACTTTGGGCAAGTTGGGCTTCCCGTCCACTGGCATTTTGGCATGGTGAGAGGGAGATCGAGATGCGTGTTTTTTGAAAATTAGTTAAGTCTGGCTGCGATCGCTGTGCTATGTCTAAGGCTTTAAGAAAGGGAAATACCCATGTCGTTAACTCCCCAGGAGCATTCGACAGAATTAAAATATCTGTGCAAATATCCTTAGTCTCAGGAATGTTAGCCATTGTCAGTAAACCCATAAAGTAGAGACAGCAAGTTTCTCGCTGTCTCTACTTTATGGGTTTGAGTAGCTATGCACAATGAAATATAAAAAAATAAAATCTGTACCGCCCACTACGTGGGCGGTACAGATTTTGCCTCTGTTTTTTAATTGGACTGAGGTACTTACTTGCCAGAAATTGAAATGACGAGATCGAATTCACGATAAAATTATGCACTCATAATCAAGTTAAATTAAAAGCTAGTCACTCAGCTTTTTACCCAAATTTTTATAAACGTCACGCATGTGGATTTAAGTAGTTTATTTGATACGCCAAAGCCCGTTATTGGGGTCATCCATCTTTTGCCGTTGCCTACTTCGCCGCGTTGGGGGAGCAGCCTTAAAGAGGTCATTGATCGTGCTGAGCAGGAAGCTACAGCACTTGCCGCAGGTGGTGTACATGGAATTATCGTAGAAAATTTTTTTGATGCTCCGTTTACGAAAGATCGCGTTGATCCTGCGGTAGTGAGTTCCATGAGCCTAGTTGTCCATCGCGTCAAGCAGATGGTTGGCGTTCCTGTAGGCATCAATGTCTTAAGGAATGATGGTCATAGTGCCTTAGCGATCGCTTCCTGTGTTGGGGCTAAGTTTATTCGGGTCAATGTCCTGATGGGCGTAATGGCAACTGATCAAGGCATTATCGAAGGTGATGCTTACAAACTTTTGCGCTATCGCCGTGAACTTGGCTCAGATGTAAAAATCTTTGCTGATGTTTTGGTGAAGCATGCTCAACCCATTTCCGTTCCGCAGATTTCCGCAGCAGTCCACGATACGATTCATCGAGGACTTGCCGATGCGGTGATCTTGTCTGGATGGGCAACGGGACATCCGCCGACATCAGAAGATCTTAAGGAAGCAAAAATTGCTTGTGGTGATACTCCTCTATTTGTTGGCTCTGGAGCAACATGGGATAATGTATCGCAGTTGATGGAATATGCTGACGGTGTAATTGTCTCTAGCTCACTCAAACGTAATGGTCAGATCCAGCAGGCGATCGATCCGATCAGGGTTAGCCGATTTGTCGATGCGGTACGGTTAGATATTGCCAATAAAAAAAATAAACATATTGCCGAAGAGCAAATATTGCGATCGCCGCCGATATCGATTGGATAAAATCTATAAAATAAAAACTAGATGCGCATAACACCTCTCGTTACAAATCTATTTAGTAGGCAGGTACAAATTGTCAGGAACAGCTACAAGAAAACGATCTGAGCCTTGGTTGCATCGGTGGTCGCGCCCTGCGATCGTCGTTTTGTCTCTATTTGGCTTTTCTCTGGTAACTTATTTGACTGTAACTCACTTTTTTGGGCAAAAAATCGCACTCTGCGATGTCCAAGGCAGTGGCTGTGACTTAGTGCTAAGTAGTGAATACGCCAAGATTTTTGGTATTCCTCTGACAATTTTTGGTGGTTTGGGCTATCTCACCATAGGATTCTTGGCGGGATTGCCCTTGATTCTCAAGAAAGATGATCCTAAGGATCAAGCGCAAATCAAGGAAGTAGCAAATTTCTTGCTATTTATGGTGTCCTCGTCAACTTTTGTCTTTAGTGGCTACCTGATGTATCTACTAGCATCGGGACAGATTGGGGGACAGCCTCAGGTGTGTCTCTATTGCATATCTTCCGCTGTGACCATGACGACAATTTGGTTACTCACAGTATTTGGTAATGCTTGGAAAGATGTGGGCAATCTCTTCTTCACAGGTGCGATTGTAGCGATCGTGACGCTAACGGGAACTTTAGTTGTTTATGGTAGCCAAGGTAAACTCGCAGCTCAGAGTAATTCGTTTGCAGGACGATTAGCCCAGCATTTAACTGCAACTAATGCCAAGATGTACGGAGCATATTGGTGTCCGCATTGTATAGACCAGAAGAACAAGTTTGGCGAAGCTCAAAAGTTAGTTCCCTATGTCGAATGTGCCCCTAATGCTCCTAATGGGGTAAAGTCACAAACTGCATTGTGTGAACAAAAAGGGATTAAGGGATTTCCTACTTGGGAGATCAATGGCAAAATGCTTTCAGGCGAGCGTACTTTAGATGAATTAGCAAATGAGTCGGGCTATACAGGCGATCGCAAATAATCTCAAAAAAAGAGAGCGCTTAGCGCTCTCTTTTTTTATAAATTCCAATAATTTGCTCTTTCTTTGAGCCAGCCATTTTTGCGCCATTTCTCGACAATATCAAATACCCGATCGCGTAAGTCTAGATGTTGTAAACCACGCGGCAATGCGATCGCCAAACTATGAACTGCCAAAGGTTGTCCAATGATTGCAAAATCAGGATGATCTTTTAGCCATTGCATGAGACTGGTGCTATCGCCAACAAAAGCCTTGATTTTGCCAGATTGCAGAGCCTCTAAGCCGTCAGAATAAGAACTTGCACCTATAATCGCTGCTTTGGAAAATTGAGATTGGATCGCGGCGATCGCTGCCGAATTTTTAAGAACACCAATGGCAACGGGCTGGGCGAGATCCTGAATAGCTAAGCCCCGCTTCGCGATCACGATCGTGCTGTCGGTGTAATAGGGCAAAGAAAAATCGACTAGGCGCGAACGATTTGTGGTGACTGTGATTTGGGCGATCGCTAGGTCAACTTGATTGTTTTGTAATGCGGATAGGCGATCGCGATTTTTTAACGGGACTAACTCTATCGGAATGTTTAGTTCCTTCGCCAATTCACGGGCAATATCAATTTCTAGCCCTGATAAGTTACCACTGCGATCTCGAAATCCTAGGGGTGGCAAATTATCTTTGACCCCAATAATTAGCTTGCCTCGGTTTTTAATTTTATCAAGAGTATTTATTTCTGGGGTGATAGCTGCGTTTGTTTCTGCGGCGATCGCTAGATTTGCTACATGACTTGGCTGAATAAACTTGAAATGATTTCCCCCATCGAAAAAGGAAATCATCGCGATCGTTGCTAAGGCAAAAGTCCCAATCTGAATCTTTTTCACACAGCCTCCCTAAAATCTCGCAAAAGAAAAAAGCGGCGCTCAGCGCCGCTTTTTTCTTTTTTGTTTATGCGATCGCTTTTGCTTTTTCCACGATCGCGGAAAAAGCATCAGGATCAAGTATCGCAATCTGAGAAAGCATCTTACGATTGATCTCAATATTAGATTTCTTTAGCAACCCAGCGAATTTGCTATAGCTCAAACCTTGTTGGCGAGCCGCAGCATTAATGCGGGTAATCCAGAGACTACGAAAATCGCGCTTCTTCTTACGGCGATCGCGGTAGGCATTACGCAGAGCTTTCATTACCTGCTGGTTAGCAGTGCGGAACAGCTTAGAGTGCGATCCGCGAAAGCCCTTGGCTAATTTCAGTACTTTGTTGCGGCGCTTCCTAGCTACGTTACCGCGTTTTACTCTCGTCATGGCAGTTCGTTAATTATCGTTAAAGTCGGTTATTTTCACTTCTAGCAATGTCTATCTCATCGATAACAATTACTAGGCGTAAGGCATCATTGCACTTACTCTGTCATTATCAGTCTCATCAACTATAGCCATCTTACCCAATCTGCTCTTACGAACAGTTGGTTTATGCTCTAGTAGGTGATTGCGACCAGCGTGGCGGCGAGCAAACTTGCCGCTACCCGTCACCTTGAATCGCTTGGCGGCAGATTTACGAGTTTTGAGCTTAGGCACTTCTTTCTAGTCCAAATTTTTGACCTTTACGAGTGTACCATAAGCAAATGCAATATATTTCATTTAGTATAAAATTCCAGCAATTGTCCTTTTATAGCTGTTGCCAGTCACGCTTAGGACAACATAAAACCCAGTCATAGAGTTTGCGCTGCAAAGCAGCGCAAACTCTATGACTGGGTTTTATGTCCTGATACACTTGGCGACAGTTATTAAAACTGATTTTAAATTTTTCTGCGTCGTAGACACAGAAAAATTTAAAATCGAGTTCATTAGACCTCTATGGCACAAAACGCTCTTACAACCAATTTAAGTATGGAATCTAGTTCAGAAATTAAGACGAAACGCCGCGTGTTTATTAGTACAGGGGAAGTTTCAGGTGATTGGCATGGGGCGATTTTGATTGAGGGTCTGCGTGAACGGGCTGCCCTAAGAGGGATCGAATTAGAAATCGTCGGGCTTGGTGGCGATCGCATGGCGGCGACAGGGATAAAGGTTCTAGGAAATACAGTTGGAATTGGTTCAATTGGGATAGTTGAAGCCTTGCCCTATGTTTTGCCAACTCTCAAGGTGCAGCGAGATGCCAAACAATGGTTAAAAACTGCTCCGCCCGATGTTGTAGTGCTAATCGATTACATGATGCCCAATCAAAGTATGGGGCATTATGCTAAACACACGTTAAAGATTCCCGTCATCTATTACATCGCTCCTCAAGAATGGGTTTGGTCATATAACGACAAAAATACGCGGGCGATCGCTGATTTTACCGATAAATTATTAGCAATTTTCCCGCAAGAAGCAATTTTTTACGAGAAGCAAGGCACAAACGTGCAATGGGTCGGGCATCCATTTGTGGATTTAATGGCAAGGATTCCCGATCGCATGGAAGCCCGTAAGCAACTTGGTATCGCTGATGATGATTTGGTGGTGACTTTACTACCAGCTTCTCGTACTCAAGAATTGCGATCGGTTATGCCAATTATTCTTGCCGCCGCTAAAATCATCCAAACCAAGTTACCCCATGTCAAATTTTGGTTGCCGCTATCTCTAGAGCGCTATCGCCCCGAAGTTGAGAAATTGCTTGAGGAATATGACATCAAAGCCACAATCGTTTCCGCAAAGTCTCAGATTGCAATTAGCGCGGCTGACTTGGTGCTTAGCAAATCAGGAACTGTGAATTTAGAGACAGCTCTTCTCAATGTGCCGCAGGTGATTTTATATCGAGTCAGTAATGTTACGGCTTGGATCGCGCGTCATTTGCTGAAGCTAAAACTACCATTTATTTCACCCGTGAATTTAGTGAATATGGAATCAGTCGTACCCGAGTTTGTGCAAACTGACGCGATTCCCGAAGCGATCGCAGAATGTGCGTTAGACCTACTAATTAATCCTCAAGCAAGACAAACTATGCTCGATGGGTACTCTAGAGTGAGAGAGAGTTTGGGCGAAAAAGGAGCGATTAACCGTGTTGCTGATTCGATTCTTGATTATCTATAGAAAGATAGATAGAAAAATCTTGTTATGAACTACCAAACTTCTCGCCGCCAATTTCTAGCAGGTGCTTCTGGTGCGATCGCTTTAGCAACCAGTCTAGTTAGAGCCGACGAGACTGTTGCCCAATCATCAAATAAGAGCATTATCAAACCCGCAGTATTGAAAAAAGGCGACAAGGTAGGAATGGTAGCTCCTGCTAGTTATAGCTTTGAGCCAGAGGATATTAAAATTGCCAAGGAAGTGATCGAACAATATGGCTTTGAAGTAGAACTTGGAGCTCACATTGCCTCGCAATATGGATATTTAGCAGGAAAAGATGTAGAAAGAGCTTCTGACATCAACGAGATGTTCCGTCGTCCAGATATTCGCGGTATTTTTACCTTTTCTGGTGGCTATGGCAGCAGCCGATTGTTACATCTACTAGATTACGAACTGATTCGCCAAAATCCTAAAGTAATTATTGGGCATAGCGATATCACAGCTTTGGTGCTAGCAATCCATCAAAAAACTGGGCTCATTACCTTTCATGGTTCATCTGGCCTAAGTAATGTCGGGAACTATGCGATCGCCCATTTTCGGCGGGCGGTCATGGCTACTCAGAATATTGGAGAAATTGCGAAGTCTCCCTACAGTGGTACGGACGATGAAGCTCGTAAGCATCGCCTCGTTACCATAGTTTCGGGACAGGCTAATGGTCAGCTTGTAGGCGGGAATCTCAGTTTAGTGGTCAATCTCTTGGGTACTCGCTATGAAATCGACACTAAAGATAAGATTCTATTTCTAGAAGATATTGGAGAAGAACCCTATCGCCTATCGCATCGATCGCATGTTAACGCAATTATTTTTAGCTGGGAAATTACAAGCAGCTTCAGGTTTTGCGTTGGGACATTTCGTGGATTGTCAAGCCAAAGATGGAGGATTGCGAAGTTTTAGTCTAGAAGAAGTCCTACGCGATCGCTTTGAACCATTGGGGAAGCCAACCTTATACAATTTGATGTTTGGTCACATCACTGAAAATGCGGTACTCCCTCTAGGAGTAAATGCGACGCTTGATGCTACTGCCAAAAAATTAGTGATTAACGAAAGTGCTGTGAATCATTATGATCAGCGATCGCCTAATTTTTAAACTTGCGCGATCGCAAAGCTATCCTGATCGCAAATCCGACAAAACAAAAAGTCTGAGTCAAGGATGAAAGTTTAATTTATTCAGGCAAAAAATCAGGATTTAGAGTTTCTTCTTGGCTAAAAGGCGATCGCATTGGGAAAGTAGAGATATTTAACCCTGTTTCAATAGCGGCTTTTCTTCGACCTTCTTGATAACAGTCTTCAAAGACTTGTTTTAAGTATGGTTTTAGACTAGGGCTTACTTTTAGGGCTTTGACAATGCGGCTACGGTGTTCGTCAATGGTATATCGCCAACTCGAAGACCGTTTATTGACTTGATATTGATATTTGAGTAAGTGCATCAATAAAATTTCTAAGTTACTTTCTAATGCAACTTTTTCTTTTCGCGCCATTGCTTCAATTTCTTCTAAAAGGTTCTCAATGTCTAAGTTTTCTAGTTTCCCTGTGCGAAGTTGTTCGCTAGTCATTTCCAACCACATTAAGTAGTCTTGTTCGTAGACTGCCTTTAAAGAGAGTTTTTCATTTACGCCTATCATTGTGGTTGCTCCATTGACGATGCTTCTATTTTACAGTGCGATCACTTTACAAGCCAAACACAAGTAAGAATATGCTAAAGTAAGGAAATCTTACATTCTGTATTTTGCAAGCTTAGGAAATTTAATATGTTGGCTAAGTTAACTTCCAAAAATCAGCTTACTCTTCCTAAAAGTATTACTAAGGCAATTGGAGATTCAGAATACTTTGATGTGAAGCTGGAAGGTGGGCAAATTATTCTTACGCCTGTAAAGATTCAGCGTGCTGATGCGGTACGATCTAAGCTTGCCGCTTTGGATTTAAGCGAACAGGATATTGCGGATGCTGTGGCTTGGGCGCGTAAGCCATGAGTAATCGTTTGAGAGTGATAATTGATACTAATTTAGTATTGTCAGCTTTGGTGTTTGGTGGCAGTACAGCAAGATTACGTTTAGCATGGCAGAGCGATCGCTTTGTTCCGTTGGCTTCTAAGGCGACGATTACGGAACTGATCAGGGTGCTTGCTTATCCAAAGTTCAAATTAACAAAGGGAGAACAAGAAGATTTATTAGCGGATTATTTGCCATTTTGTGACACGGTATTGCTACCAGAACAATTACCGACTATTCCAGAATGTCGCGATCCTTTTGATGCACCTTTTCTCGTTTTGGCAATGGCTGGGAATGCTGATTATCTGGTGACAGGCGATCGCGATTTGCTCTGTCTTGTTGATAGTTTTGCCTGTCCGATTGTGACAGTTGAGCAGTTTTTCACAATCACTTAATCACATCAAATATTTTCAATTGGCATTAAGATTAAGCTAGATAAGCTCAAAGAAAAACTTTATGAACTTAAAAAATAGTCTACTAACTCGTATCACGCAAACTGCTGGACAATGTGGTGGTCGTCCTTGTATTCGAGGGATGCGAATTCGGGTGACTGATATTTTGGAAATGCTATCGGAAAATGTAAGTATTACTGAAATCCTAGAAGATTTTCCTGATTTAGAGCTTGCTGATATTCAAGCTTGTTTAGTTTTTGCGGCGCGGCGTAATGATTTTCCTAGGCTCACTGCATGATTATTTGAATTTAAGTCAATTGAAAAAAGTAGAAGTTGCTGTGGAAATTAGTAATAATTCATGATTTAGATATCTTTACGAGAATAAAATCCTTACATCCCAACAATCGAAAAAAACCAAAAATAGATGATGCTTGTCTATCTTTTCAGTCATCAATTTTCTGGTAGATTGAGCATCTGTTAATATACCAATACCAGATAGTTAGTTCGCGCATCGGGTTTCTCACCCAAAAGTCATGACAAACCAGCCTAAGAAAACTAAAACCAAAAGTAACCCTGTGGCATCAAACAACAAAATACCTCCTGCATATTTCCTTTCCTTAGAAATAGAAAACGTTCTTTGCTTTAAAGGAAAGCATGAACTAAAGCTTTCTAGTAACGATTGTCCTGCACAGTGGACAGTTATTTTAGGAAATAATGGAGTTGGGAAAACTACACTTTTAAGATGCCTAGCTGGTATGGAAATAATTCCAAGTAGGAAAGATTCCGCTTCTCCTTATCACGCTTACCCCTTAATAACTCTTCTTGGGGTTTCAAAGGATTTCAAAGATTGGAAGGAAGAACTAAAAATAATGCAGAGAATGATGGCTCAAGTGAATACTAAATTTATTTGTAATGCCAATCTAACATCATTAAAGGCTTTAAAAGGAGACATAAGAAACCATCCTGAAATAAAGACAATTCATATTGAAGTAGATATGCAGTCTTATACCCCACGAATTGGGTTCCCTGTGGAAGCTGCCAAGGTAATGGAAATAATTCATACTACGGAGCAAACCGTTGAAGAAGCTTCCTTACAGTTGTCAGTTGATTTTTTAGGTGGCGCAGTATGCTATGGGTATGGAGCAACGAGAATAATGGCTAATACTTCTTGGAGTGATGAATATTCCACAGATCATTCCATTACCCTATTTTACGATAATGCTGCCTTGATGAATGCAGAAGAATGGTTGTTGCAAACCGATCATGCTGTTAAATCTGCATCTGGGAAAACACGCAGTTCTTTAAAAAAGAAATTTGATCGTATTGTTGAAATCTTAAAACAGATTTTGCCAGATATAAAGGATATTCGTATTACTCCAGTAGATGAAGATCACTTACATCCAACAGCAGAATTTTTAACCCCATATGGATGGGTTCGTTTACTAAGTTTAGGATTAGGGTATCGCACAACAATTGCTTGGATAGTGGATTTGGTAATTAAATTATTTAAACGTTATCCTGATAGCGAAAATCCGCTTGCTGAACCAGCAATTGTGTTAGTTGATGAGATCGACTTACATATGCACCCAAAATGGCAAAGAGATATCATGCAATTTCTGACTGATCGCTTCCCAAATACACAATTTATTGTGACCGCTCATAGTCCTCTCGTAGTACAAGCCGCACAGGATGCCAATATTGTCTTGTTAAGACGAGAAGGCGATCATGTAGTGATTGATCATGAGCAAGAAATCATTAAAAATTGGCGCGTCGATCAAGTTTTAACCAGTGTTTTTGAAATTCCATCAGCAAGACCGCCTCAAATTGAAAAATTGTTAGCTGAAAGACAAGAGATCCTCTCGAAACCAAAGATCTCTAAAGCCGATAAAGCAAAACTGAAAGAATTAGAGGAAAAAATTGGCGCTTTGCCTACTGCCGAAAACCAAGACGATATCAAAGCAATGGACATCATTCGTCGTGCTGCCAAGTTATTAGAAAAATCTGGCGCGGAGGCAGTTGAGTGATTCGGATTCACAAGCCCAAAACGCCACCAGAAAAACTCGCTACAGATGGTAAACAAAAACGGCGATCGCATTGCGCCTCATATTCTCGTAATCCATCCGCCTACGAAACGGGGACAAAAAAGTTTGAATTTGATAGTTCTATCTACGCCCATAAAACCGTCAAGCAAGCGCTAATCAAAGCTCAACACCAAAAATGCTGTTTTTGCGAACGCCTAATCGGGACTGATGGCGATGTCGAACATTTTCGTCCGAAGCAAGCCTACAAACAAGCACCTGGCGAAGCCCTAAAATATCCAGCTTACTATTGGCTCGCGTACGAATGGGATAATCTCTATCTTGCCTGTACTGGTTGCAACCAAAGACATAAGCAAAATTTATTCCCTCTTCAAAATCCAGCCGAAAGAACTACTAACCACAAAGAAAAAATTGAGCAAGAGCAACCGTTATTTATTGATTTTGGGAAAGAAAATCCTGAAGAGTTTATCGGATTTAGAGGCGTGATTGCTTATGCGATTCAAGGAAACCAGAGAGGACAAATTACAATTGATTCCCTAAAACTTAATGATCGGGCTTTACCAGAAGCAAGACTAGAAAAGCTGCAACCATTACGGGGATTAAATCAAGTTTTGTTGTTAGCTAGGCAAAGACCGAATGACCAAGAATTTCAAGAATTAGCAAAGAACGCAAAAGACATTCTAGGAAATGCCATTTTGGATAGTGCCGAATTTGCGGCAGTTGTTCGCTGTGCGATTGATTCAAAATTCCAGTATGAAATTGGATAGGTTGATCGCCCCATCCACCAAACATTGCGTTAAAGTTAAACTTAATGCACAAAGCCCGATCGCAAATATCAACCATGAATATTACAGTCAAGCTTCGCCGCCAAACATCGCGCAATAGCGAGCCTACATTTCAAACCTATCAAATCGAAGCCGACCCCGATCGCACAACTGTACTTGATGCATTAATCAAAATTCAAGGCGAACAGGATGGCTCCATCGGCTTTCGTCGTAATTGTCGCAACGCTATTTGTGGATCTTGCTCGATGCGAATTAATGGGCGATCGGGCTTAGCTTGTCAGAAACATATCAGCGAAGTAATGGGAGAGCAGGATACCGAACTAGTCATCGAACCAATGCAAAATCTACCCGTGATCAAAGACTTAATTGTAGACATGACTAAGTTTTGGGATAACCTTGCCAAAGTCGATCCCTATGTCTCTACTGCATCAAGACAAATCAGCAAAACCGAATTTCTGCAAACCCCAGCCCAACGTGCCAAACTCCAAGCCGCCGCCAATTGCATACTCTGCGGTTCTTGCTATTCCGAATGTAATGCTGCGGCTGTCAGCGATCGCTTTGTTGGCCCCCATGCATTAGCGAAAGCATATCGAGTCATGGCAGACAACCGTGACGATCGCACGGAGGAACGGGTAGAAAAATATAACGAATCAGGATTTGTTTGGGACTGTACGCGCTGCTATAACTGCAACGAAGTCTGTCCAGTGGAAGTTCAACCTCTGGATCGAATTTCCCAAATCAAACATGAAATTCTTGCTAATACTGATCTACCAGAATCTACCGCTCAGCGTCATCGTCACGCGATGGTTGAGCTAGTCAAAGAAGACGGCTGGATCGATGAAAGTAAATTTGGTGTGCGCGTAGTTGGTGATAACTTTCGAGATATCAAAGGATTACTCAGCATTTTCCCCCTCGGCATTCGCATGGTTTTAAGCGGCAAAATGCCCTACCCTTGGGAGTTTCAGAAATCAGAAGGAGCATCTGAAGCTAAAGCTTTGATTGAGGCGATCGCTTCCGCAAAAAATCAGAAAATACCAGCGGATTCGTAGAGGCGGCGAATTAGAGCGAGAATCTTGCGATCGTAGAGAGGATCGATCGCCCAACGTCCCGTTAGTTGATGTAAGACTGGAGCAACGCCTCTCGCCACAAAATTGAATCTGGGTGCAACTAGGGGTTGAAATAGAGGAGCATTACTGGCATAAGCTTT
>Ga0315906_10003212_pt1 | contig 21884 bp, 48 predicted proteins | sample LakEriMetagenome_4_FD_203526 | JGI IMG/M metagenome (GOLD analysis project Ga0315906, IMG submission 203526) | Freshwater fungal communities from buoy surface, Lake Erie, Ohio, United States - Buoy 2 MA122 | ecosystem: Environmental > Aquatic > Freshwater > Lake > Lake biofilm | place: USA...
CGGTTATCACATTAGCTTCCATATTATCGTGTTTTAATTAAATTCTATCTCATCCTCAGAAAACATGTAGTGGATTTCAGATTGTCGGTGACCCTGCCGGTCTATGAACTCAATTACGACATCGTCATCGTCATCAGCATCTATGTCTGTCGCAATCTCTCGAAACTCTTCCTTTTCAATCACATACGATGTGACCGTCACGGCATTAAAGTCCATGACAACGACATGGAGAGTCTTGGAAACAGTTTTGATGGGGTCGCTATAAAAATCCATTATCGTCTCAATCAACATAGGGTTCCATTTCTCATCTAACAATAATGCGTCATTCCAAAAATCATAATCGCTCTCCCATCCCACGTCATAGTCCTCTCCATTTATCGTGATCGTCGAACGGGTTCCATCAGATTCGAACTTGATCGAGTCTCCATTCGACATCTCGATCTCAATGTCAACTGATTCTTCAAATGCGCTTCCCTGTACCGATTCTATCTCGATATTATGACGACGACTTCGTGATTGAGATGATTTGTTATACTTGTCGGCTGAATAAATTTCAGATTCAAGTGAAAATCTTTCTCCTAATTCTAATTCAAATCTTGTTTCCATATTGTTTGTTTTTAAATTATAAGTAAATATAACCATTATCCTTTAACCTTGACAATTCTATCGAATAAAATATCAAGAGACGCTTGACTAATCTGCATAGAAAAACCGTCGCTAGGACGGTCCGTTCAGTTGGTAATAAGATATTATAATTCAATAATATCTGATTCGGTGACCTCAAAGGCAAATATATCGAATCCTTCAATCCATTCAGGTTCGTATTCATACTCTTCCTCGAGCATCTCACGAGTAGCATCGTCTGCTTGATTTGAATCTTCACAGCGAACATGGAAGATTATTGGACTCTCTAAGTCAACAAATCCAGTAGGATCAGTAACACATACACAAAATAGTTTTTTCATGGCTTATTATTTACGATTAAACAAAAACAAAATGAAGGCGTCTATCTTTCCTTCGTCGGTCACACTCACGCCGTAAGTATCCTCTGAATAGTATCGTTGTTCGGAAATTATGTTGTCGAACTCCACCGAATCTAGCTCCTTTGGGGTGAAGTGTGAAGCTTCAATCTCACCGAATCTTTTTTTCAGCTCTTTGATGAGGTCCTTTATTATGGGGTCCCTGTTTACCTTAGGTCTAAGCTTATCTAACTTTTTTCTAATATCTCCTGACATGTCATTTATGTTTTTAAGTTATATTAAAACAAACACTGTCTCTTCAGCATGTATGCCGGACTCGGTCCCTATTCCCATCTCAGCCATGATCCACGAAAACTCTTCTGCTCTGTTCACGATTATCATGTATCCGGGATCGTCGGTAATGTCCTCTCCACAGTTTAGAAAACCCAGATATCCTGGGTCCTCCTTGTCGAATTGAAAGTCGCTCTTTACTTTTTTCAAAAATTTGATTCCTAATTCTAATTCGTTCTTCGTCATGTTATTTATGTTTTTAAGTTATAAGTAAATATAACAATTATTTTCGAAACTTGAAAATCCCATTAGAATAATAGTCAAGAGACGCTCTCAGCCTGCTCCTTCAAATAGCTGTCAAAGTTGGTGGCTAGGAACTTACCGTAACCTTTAAAGTATTTTTCAACTATTCGTTCAATACGACGAAGGGAGCTCGCTCGAACCTTAGATTCCTCTCCATCGCAAGTAAGCACGAACCATCCGCAACTTCTTCCCGCAAAGCTCCAGTCGGTGACGAAGTGGTAGTCGCTCTCCATGATCTCGTCGAAGCACTGTTCGGCATGATAGTTAGTAAGGAAGCCGTCACTGTACTCGTGCTCCATTAGTTCGATATGCTCCTCCTTTAATAGGTGAAGGTCCGGAAACTTCACGTCGAACTCGATAGTAAAGCTACACCCAAAATCTCGGTTGTGTCTGTTAAATACTGCTTGCATCTTGTTTGTTTTTAAATTATAAGTAAATATAACCATTTCTTTTTAACCTTAACAATTCTACAGAATAAAATATCAAGAGACGTGGTGCTCTTCTTGCCTAGTGAAACTCAACAAGACCGTCGTCCTTTGCCAGTTCAAACGCTCGAGTCAAATTGTCGTATACACCAATATAATATTCAATGTCTCCCTGATCCAAATTAAGGTCCAATATAAATTCAGGCTCCAATGCTAATGGGTTCTCAGTCTCCTTAGTAAAGTCTATTTCTTGTTTGAGGTTACGAATAAAACGATCGCGATTGTCCACAAATTCTCGGTACAAATCTGCACTGTACTTGGGCCCAATGCTTCCATGACAGTCTGAGAAATTTATTATCTTATAAAAGGGTCGAGTCTCATAGGAGTCGTCTTCCCAAACGACGTCAGTCGTGACTCCCAGCGTGCACTGTGCCAGAATGTTTCGAAACTCGTTGTATCCCGAATAGGAGCCTGCTCTAAACGTGTGTGTTCGAGTCTTAGAGGTCTCATCATAATAGCCCTCTTCTAATTCGCAGTGATCGGGGAAACTAGAATCCTGATAAACATGAATATAACCATCGTAGTGGTCGCCTTCCTTTCCTCTGAGAAACTTAAGGTTGCTGTATGCGGTGATATCTAGTCCCATGGTCTTTAGGTTTATTGAGTAAATATAACAATTATTCCTGAATCTTGACAATTCTATCGAGTAAAATGTCAAGAGACGCGGCTCCTTAAGAGTTTACTCTTTTCATTCGATGCGAAGTCAAAGATCTTAGTTTTGAAACATTAGGATTCACTATTGAGATTGATGTGCCTCTCGATGTAAAATTAACCCTGTGAAGTATTCGATTAAATTCAAGCAAGTTAGATAACTTTTGAATCTCGGGGTCCCAATTATTAAATTCAAAATATACTGTCATGCTCCTCTACTTACTGGTTAGTCTTTCATATTCTTCTTTAGTGATAGGGACAGCAGTACACCAGTGTTGTCCCCATCCATCTATCTCGTCTTGTATGTAATAGTCTATTACTTCTTCCAGAGTATCAAACTCTCCATCCTCAATCTCTTGCTCAAGGTCTTCCTTAATTAGCTCATGTTCCTCGTATCGGGTTCCTTCAGGTAGATATGCTTTAGGTCCCTTGACCATTAGATAAAATTTAATTGTTTCTTCATCGTCATCATACGAGTCAGGATAAAGTTCACCACAATTTGAGCATTCAGTTTCTTCATGTATCCCATGTCCAACCAGGTCATCGACCATTCCGAATTTTATTTCTGCATCACAACATTTAGATAGCTTCATCTTTTCTATTTTTAAGTTATTAATTAAGTAAATATAACAATTTAGTTTGACACCCGAAAATCCTGCAAGATAAAATAGCTAGAGACGCTGGGATACAGGACAAAGAAAAGGCCCGATCTCTCGAGCCTAATTCCTATAACTTAAAACAAGACATCTTTGTTTACTACGGAGTAAACTATTTCAATAGCTTTGAAGCGTTATACAGTTTCTCTGCTTTCTCATAATCGTATTTTGCTGAGATGAGTGCGCCGATCTCTACTGAAAAGTGGTTTCTAAAGAACTTAAGGTTTCCTGGAGTCTGGTCCACATAAGGGATGAGGTCGTGTAGAGCGGGTAACCTGTCCTTTAGGCTCAGCTTCTTAAGGTACTGACGAACCCTGTCGCCGGCTCCCATGTTGATTAGTGAGTGTATCTCGTTTGCTCTCATTCTACGTAACTTTGATTATAGATTAAATATACATAGAATTGGATACAGTTTAAATTGATGCGGTCGGCTCGGCCGAATGTCTCCATCAGATTGTTGTTGACCACCGCCTGCACAAAGCTTCCGCCTGGATATCCAATTCCCCACTTGGTACACAGGATGCTGGTGCCGATATTGACTACGTGATCGGTTTCATCAGTAAACGGTGCAATCTCTGAGCGGAACCCAACGTCTCTACGCTGGTTAGAGTATTCCTTGATTCGGGCTCGAACCGCTTCCCTGATTCTCTCTTCCTGTCCTTCTGTGAATTGTTTCATCGTTTTTTATTTTTATTGTTCAAAAGAATCGTATAACCCCTGTCCCTCCATTTCCAAGTAACACGAATCTAGGTTCTCTTCGTACCGTTCTACTAATTCATTAAAGAATGCTTGAGCTTCCTCTGGGTCATAAAACACATGGAACTTGTCGGATTCATGCTCGTGGTTATATTCTTTAATTGTTATCTCTTCTGCACGAGGAAGATCCCCGATTAATTTCTCAATTTCAGACTGATTAAAGTTTGACTTGATAAATTCTAATACTTCTTCTTTTTTCATGTTTTTTATTTTTAAGTTATAAGTAAATATAACAATTATTTTTGATACTTGACAATTCTACAGAGTAAAAAGCCAAGAGACACTATGCCATTCCTAGATCAATGAGGTATCTGGCATCTTCTATCTTCTCTTGATTCTTTGGATCCGACCAATTAGGATTCTCTGTGACCTCTTTACGTACCTTCTCGCTCTTATCCTGACTCAATCGGACTAGAGTATCTATTGGAGTTCTAGGATTCCTGGCGACCTTCCGGCGCACAAACTCGCTCTTATCCTGACTCAATTGGACTAGAGTATCGATTGGAGTATTAGGATTCCAGACGACATAATAACGTACCTGCTCGTTCTCATCCTGACTTAATCTGACTAGGGCCTCAGCTGGCGTGTTATGATTCGAAGCCACCCGTTCAAGCGTACCATCTGCCTGATCTTCAATTAAACAATGACTCAATCTGTCTAGTGCCTCAGCTGGAGTGTTACGATGCCCGGCGACCCCTTGGCGTACCATCCAGTCCTCATCCTGACTCAATTGAACTAGGATATCGACTGGAGTACTAGGATCCTTAGCGATACTCGCTCTAGTGTTTAAGTTTGCTGTTTTTAAAAATAATGTAAGTTCCATAAGTAAATATAACCATTATTCTTTAACCGTGACAATTCTACGGAGTAAAAAGTTACGAGACGCTATACCAATCCTAACTCAATGAGATACTTAGCATCCTTTATCTTCTCTTGATTCTTTGGATCCGACCACTTAGGATTCCTTTCGACCGGATAATCTATGACGCCAAAGTCAACCTGATTCTTAAATAGGCTCATTTGTATCAGGGTATCAATCGGTGTATTGGGATTTAAGGCGACACAATAACACACGTAGTATAGACTGTCTCTACTCAATCGGGATAGGACATCAACCGGAGTCCTAGGATTCTTGGCGACCTCTTTACGTACGTCTTCATAGATCGACCGACTAAGCTGATCCAGGAGCTCAGGACTAGTGTTAGGATGTCTGGCGACTAATTCCTGCATGCGACAACTACCAAATCTCGTGATCCGCTCTAGTGCCTCAATCGGAGTCCTAGGATTCTTGGCGACCTCTTCACAAACATCCTCATTTTCATCTAGGCTCAATTTAACTAGCACATCAACCGGAGTTCTAGGATACATCGCGATCTCTACACGAACTCTCCAATCATCGTGTTTGCATAACTTGATTAATTGTGCTTTGCTTTGGGAATAGAGTCCAAAGCGGCTTAGTCCTGGAATTCTGTGACACATACGATTAAATTATAAGTAAATATAACCATAATAATTGATACTTGACAATCCTTGGGTAAAATAATTATGGAGACGCTAGACCAGTCCTAGCTCAATGAGATACTTAGCATCTTCTATCTTCTCTTGATTCGCTGGGTCCGACCACTTGGGATTCGTTTCGACATATCTACGTACAGCATCATCTTCATCTCTACTCAATCGGACCAGTGCCTCAATCGGAGTTTTATGATTAGCTGCGACCCAGCAACGTACCCGCTCGTTCTCATCCTGACTCAAGTGAGATAATGCCTCGGCAGGAATATTAGGATTTGAGACGATCTGCATGCGTATAACCCAGTCCTCATCTTGACTCAGTCGGGTTAGAATATCGACCGGCGTGTTAGGGTCCACCGCAAGTTCCCAGCGATCGCGTTTGGACCCAGCTAGGCGTGATTCATAGTCATTAATCTCTTCAAATACTCTATTAAAATCAGAAGATGAATGCTTAGACCATTCATTAAAGTCTGTCAGAATGAATTTTGAACGCATGCCAGTTTCTTTCTTTTTATTTATTTTGATTCAATCTAACAAGTCTCACAAGTAATACGATTATGTCAATCCTAGCTCAATGAGATACTTTGCATCCGTTATCCTTTGTTGATTCTTTGGATCCGACCACTTAGGATTACCTTCGACCTCTTTACGTACCCGCTCGATCTCATCCTGACTCAGTTGGACTAATTGATCGACCGGTGTGTTACGATTCCTGGCAACCCCTTTGCGTACCCACTCGTCCTTATCTCGACTTAATTGAACTAGAGTCTCGACTGGAGTTCTAGGATTCCTGGCGACACATTCACGTACCTCCTCATCTCGACTCAATTGGATTAGAATTTCGACTGGAGTATTAGGATTCCGGGCGATGCTTAGACGTACCAACCAGTCCTCATCTTGACTTAATAGGACTAGGACTTCGACTGGAGTATTAGGATTCTCGGCGATTCCTCGACGTACCCAACAGTCCTCATCTTGACTTAATAGGACTAGGACTTCGACTGGAGTATTAGGATTCCGGGCGATTCCTATTCGTACAACCTCTTCCTTATCCTGACTTAAGTGGACTAGGATATCGACCGGAGTATTTGTATCTCTAGCAATCAATTTTCTAGTTTCTATGCTTGCGTTCTTTCTAAGCTTCATAAGTAAATATAACCATTATTCTTTAACCGTGACAATTCTACGGAGTAAAATGTTACGAGACGCTAGAGCAATCCTAGCTCAATGAGATACTTAGCATCCTTGATCTTCTCTTGATTCTTTGGATCCGACCACTTAGGATTCTCGGCGACCCATGCACGTACCTCCTCATCCTCATCCTGACTCAATCTGACTAGTATATCGACTGGGGTATTGGGATTCTCGGCGACATAATAACGTACCCACCAGTCCTCATCTTGACTTAATTGGACTAGAGTCTCGACTGGGGTATTGGGATTCTGGGCGACCTGTCTTCGTGCCTCCTCATCCTGACTCAATTGGACTAGGACATCGACTGGAGTACTAGGATTTCCGGCGACCTGTCTACATACCGACCTGATCTCATCTCGACTCAATCGGACTAGAGTATCGATTGGAGCATTAGGATTTCCGGCGACTGCTCGACGTATCTTCTCATCCTCATCCTGACTTAATAGGACTAGGACTTCGACTGGAGTATTAGGATTCTCGGCGACATAATAACGTACCCACCAGCTATTATCTCGACTTAATTGGACTAGAGTCTCGACTGGAGTATTAGGATCTCTAGCAACCTTCATTCTAGTTTCTATGCTTGCGTTCTTTCTAAGTTCCATAAGTAAATATACAAACTGTCTTTGATATATGAAAATTTTTAGTAACTTTTTTTGAAAATATTTTCAAACATTTTAGCACCCACTCTACGCACTGCGGTTCGAGCATCTGATATTTCAATCATCTCGGCCCGAGTTAATTCTACAATACCAATTTGGCCGAATACCTTTGCCTTAAGTTCCTCAGATATCTTATTCATATCGAAGACAACTTCATTAGAGCTAGTACTAATTGCAGATGGGTTTGCGTAACCGAATTGGTTATGACTAATATAAACTGGGAACTTTTTCATATTTCTTATTTTTATTATAAGTAAATATAACCATAATAATTGATACTTGACAATCCTTGGGTAAAATAGTTACAGAGACTCTTGGATACAGACTCCTTCCGGAAACCTGCACTTTTAGATTAGGCCTCGACACCCATGACAGCAGGGGTCTCTACCGGTCTCAACGGGCAGGGGTTCACTACGGAGTAAAACAAGAAAAGGCCAGCTTGCGCTGGCCCAGTATCCCTTTTAAATCAGCGGCACCTTTACGCGGCCGGGATATCTGATTGCGATGCTCTTTATTTGATTTTTTTAATTACCTCGTCAGCTTCCTTTTCGGATCCCACAGGGATGAGCTTCCCTTCTCCGATAACGTACCATCCGTCGTAGCGTTCCTCCTTTCTGATGGGCCCAGAAGTATCAAACTCCTCACCATCTGTAAACCTTAGGATACTCATAGTGGAGAGATTTGATGACCCTTCGCCCAGTGGCCATTATCGAGGTCGACCACTACGGAGTGAATCCTTCTCCAATCGACAGACTCTCTGCTCTCCCCATACTTTTCTCCAGCCGGACATACCTCTATTCCAGTTACTACTGCTCGTTGCGGTGCATCACTCCCGAAGCCTCCGCGCCACATTACTGTGTCTCCTACTTTTAGCGTGCTCATGTTACAAGTATATTTCTCTAAGGATACTCACGCTTCTCCACTCCCTCTTCTCGATGTCGAAGAATCTAACAGATTTTTCTGATGGGTTTCCTGTGCCCTTTGGATGACTCTCTGTGGGAATCGTGGCAAGGTTGGTGGTTCCTACTGCGGTTCTTAGGGTTCCATCAATCTTCTTGAAAGCGAACTGTACTACTCCCTCTCTTAGGCGAGCGCGTAACGTTTCTGGTGCAATCGGTTCTAATACCATTTTTTAAGTTATTAAGTTATTAATTATAAGTAAATATAACCATTTTATTTTAATCTTGACAATTTAGTGGAAACTTTTTTGAAAGTTTTACAAGAGACGCGGGGCCATGCTTCTTAATAATCTTCATCGTATGATTCAGGATCCCACTCTCCGCAGTCAGAGCATACCTCTCTCTCATGAATTCCATGACCTGTCGAGTCGTCGACCATCTCGACCATTACTTCTGCATCGCAGCACTTGCTTAGTTTCATATTATTTGTTTTTAAGTATAAGTAAATATAACCATTCTTTTTGATACTTGACAATTTTCTGGAAACTTTTTTGAAAGTTTTTCAAGAGACTCAGTGTCATGACTCTTAATAATCCTCATCGTCGTCCTCATCGTCGTACTCGGGAAATCCGCTCAGTGAAGCGTCCCAGTCTCCGTCCTCGTCTCTAAACGCGATCCATCCATGAATCTTAGGCCCGACCTCACCGATCCAATCCTGAATACCCATTCGATCTTCTGGGTGGTTACGTTCGTTCCATCTAGCGAGGTCCCTTCTTACTAGGCTCCACCATTCTTCTTTACTCTTTGCTATTGACATGTGTTCTTTGTTTTAAACTATCGATTAAATTTCTTTGCATCAGCAATCATTTCTTTAGCTTCTCGAGTTACCTCTTTTTTATCTGCTTCAGGCATGTTACGCATCACATAGGCAACAGCGTCAGTGACCTTCATTTTTCCAGACTCAGCAATCATTTCTCTAATCTTTGACATATCTTTTGTTTTTAAGTTATAAGTAAATATAACCATAATAATCGAATACTTAAAATTCTGGTGAAAAATTTTTACATAAAAGTCTAGAGACGCGATTACAGGTCTTGATCCAACCAAAAAAGAAAAGGCCCGATTACTCGAGCCAATCCTTTAACTTAAAACAACTTCTTAATAATCTTCTTCATCGTCCTCGCAGTAGTCCTCGTCATCGTCATCGTAACCTTGAGTATCGATCTCAATCTCTCCAATGATAATCACTCCATTCGCTGAACTCGTTTCGAAATCATGGTCGAAATCTAGGAGATTACCTCCCATCTTATCTAATTCTCCTGGAGTTATCGAGCTTACTAGCACGCAACCAATTGATCCTGAATCTACTGGGTATGCGTTTCCAAATTGATCGATATACACACCATCTCCCCATGCGGTGCCATAGATTGCGAACTTTGTCCCATCCTTTAATTCGAACTCTCCTTCTAAACATTTGTGATCTACAATGGTGAGATCACATACCTCGTCCCAACGGTCTCCTAGCACGTAGCATAGGTCTCCTACATAATACTTTCCTGCTTGCATAATATTTTGTTTTTAAGTTATATAGTAAATATAACCAATTAGTTTGAATAGGTAATGCGTTTCCAAAAATAAAAAGCTAGAGACGAGCCAGCCTGATCCTGAGTTGGACTACGGAGTAAACAACAAAGGGCCAGCTCTTGCTGACCCCTGTCTCTTTGGATATGTTCTTATTACAAGACTCGAAATCGGGTATGAGTAAGATCGAATTTCTCGCCCTCGATTACCCCGTCTCCAATTGTAAACTCTACACGGGTTCCTACCGCAATCTCTATTTTTTCTCCTCTTCTAATTATCATGGCTTAATGGATTAAGTGGGTTAATCTTTGTACCAACAGGTCTGGGCACTCGTCATAGTCTCCAGCGGAGTATTCCTTTACGAGACCTGCGAATTTCTTGTTATTACTGACCGTGATTCCAGATTCAGCGGCCGCTTTAAAATGCTGAGTGCATGGCACGAATGAATTCAACTCGTGGAGCATGCTGAGTAGTGACGTCTCCATAATCAGAACTGGATTAGGTCGATGGCCTTCTCGCCGATTCCCTTGCCGTCTCTAGTCACCTCATGGTTGGGGTCCATGCCGCTAGTAATAATGTCGTCGATGAGTTCGTCTAGGGTCGCGAACTCTCTGGTGTAGTAGCCACATTTTAAACTGTACATAATCTTTATTGTTTTAAGTTATAAGTAAATATAACCATTTAGTTTGAATGGGTAATGCGTTTCTGGAATTAAATATCAAGAGGCGCGCGCAGTTGTCAACAAACGGTAGACGTTCGCGGTTTTTCAAAACATCTAGCCAGTTGCATACGTCTCTAAGAATTCCCAGAGACTCCGTGAATCAGACCAAAAAAAGACCCGAACTTGTCGGGTCTAGATAATAATAGATTATTTAAACCACATAACTTGGAATACTGTCGCATTGTCTGGGTCATCCTCACGTAAAGCTGAATAATACTCTTCGCCCATCTCATCAAAATCATCTGACTCTACCTCTTCTTTGGTAAAAGTTTCTTCAAACAATGTATCAAACTTTTCCTTTAATTTTTCAATCATCCCATTCACTTCAACATCGTTGTAAAAACGATTCTCCAATTCATTTAATTTCTCAATTAATTCTTCCTTGTTCATCTCTTTAAGTTTTTAAGTTATATAGTAAATATAATAATTTCTTATATACGTTGGTAGGGATTGGGTAATTAAATAGCAAGAGACCAATCTAGTTGTCAGCATACGTTAACAACTCGCGGACCCATAAGACATCTGCCCGATCAGGCTCGTCTCTAAGAATTCCCAGAGACTCTTGACCAGACTGCATGAAAAAACCCGATTGCTCGGGTCTAATCTTTAGATCTCGACGAGTTCAAAGACTTCAGGTTCGTAGTCCAATAGATCGTCCTCAATGGTTTCAGGGTCAAGATCATCCTCAGGATACCAGCTTGCTATCACTTCCCTAAAGTGATTTTTAGCTAGATCGATCGCCTCTTCTTCGCTATCGGCCTTAACCGTAAAGAAATAGCTCTTTTTAAAAGTCGTGTCGTCAGACAACAGGGCAACATTAAATGTTTTCATGATTGTTTGTTTTTAAGTTATAAGTAAATATAATCATTATTTGAATCCGTTGTATGCGATTTAGATAATAAACGTCAAGAGACTCGGCGACAGGTCTAGTTAAAATCTCGAATAAAGGATATAAGACCAAAAAATAAGGTTACGATTAAAAATAGGATTGTCATGGTTCCTCGGGTTTAAGGGGTTAATAGGTTAAATATAACCATAATTTCCTAACCCTGACAATCGGGTAGAAAAAGAAAGCTGGAGACGCTGGACATTTGGGCATAAAAAAGGCGAGCCGTGTGGCTCGCCGTGATTGCTCGATCTAGAGATGGTTATGCCGGAACAGCAGCTAACGCAAGGTTGTCGCGATCCTCTTGATCGGTGAAGAAAGTAAAGCCATTGGTTAGGACCACCTTCCAACAGTCAACCGGATCTCCGTCGTTGTCTCCCGTCTCAGCTCCAAGAAATTCCATGGTGCTTACCTCAGCCTTTGCCGTGAAGTAACCGTTTCCGGTGTAGGTCAAGAGGTATGTCCCGTCTAGCTGTTTTACCCTAACGTACTGGTTAGCTCGCTCGTTGTCGGTAACGTTTCGGATTGCCGATACTCCCGCCCAGTTGGTACGAAAGGTCTTGCCGTTCTTTAGCACCACCTTAAAGTTTGGGTTTCCAAGGTTGTCTTCCACCTCGCCCGAAAACATGTAGATCACCTGATCCGAGTTAACGTCGATCTGTCCGATCTCTGTGATAGCGGTCACGCCCGCAGTTGTAGTTTGTCGATATAGATCGACTGTTACTGTTGTTGCCATTTTAAATTGATTATTTTAGTTGTGTTGGCACAGGATTATTTATCAGAGATCTGAGCAAAGGGTAACTACGGAGTAAAAAAAAAAGGGAACCGATTTGGCTCCCTTCCCCATAACTTAAAAACTCTAGCCGAAAGCCCGCTTCCAGCCATTGGGTGAGATTCCTGAAATGAGGAACTCCCTATCGTCGGCGCTAACCGAGGGTAGCGCGTCCTGTGCGTGCTCTCCGTTAAGGAACCTTACGAGTCCTTCGATCGGCACCACACAGCTATACTCCTCGTTGGTGAACTTACAGGCTCCGCTGACTCTAACGGTGCCGTCTCCTAATTCTTCTACTAGCTTGTCAAGATTTCTCATCTCTATTTGGGTGTTTGGGTTTACGTTTATATTTCTTCTTGTTCCTCTGTATCGCGGGTCTGGTCGCTTGCCAGATCTCCTGCATGGTGACTTCGACTCTTTGCATGGTTCTTATTTTTTGGAGGCGCTGCGAATCAGCACCCTTCCTCGTTATTTATTCTGGTACCGCCGCTTCTTGCTTTGCGAGCAGGTCTCTTTACCTCAAAGACCCGACTCATCTTTCTTTTTCTTCTGTACACTCTAGTTTCTTTTTATAAGTTCCAACTCTATGTTCTCGATCTCCGCCCTCCAGGTGCTTCTGATTACCTGCACGGTAAGCTCGTCGACGCCCTCAAGATCCTCAGCAAGAAGCTTGGTCAGGTTGCCCTTGATGTTGTACAATAGGCTCGTCGGAATGTCGATTAGGGCTCTGGTCATTGCGACAGCGTTGATCTGGTTTTTTAGTTCTGGTTTCATGGTATCGTTGTTTTTAAGTTATAAGTAAATATAACAATTTTATTTGATACCTGAAAACTTTTGGGAAAATATTTTTAAGATTTGTCAAGAGACGCTAGAGCCAGGTCTTGTACCTTTGCTTGAGATCGGTGGTCAGGTCTCGAATGGCGGCACACTTTTCATATTCCTCGATTTGAAGAAAGTGTCGCTCTAGGTGGTCGAGCTCGATGAGGTGTTCGGTGCACTCCTGTCTCAGGTAGTCGGGCCGGTTCTCAAAGTATTCCAGAGCCTCGCTCAGTCTGGACTCGTACTCGTCCTCAAGGGTCCACTGAAACAGGTGGATGCCGTCTTGGTCCAACACTATCTCGATCTCAAGATCCCTTACCCAATCTCTAAACGGTCTCTTCGTCATTTTAATTCCACTATTGATAGGGTCTCGCCGAAGTGGGCCTTTACCGTGATAGTCACCTTGCTCTCCTTCCAACGAACCGTCGCTAAGTTAAACTCCGGAGTCTCGCTGATCACCCTCAGCTCGCTGATGTCGGGAACCTGCCCGTTGTAATAATGATATGCTACCTCTTCTGCCTTGTTCATGGGTCTCCTTTTTTACTATTTATACTCTAAAAAAAGATCGGGTTCAACGAACCCGATCGCCGGTCTCTAATCTTCCATCAGATCGTTATCCTCCAACGCCTGCCAAAATCTCTCCTTCCATCGGTCCACGCTGGCGCCCTCGGTGTGAGTGACACCATTGATGGTAAGACGGGATAAAATCACTATCCCGGTATTTAGGTTATCACTGGCTAATTCCCTGTTACCTCTAGTTAGGGCGTCCTTTGCGTTGCTCATTAGTGCTGCTACATTCATTTCTTTTTGTTTTTAAGTTATAAGTAAATATAATCATTATTTGAATCCGTTGTATGCGTTTGAAAAAATAATCTTGCTAAAAGTCAAGAGACTCGAGCCAGTCGGCTATAAATAATAAAAAATCAAGAAACAATGCCATACACGAGAGCATACGAATTTAAGGTTGAGGAAGCCAAGGAGATGGTTAACGTGGTGCCGTCAGTCAACTGGTTACAGGAGACTCTGACACTAGCTAGCCTAACGGTCAAATCATCGGAAAAGTGCGAGAAGATCGTGTCCATCGGGAAGAGCGAGAGAGCTTATGCCCGCCTGATCGAAATGCAACAGCGAGCGGACTATGGATTCAAGGTCACGGTGCAGGTCTCCAATGCGGTACCAAACTCAGAGCTAATTAAGAGGTGGACCGCCGAGTCCAAGGGAGACCAGTCCATCTTCGACGAGCTTAGGAAAGAGTGGGAAGCGTCGGTCTATCGGCTAGCGGCGAGAGATCTGGATCAGCTGATCTGCGTGGCAAGCAAGGAAGAGGTGAGCCTAGTCTATGCGAGCCTTTTTCCCGTCGATGGGATCGAGAGCGTTAGGCTGACAGTATGGTCACCGAGCCTGCCGACTAGGGGAGACCTGCCGATCACCGCGATCTATGTGCCTTGGGAAGAAGATCGCGTTACCACGATCCAGTGGACCGATCGTTCGGGATTCCTAAGCACGCTAAGACTGGTCGGCGGCCAGACATACCCGATCCAGCCGGTCTCCTTCATGAGCGACTCTCAAGTGTTTCTACTTGCATAGGCAGAGACCGGATATAATGGGACAAAAAAAGAGCGGGCTCACGGGTCCGCTCTTGCTGTTTGGTCTAACCTCTCTGTGTGGCCCAACTATCGTTGTCCCACTCTTGCACAGTCTCGTTTTCTTTAGACATCATGACTCTAGTTTTAGGTTAATCCTCATTTGAACTTGTGGGAACCCGCATAGCTGAAGACAGCGATCACCGGACAGATGCTAAAGATGACCAGGGTTGATGTGTTCGAATCGTCAACCATAAGTAGGCTCCACATGGAGGCAAGGGTCAATAGTGCACTTACCAAAGCCGTTGTCAATAATAAACCTTTCATAATTATTTTGTTTTTAAGTTATAAGTAAATATAACAATTTTAGGAATCCGTTGTATGCGTTCTTAAAATTAAATGTCTAGAGACGCTGGGATACAGGACCAAAAAAGACCCGCCGTAGCGGGTCCATTTACGAGTCGACTAGTAACCCAGGCAGACGGTTTGGGGAAGGTTCCCCATTATCACTTGGGCAAAACCATACACGATGGCTCCCACGATAAAGATTCCTAAAAGGATTGCGAAGGTTGCGACTAGGTCGACGATGATGTGTTGAGCTCTTTTTTTCATGTCTTTTTGTTTTTAAGTTATAAGTAAATATAACAATTTTATTTGACACTAAAAAATCCTGGTCAAAAGAAAGTCAAGAGACTCGGGAATTCCTTGCACAAAAAGGCGGGATCACTCCCGCCTGTTCTCTAACCACCAAAGTAGTACTCCATTAACTCGACCTCTTTTGCGTACATGCTCTTAAGTATTTAAGTTATTAATTTATGCCCAAACAATTAACTAGTCTTCATCCTCTTCATCATCGTCATCAATAACAACGATCTTACCTCTATCATCAATAACATCTATATTACCATCTAACAAACCCAGCTCATCATCAATTTCACCATCATCTGCAAGACTCTCATACCATTTTATAAGTCCATCTAATCCAAACTTATGTCCATCACAATCAGTAAAAACTAAATTGTTACCTAAATCTTTATGTGGTCTTTGCATGGTAGGACTTCCGTGTTCTCCTGAAAGATAGTCTTGTATTGCATCATAGACCAATCTCCAGCTAATCTCATTCTTTTTTTTCTTCATGATTTCTTTAAGTTTTTAAGTTATAAGTAAATATAACAATTTTAGGAATACGTTGTATGCGTCCTCAAAAATAAAGTCAAGAGACCCGGCACGCTATCTTTCCAAGACGACGAAGCTTCCAAAGTAACGGTCGAACACCTGCACAGCATGCTCATAGTCTGACTCCATCATCTCCCCAATGATCTGCTCTTCCAATGTCTCAGGAAAAGCCTTCTCGTCGGCTAGACCAAGTTCCAACAGGACCCGGTTCTGTACACGGTTCTCCTCCATCTCCTCCTCCCACATCTCCTTCAACTGACGTGCGAATCTCTTGGCATACGCCATCAGCACAAACACGTTGCCCTCAGGTCCAGTCAAGTCTATCACTATCTCTCTACTTGCTTGTTTCTTTCTGATCATAGTTCCTTAAGTAAATATAACAATTATCGGGATACGCTGGTAGAATGGCTGATAATAAAAGTCTGGAGACGTTTGGATACAGTGCCAAGAAAAAGCGGCCCCGTTACCAGGGCCTATCGCTCGATCTTTCGTGTTCCGAAAAGATTTCATAGGAGTCACAGACGACCAGCTTTCCATTCTCAAAATCTTCTTTACTCACGGTAAAAATTATCGTTTTATCGTAGTACTCGTCAAAGTAACTTACCTTTACTGAGTCTCCCCTGACCGATTTAACTTCGCCGTTTACTTTCACACCGACATCTTCAAATTCGATCTCAATCGCTTGACCTTTTTTCATGTTCTTCTGTTTTAAGTTATATAGTAAATATAATACTAAATTTCTATTCGGTAATGCGTTCCTAATAATAAAAGTCAAGAGACCTAGATATAAGTCTTAGTTGTCTGCACATAGCGGTCAACATCTTAAACTCGATCTCCATTGATTAAAGGTTATCTATAAAATTTTTAGCTGAGTTTAAAGCATTTCTTTGAAGTAAATATAAATCATCTCCTCCCTTGTTTTCAATTGTCCAGACCCAATATGATTTATTTTCCCATTCCATGTTTACTTTTATCAATTGAATTTCTTTGCCTTTATAAATTACTTTTTTCATACTGCTTTTGTTTATTGTTATAAGTAAATATAATAATTATCGGGATACGTCGGTAGGATAGTCGATAATAAAAGTCCAGAGAGTACTCGCCTAATCTAGCCTAAGCTTTTTTAGCCTTTTTTCCAGGACGACACCCTATAGTAAATATAACCATTATCGGGATACGCTGGTAGGGAACTCGATAATAAAAGTCCAGAGAGTACTCTTTATTCTTAGCCTAGAAAAAAGCAGTGCTCCCCATGGACCGAGCCTGATAGTAAATATAACCATAATTCTCGACAGGGTAATGCGACAGCTGAAGATAAGTCAAGAGACCCGAAAGTAGTTAGCATACGCCTAACATCTATTTTTTCCAAGACTCCAACCGGATCTGGCAAGTCTCCTCGAATTCCAAATGGAGCAGAGATGCTTATCACTGGTCTAGCTAAGCGCAAGAGACACTAAGCAACAGGCTAGCTAAGCGCAAGAGACGCTTATCACTGGTCTGCTTAAATACTAGAGACCCCATTAATCCAGTCTAGAAGCCAGCTAGCCAACAACCAGCTCCCCGCCGAGAGCCTGCAAGAGACCGGCCAATCAGGCTAGACGGCCAGCTAGCCAAATGATCGGTCCGGGAGCCGGCCAGGCTAGGTGAGCCCAACCAGCCGGCCAGGAAGGTACCCCAGGGGTCAATTTTCCGCCCCTGGAGGCCCCCAGGAGCGCCTGGCCAGGGCGCCTGGCAGGGCTGACCAGGGGACTAGATAGACTAGCTAGCAAAATCAAGTTAAATTTTGTGACTATAGGCCACTCCGGCCCAGAAAATTGCACCTCTCCTCGGGGGCGAAAAACTCGGGGACCAGTGGGAGTACTCTCCAGACCTCTCTCCACCGGGAAAAATCCCCCATGGCTAACGGAACCTCCCCCACCCTTTTTTTCCTTTTTATTTTAATCTCTACCGGATCTTGTGTACCATAGCTAAGCAACGAGGTTTTCAACCGATCCCGTCGCTATTTTTAATTAAGACTAGAACCCTGAGCCTGCATATCTCAGGGTTTTTCTTTTTTCCGTGTACGTGCACGCGGGTACCCCTTATAATTATAGTTGTAGTGGATTCTGCAACCTCACCCCCTTGGATAAGTGTCCCCTCTCCACCAGGAAAAAAATCCCCCAAGAATTTTTAACCCGTTCCCGGTAATTGTGTATAATAACGGCTAATAACGGCTAATAGCATCTAATGAAGAATAAGGACACGGGCAGGCTTGCTACTCAGGTAGAGGATATTAATCGACTCTGGGAACTGGGATTTATCAGCTTGGAAGAGCGAGGCGAGGCCCATCACCGGATCCTTATGCAAGAGATAGCCGACGAGCTCGATCGTATGGTCAAGGAGGGTCGTCGCCCAGGTGATTTTCCCCTGGATAAATAATTAGGATGAAACACATTGCTACATATCGGGACTGGAGTAGAGTAAACGAGTCCGGTGTTCAGGGTATTAACAGGTCGATCGATCTTTTTTTTAAGGGTCTTCGTGAATGGATCGAGGAAGAGTTGGGCGTGGTGACACTGGATATTTCTCTAAGGAGCGGCGACGGTTGGACTGAGCTCACCCTGATACAGGAGGGATACGACGACCTGTGGACTGGTGCCGAGTGGGAGGACGTCTTGATCAGGACCGACCTTATCTTTAGGTTTAGGATCAATGGGGATCCCGACAAGAGTCGCCTCTGTGAGCTTGGTCTCATTGACGAGTTTGAGCTCGTGGATGGACTTGAGTGCAGGACCCGCAGCACCATCGATACCCGGAACCTCTCTGACCTTGACGTGACCGCGCTGGACTTTAAGCTCCAGTTGGAGAAGGTCTTTCCCGGCGGTAGCTTTAGGAATCCCGACTATTCCTTTATTGAGGACTTGCTCCAAGAGTCCTATGATCGTGACTCGATTGCCCGTGCTCAGCAGCGGCTCGACGACGCCGCTGCCGAGGAGGAGGATAAATAACTAAAATAGCGATTTTAAGATGGCATTCATTAACTGGGGAGAGGAGACTCCCGAGCAACTAAAGGCTCGTAAAGAGATGGAAGAGCGCGCGATGTTTGAACAGATGTCGTATAGCGCCGCGATGGCTGCGGCCGCCGCTGCTGCGGGTAGCGGTGGGATCAAAAAACCAAGCGAGCTAATCGAGTCAGTAGACTGGTTGACGGTCGCTCCAGGCGGTGAGGGTTCTCTTGATCATGATTATGAAAACTTCGATTCATGGACGACTGGTGTAGGTGAGACTGTAATCGCTGACGTGGAACGACTTATGATAGAGTCGACCTCTGCCAGTGCACACGTACACAGCGATTTTGCGTACAGCGATCTTACCATTGAATTACGTAACAAGGTCGACGGTCAGTGGACTACTGTATGGTCGCGTAGACTTGTCAATCCAAACTATCCAGGAGACGATAGCGAAGATTTTTTTATGGACGGTATCGATGTCGTTTTTCCAGCGATCGAGGCGGTCAATGCAATCAGAGTATCCTCTACTCCAGGCTCAGATCAGACCTATCACGATTGGGGTAGCGATTCTACCCTGTTTAAATTTTATAAATAAATCCATGAAGAACCACATTAAACCCGCTCACCTTTTCCTGGCCGAGTCCAAGTCGATCAGGGATCTCTCCGCTCGTGACGAGAGACCCATGGTCGAGGGTATCGCCGAGATACTCCGAGGAGTAAAGGACAAGAGGAATCGTCAAGAATTGGCAGATCGACAGATCCGAAGCTTTAAGAAGGAGCGGATCCGGTTTGACTATGCGGAGTTCCTAAAGCTTTGTGGTCTCTAAAAAATAGGGTGATTGAGTGAAACACATAATTAGGTATGGCGATTGGAAGAGACTGATTGAGTCTGATTCTGAACAGGACCAGGAGATGGAGGACGTGAGGCAGCTCGTGGACCTTGGTTTGGTGGACGATGCAGAGCTCAAGTCGCTCTATCGACAAAGGTACTCCGTTCCGCGTCGGGAAGAGTTTTTGCGACTCCTAGCCACGATGTTTGCTGAGCTCGGCATCCAGCCCATTGACCGCACCACCCAACGTCAGCAAAGGAACGGCACCTACTTTTTTCAGCTTACACCTGCCCAGGCAGAAAGGGTGCTCTTTGAGTATCCGTTACCCGATGGGCTCGCCCAATCACAAGAAAAACGCATGCGCCGCATGCTCGAGACCATGAGGCCCAACCGATCCACACTGGCCAGCATCAATAAGGTCAGGACATGGAAAAACTGGGACGGCTCCCAGGTAACGTCAAACATGCTCCAGTATTTCGTCTATCCGGGGGACCTTAGAAATGCAGCATATGATGGGCGCCCAAACTCTTCCAGCATAGTCAAGTTCGATGGAACCCAGGGAGCAGAGGCAATGTTGGCTCGCCTCATCTATCAGATCGCGTTGGACGTCTATCCGTGGAATCCCTTTGATGAACTGTTGAGGCGGACTGATGATAAATAAAAAAAAGATATTGAAATGAAAAAGCAAGTAAAAAACTTTAATCAGTTTGTGAATGAGGCTAAGTTCCATCATTCCTTACCGAATAACACAGGTACCCGTGGTCCTCGATTAAGAGACGATTTTAGAGCTCTCTCGCAAGAAGAAAGAGCTGACATTGAGGAGTTAGCTGCTGAGTTGGACCGTGCGGGTCTTCTTAATTATGTTAAGCGTAAGCTTTCTAGCATTAGCGATATAGATGAGCTTAAGAGAGTAATGGCAGATGTTCTATCTTCCGACGAGACCCATGAAGAACCTAATTGGAGCATCGGTGGTCACTCTTCAACAGGGGATGAAGGTTCTGACAACGAAGGCTGGGAAGGCGGCGGATATTTTTACGGAAAAGAATAAAATCCTACTAGCAACGGCCTCTAAATATCCTGAGTCGATTATCAAATTACAGTTCAGCGCGACTGATAAATAAAAAGACTAATCGATTCAGGCCAGGAATGAAGCAGTACTGAGGAAAGGCTAGGGTCTTTTCTTTCTAATACTATCGCCCAATATGGTCACCTTGCAATCGATAGTTTTATCGATTGTGATATAAATAAATAAATAAAAAATCTGAATAATGTATCTTAAGTCATTTAATCAGTTTATCAACGAATCGACGATCTCCTTCGCAAGCACCGATGCCAAGGACCTGGTCGATATCCTAAACAAGTACGTCGGCAAGAGGGAAGAGGGCAACAACGCCGGTGAGATGGTGAAGGGATTCCTTAAATCTGTGGGACTGGGCACGGGTAACCCCTGGTGCATGGCATTCGTGTATGCGATCTTTGATGAACTATGTAAAAAGAAGGCGATTGTTAATCCCCTACCCAAGACAGGTTCAGTTCTCTATTTCTGGTCCAAAGCGCCAGCTGAAAACAAGATTGCAACAACTGACGTTTCCGCAGTAAAACCAGGACAGATTTTTATCAAGTCTAGAAAGGGTGGAGGTCATACTGGAATCGTTCTTAAGGTCGAAGGTGATTCTTTCGTCTCAATTGACGGTAACTCTTCCGATCAGGTAAAGCTTAATCGTTATAAGATCTCAAATATGCTGGGTTTTGTGGACTTTTTTAAGAATCCTCAAGTCTCCACTGAGATCGCCACGCTGGCAAACGATATGATTGCCAAACACTCACCTACAAACCTGACCAGCGGTACTGCAGCTAAGGAGGTCTAAGATAAATAAGAAAAACAATCAAGGACGTGAAAAAGTGGGAACGTAAGGTCAAGAACAAGCGCAACATCAAGAAAAGATTGGACCGCATCGCTAAAAACGAGGAGCTACTTAAAAAATTCGTGGACTAGGAATGGAAGGAATTTTTAGCGGTAAGAAGTTTACTACTCACGATCTTCCAAAGAGAGAAGTCCAATATGGCCCTCTGCCAACCCCTAAGATCGAACACCCGCTCGATAAGGTGATAAGCTCAACGATGGGCAAGTTCCCATACGAGGCTAATGGAGCGGTCG
>Ga0315906_10003214_pt1 | contig 21854 bp, 20 predicted proteins | sample LakEriMetagenome_4_FD_203526 | JGI IMG/M metagenome (GOLD analysis project Ga0315906, IMG submission 203526) | Freshwater fungal communities from buoy surface, Lake Erie, Ohio, United States - Buoy 2 MA122 | ecosystem: Environmental > Aquatic > Freshwater > Lake > Lake biofilm | place: USA...
GGCCGTTTCCTATCATAAAGCCTTGGATGCAGAGGGTTATAATACGCTGGGTGCAGGTTTTCAGGGCTCTTATAACAGCTTGAATCTTGACCTTTCCAAGTTGCAATTCGAAGACCAGCTCGGCCCCAATGGATTTACCAATCCAACGGGCGAGGCATTAGGCCCCGGACAAAACTTAAACCGAAGTTATTTTGACATTAACGCGGGACTCTTATTCTCCGGTTCATCAAATGGTGAAAACAATTATTACGCTGGAGTTTCAATGTATCATATCAACAGGCCTCGTGTATCGCTGCAGGATCAAAACTGGTTTCTGACAGGCAGAATCACCTTACATGCAGGAGGAACCTTCATGATTGGTGAGAATCTCTCTCTCAGCACATCTGCTTTACATCAAGCTCAAAACAAGGCAACCGAAACACTCATGGGCGGCGCCCTCGGTGTCATTGCAGCCTCTGCCAATGAAAACCCGGCTACCATTTACCTGGGTTCCTGGTATAGATTTGGCGATGCCCTCATTCCCTATTTGGGACTGGAGATCGGAGGACTTAGGCTGGGAGCATCTTACGATGTCAACACCAGCTCCTTAAAGGCAGCTTCCAACAGTCGGGGAGGCATGGAAGTGTCGCTGATTTATGTGAAACCACCGCCGGATCCAACAGGAATCCCTTGTCCGAAATTTTAATAATTATTCAAGAGTTTTCATTTTCCTGTTTCGATCTCTGATCGCTACAATATCCCTTTTTAAATATGGAGACACATAGCTGCTGAATAATATTTTAGAGATTGAATCAGCCCTTACGCCCATTAACCGGCCCTTGCTAACCATCCACCCGCCTGCTCTCCTATTAAGGATAACTTGTTTACCTTTATCTCAATATGCTAAAGGACCTGATCATTTCAATCCAATCCTTTCTGTTGGCACATCGCTTTATCATCAGGCATAGGCTTTGGAAATGGATATTGATTCCCGGAATTCTTTATGCTGTTCTTTTCGCAACAGGTTTTTTTTATTTCTGGAAATCAGGTTCTGAAGCCGTAGAATGGATGATGATCCAGTCCGGACTGCAACATTGGCTGGAAAGCATTCAGGATAACTGGATGAATTTTTTGGTGATCATGGGCAATATGATCCTTTTTCTGATTCTGTTACTTTTTTATTTTTCGCTTTTCAAGTATTTTTTCTTGATAGTGGGCTCTCCGCTGCTGGCATATCTGAGTGAAAAAACCGAGGCCATCATGCAGGAAAAAGAATACCCCTTCAGTTTTCGCCAATTATTGAGCGACATGATACGGGGCATTAAACTGGCATTCAGAAACATGCTTTGGCAATCTGTTTATCTGCTTTCAATACTGATTCTTTCATTTATACCTCTAATAGGCTGGATCGCTCCCTTATTCACTTTGTTGATCGAATGTTATTACCTTGGATTCTCGATGCTTGATTACAGTTGCGAGCGCAATAAACTGAGCAATTCCGAAAGCCTTCGATTCATAGGATTGCATAAAGGGCTGGCGATTGGCAACGGGGTTGTATTTTACCTGATGCACCTGATCCCTGTTGCGGGCTGGATCCTGGCACCGAGCTATTCGGTAGTTGCAGCTACTATCAGTTTCAATAAAGTAAATCAAGCAAGCCAACAAGAACAAAAGTGAGCAAAGTCTATCTGATACCAAACATGTTACAGGAGGATGCGGTGGACAGCATCCCTTCCATGATATTGGAAAAACTGAAATATTGTCAGGTGATTTTTGCCGAGAATGAGCGAACCGTAAGACGTTATCTGAAGAAACTAGACCCTGGTTTTAATATAGACTTGTATGAGTGGCATGCAATCGAAAAAGAAAGCGATAGGCACGAATCATTCTTCAAAGCCGCCCTCAGGGAGAAAAAAAATATCGCAATAGTAAGTGAAGCAGGTTGCCCCGGAATAGCTGACCCCGGCCAATCTCTGGTGAGGATTGCCCATGAATCAGATTGTATAGTGCACCCATTGACAGGCCCTATCTCACCTATGCTGGCATTAATGGCAAGCGGTATGAATGGTCAGCATTTCGAATTTGTTGGTTACCTGCCGATTGATGATGCAGCCAGGGCAAGACAGATCAAAGAGCTTGAAGCTGAGTCCGCCAGGAAGAACAGCACCAAGATCTTTATAGAAACCCCTTACAGAAATAATAGGCTGCTGGAAGCCTTGCTGCAGCATTGCGCCGGTTCAACTCGATTGTGTATCGCCTCCTGCCTTACCGGGCAATCTGAAAAAATCATCAGCAAACCGGTGAGCTGGTGGAAGGACCATAAAACCGATTTACACAAACAGCCTGCCATTTTCCTGATTTATGCCGGAAAGAACTGATTGCCGCATAAAAAGGGATTAACATTGAATCTGACATTAATGCTCTAAATTGCTGATTCATTTCTTATAAATGAATATTGCAATCGTTTGTTATCCTACTTATGGTGGTAGCGGTGTACTGGCCACAGAATTAGGAAAGGCATTGGCCGAAAAAGGCCATAATGTTCATTTCATCACTTATCAGCAACCATTCAGGCTAGGAGGATTTCATGCCAATATTTTCTATCATGAGGTGCAAGTACCCACTTACCCCTTGTTCGATTACCCCCCTTATGAAACAGCGTTAGCCAGTGCAATGGTGGATGTGGTAAACAACCATTCGGTAGATCTGTTACATGTACATTATGCCATCCCGCATGCTTCCTCAGCTTATATGGCCAAGCAGATCCTGAAGAAACAGGGAAAGAACATTCCTGTGATTACCACTCTGCATGGAACCGATATCACATTGGTTGGCAGGGATAAGACTTATAAACCTGTAGTCACTTTTTCTATGGAGGAAAGTGATGCGCTGACAGCGGTTTCTGAAAACCTCAAACAAGAAACTTATTTAAATTTCAATATTTGTAAACCCATTGAGGTAATTCACAACTTTGTGGATGTAAAAAGATTCCACAAAAAACCCGTAAGTGCCTTCCGAAACCTGGTAGCTTCTCCTGAAGAAAAAATATTGATGCATGCCTCCAACTTCAGGAAAGTGAAAAGAGTGGAAGATGTACTAAATGTGTTTTTCAAGGTATTGGAAAAAATACCATCCAAACTCGTGCTTATTGGTGACGGTCCGGAAAGACCAGCACTTGAGTCCATGATCAGAGAAAGACATGCAGAAGGAAGTGTAAAACTATTGGGGAAACAGGAACAGATGGAGGATATTCTTCCTTTGGCGGACCTTTTTCTGCTGACAAGTGAATATGAGAGTTTCGGCCTTGCGGCGTTGGAAGCAATGGCCGCAGAGGTACCCATCATTTCCACCAATGCCGGGGGAATACCGGAAATCATGGTTGACGGTTACTCCGGATTCATGAGTGACGTGGGAGATGTGGAGAATATGAGTGAAAAAGCGATCAAGATACTTTCAGATCCTTCCATGCACCGGAATTTTAAGGCAAACGCATTGCAACAGGCAAGAAAATTTGATATCCATCAGATCATTCCTGTCTATGAAAACCTTTATCGGAGGATGCTGGGCCTAACGCCTGCGCAGCCATGATTCGGGATCATAGTTATTATTCTCATTACTGATATAGATATCCATGGCACCAACCCCATCAAGATTGGGAGCTACCCTGCCAATGACCTGACCGGTGCGCACAGATTGCCCCCTGCTCACAGATACTCCGCTGAGATTGCTGTAGGTGGTAAAATAACGGCCATGCTGTATAATTACCACTTGCATCTCGTCCACACTGGTAACAGTGGATACCGTTCCGTCGAATACAGTCTTGACCGGAGATCCGATATCAGAGGAAATGGTGGTAGAGGCAACTTCCAGAGTGGAGCCGCTTGGCAATTTATTAGTTCCGTAATGCATTAGCACCACTCCTCTGTCCACAGGCCATGGAAGCGAGCCCCGATTCTTTTCAAAACTTGAGTTAAGCGCAACGTTCTCGGCATTTAATAACACACTCTCACGCTTAGGGGCTTCCGCCTTAGGAGCAGGCGCCTTGGCAATGGGAGCGGTTGAAGCACTAGCTGAAGTAGTTCCTTTGGTAGTAGCGTTATTTTTTGCTGCTGCGAAAGCAGCTGCCGCAGCGGCCTCGGCCTCCCTTTTCTTTTTCTCTTCCAGCTCTCTTCTTTTTCGCTCCTCTGCTATCGCTCGCTTGATGGCAGCATTGATGGCATTATTCACCTTCTGCATCTGCTTTTGCTTAGCTGAAATCTGTTTATTCAATTCTTTTCCCTGCTTTTTCAACTGAGATAAGATCTGATTCTTTTCCTTTTGCTGACCCTCCAGCACCGTCATTTCTTTATTCTGCACTTCCAGCGTAACTCCCTTTTTGTCCTTCATTGAGGCCAGCTGCGCGATCTTTTGTTTACGCAATTCCTGAGTCCGCAGGATATTGGCACCTTGCATCTCCCTGTAATTCCTGTAACTCTTCATGTAGGCTATACGTTTCAGGGCGTCATTGAAGCTGGAGGCCGAAAAAATGAAATTCAGAAAGTCATAATTACTTCTGTTTTTATACGCATACACCATACTTTTTGCGTATTCCTGCCGTAATGTATCTAATGTCCTGTCGTAGCGTTTAATATCAAGCTGAGTAAGATAGATCTCATCATTGAGCAATCTCAGGTCGCGATTGATATTGTCAATCACACGACCCTGAAGGTTGACCTTGTTATTGATAAGCCGCCATTGATAAAGATTCTCCTTGGTGCGCGCTTTGTTTTCATTAAGCAATTGCTCAGTCTGCTCGATTTCCCGTTTTAATTGCTGACGCTGGCGCTCCAGTTCCTCACGGGTCTGCGGCTGGCAGAAGGCGGGAACCAACTGCCACATCATCAGCAATAGCAGGCCGAATTTTTTCATCTATTGAATTTTATCGCCACAAAATTAATCACAGGAACCAAAAACTGAAATACAATGATGCACAATTAAAGATTATTTGCGTTTATAGTTTCGCGGTATGTGAAATGAGACCGATAATTCTTTGTTAAACTCAAATTGTTTATACTGCATCCGAATATCTATATTATTTTTTTCTGCCACAATGATCCTGCGATCGACCGGAAAAGCAAATCCCGGACTATAGTCATATTCGCCGTAACTGAAACTGGCGGTCCTGTGTCTATCAGGATCAAGATCATCCAGTTTACAATTCAACAGCGAAAGATCTTCACGGGAAAGCGTAAGGAGATTTTTGAAATAGATTCCTCTCGCAGAAATCAAGGTATGGCGCTCCCTTTGCTCAAATGAAATGATGCTGTCGGAAAAAAAAATAGGATTACCCACTAGCAGATCCTGCAGTGTCCCAAAATCAAAGGGAATCTCGGTCACCTCTTGAAGATAGTCCAGTGAACGGAATTGTACTTCCTTTTCCTGTTTGTTCATCAGAATGACACTATCCCTGGTGATAAGCATTCGGTAAACCTCAATATTGAGAATAGTGCTGGAAACGGACATCCATATCACACTATCCTTAACCATTCGCACGATCACCGTAAGATCGGGTTGCTTACCCATACTGCCATCCACATCCACTTTGATCTTGGCAGAAAAAGTATGGAAGTCGATATGATTTCCTTTCAACACCCTTACAGCACTATCCAGTACCCGAACAGAATCCAGTTTGGTTGAATCCACTTTAGGCAACACCAATCCGGAGTCCACGGGAGCGATGGCCTTGTTGAGATCTCTCGTACTTCTGCAGGACGAAAAACTCCAAATCAAAATTGATACAAAAAGAAAAGTTTTGATGTTCATGCTTAATTTTTACCGGTATGGCCAAAGCCTCCCGATCCTCTTGAGGTTTCATTAATAGTTTCTACGGTCAACAGTTCCGCCCTTTCTACACTGGCTATCACCAACTGGGCGATCCTGTCGCCTGAATGGATAGTTTGCACCTCCTGACCAAGATTGATCAGTATCACCCCCACTTCGCCGCGATAGTCGCTATCAATTGTACCCGGAGAATTAAGACAGGTGAGCCCCTGCTTGAGAGCCAGCCCGCTTCTGGGTCTTACCTGACCTTCAAAGCCTTCAGGAATTTCCATGAAAATGCCTGTTGGAATTAGCTTCCGCTGTAAAGGCAAAAGAACGACATCCTCAGAAAGAAAAGCCCTCAGGTCAATTCCGGCAGCACCTTCAGTGGCATATTCAGGCGCAGGATTATCAGACTTGTTAATGATTTTTACAGAAATTTTTTGCATCGTTGCAAGTTAGGATGGATTTTGCTAATCCTTAGGATCGCTTCTCAAGCAGAACAGTCGCCATGGCCATCAGTCCCTCTTCTCTTCCCGCAAAACCCATTTTTTCTGTAGTGGTCGCCTTAATGGAAACATCATCCGGTTTTATAGAGAGAATGCCCGATATAGCAGCCTGCATAGCCTGAATATGCGGAGCTATTCTGGGAGCCTCCAGACATAGAGTGGTATCTAGATTTACTACTCCAAATCCGCGCGAAAGAATGATTTCGTTTGTGCGTTGCAGTAGTAGCTTGCTGTCAATATTTTTATATGCAGGATCGGTATCAGGAAAATGTTTACCTATGTCACCCAATGCGAGGGCTCCGAGCATGGCATCGCAAATGGCATGCAGTAGCACGTCGGCGTCGCTGTGCCCGATGGCACCCTGATGGTGGGGAATCTTCACACCTCCGATCCACAGCTCCCTATCGGGACCAAACCTGTGGAAGTCAATTCCTGATCCTATTCTGTAAGACATGGCGTAAATATCCTAAAAAAAACAAGGCGCTCCAATCAGGAACGCCTTGCAAATGAAAATTCTTTGTGATTATTTCTTATCGAAATCAAACAACAAGGTAAAACGCAATGTATTGGAAAGCGGATTGCGGTTAACACCGGAGCCACTTGGAAGCAGATAAGAGAAATTGAAGCCGAACATGTTATACTTCAATCCTGCACCCATTGTGAAATATTTGCGGTTTCCCTTCATTGGATTCTCGTAGAAGTATCCGGCACGGAAGGCGAACTGATCCTTGTACCAGTATTCAGCACCGGCAGAGATCTGGAACTCTTTCAGCTCCTCGCCGAAACCATCGGGAGCATCTCCCAATGAGCTGAACCAACTACCCACTACTCCTTTTGACCTGTATTCCTTCAAATCAGCTTCTGTGGCTGTATCTCCGGGAGGCGTTGGTACCAATAACTTATTAAGATCAAGTGCCATGGTGATCTTGTTCTCGGCATCAAAAACCCTAGTGTAAGAGGCACCCAATCCCAGATTAGCAGGGATATAATCTTTTTGTGTTGCGTCGTTAGTGTAGGAAATTTTAGAACCGAGATTGCTCAAGGTAGCACCCCAGGCAAAACCGGCTCCGTTTTCCTTACCACTTCCCTGATAGAAATGCACATCACCTGCAATGGAGGTACCCTTCTTATAAGATACTCCACCTACTTCACCACCGGCAAGATCAGAGTTGATATAGCGAAGCGCTACACCGAGACCCATGGTCTTGGAGAGTTTTCTGGAATATCCCCCCTCTAGAGAAAATTCTCTTGGTTTGAAAGAATTGAGATTATTTCCCAATGCATCAGTAAATTGAATATTACCAAGGTTGAAATAACGAACGCCAAATGTGAGCGCCTGAATGTCATCTAATTTATAATACCCGGCGCCGCTAAAAAGGTAAACGTCATTAAGCCCCAGGTCGCTTAACCATGGGGTATAAGTAACTGCAGCAGCCTTGCTGCCTGTAGCGAAAGGCATTCTGGCAATGTTCATGAAAATGGAGTTGGCATCGGGAGCTACGGCGATTCCTGCATCTCCCATTCCGCCCGAACGGGCATCAGTAGAAATTCTTAAGAAAGGGACGGCTGTCGTCACAACATTGATCTTATCCTGGGCTTTTGCCGAAGAAAAAGATCCTGCAAAAAGAGTCGCCAGTGCAGCCAGTTTGATAGTTGCTTTTTTCATGCTAAAGATTAACTTGGTTAGGTAAACTTACCTCGAATAGGTATTTGTTTTGGTAATTTTAAGTGTGTAAAAATAGCAGAATTATCGAATTCAGCAAGAAATTTATTTATTAACAAAAGCATCGGGAATTCTGTTCAACAAGTCTACAGTTCCCTCAAATTCAACCCTATAAACGGCAACGGACTGAAAATATTGCGTGCTATTCATGTAGAGAGGTTTTCCGACCGCTAAAAACAAAAAATTAAGCAAAAAATGGGTCCCCATTGGCAAATTTTGGGTAAAGTAGCTATATTCGCAGGGAGGTTTGAGCTCAAACCCGCAATAATGCTTCATTTAAAGCGTTTTGCAGTTAACAAATCAAAGAAAGCAGATGTACATGCATTTTTCAATTTCGGGCAAATCACTACTCATTTTGGCAGTGGCAGCCCTCACCCTCTCCTCTTGCGGTTCTTCCAACAAGAAAAAATCCAAATCGGATGTAACAGGCTGGAATTACGACGATAAGAACTTAGGTAACTTCCATGTTTCCAAGGTGAAATACCCCAAAGCCGGACCAGGACTGGTTTTTGTTCAGGGTGGTTCTTATGTGATGGGTGCCAAGGAGGAAGATGTAATGTCAGACTGGAACAATGTACCTAAAAGGGTTACTGTTCCATCCTTTTATATAGACGAAACAGAAGTCGCTAACGTACATTACAGAGAATATATCTACTGGTTGGAAAATGTTTTCAGCGGAGATACTTCCATAATGAAGCGCGCCTTACCCGACACCTTGGTCTGGAGGGAAGAATTGGCCTATAACGAACCATACGTGGAATATTATTTCCGATATCCTTCCTACAACTATTTCCCTGTGGTGGGAGTTTCCTGGCAGCAGGCACATGATTTTTGCATCTGGAGATCTGACAGGGTCAACGAGTTGAATCTTTTACAAAAAGGATATTTGAAGAAAGATGCCATCAAACGCGAAATGAAAGGAGGCGGTGCCGAAGGTTCCTTCAACACGGATGCCTACCTGCTAAATCCGGAGCTCATCCAGGGCAGAAGTAAGCCCAAGAAATCAGACCTTAAAGATGCCGGAGGAAAAGTTCGCAATACAGTGAAAATGGAAGATGGTATCCTCGGAATGAATTACCGCCTTCCAACAGAAGCGGAGTGGGAGTATGCAGCCTATGGCCTTATCGCTCAAAATCCTGCGCCTAGGGCAAAAGAGAGCAAGAGCGGAGAGGAATTGATCAATAACCAACAGATCTATTCTTGGAATAAGAATGTGAACGGTTTGCGTGATGGCCGTCGCGGAGCATGGCAGGGTAAATTTCTCGCCAACTTCAAAAGAGGAAGCGGAGACAATATGGGTATCGCCGGTGGCCTGAATGACCGTGCCGCCATCCCCGGTCCCATCAGAGCCTTTTATCCTAATGCTTTTGGCTTGTATAATATGAGCGGAAACGTAAGTGAGTGGGTGGCAGATGTATACCGTCCAATGACAGCATTTGATGCGCAAGACTTCAATTATTTCCGCGGAAACAAGTTTACCAAGGTGTATAAGAATTCCGGTGGCGAAATTGAAAGGGACAGTATGGGTTATGTGAAGCGTGCCGACATCTCTGATGACGAAGTAAAGAACAGGTCAAATTATCAAAGAAATAATGTGATCAACTATCTTGACGGTGACTCCCTCAGTGGTGTTTCCTACGGATATGGCGTAACCTCCCTGATCAACGACAAATCAAGAGTGATCAAAGGTGGAAGCTGGAATGACAGACCTTATTGGTTGTCTCCCGGAGCCCGCAGATTCATGCAGGAAGATCTTGCAGCCAATACAGTAGGTTTCCGTTGTGCTCAAAGTTTCCTGGGAGCTCCTGAAGGACCCGGCTTCAAGGAGGGTAATATCTTCACTGCCCGCAAGCAGTCAGGCAGCAAGAAGAAAAAGAAATAATCATCCAAATTCTTTATAGAAGAACCCTTCCTGTGGAAGGGTTCTTTTTTTATACGACCTTGTCTTCAAGGTATTACTTTTGCCTGTATGGAAATACAGGAACTCTACTCAATTTTCCGTTGTTATCCGACAATTGAAACAGACTCCAGAAAAGCGGGTCCCGGAAAAATTTTCTTAGCGCTAAAAGGAGAGCGATTCAACGGCAATGAATTTGCAATGAAGGCGATTGAAGCCGGCTGCGAATATGCCATTGTGGATGAGAAGCCGGCAGGAGCACAACACGAAAAGTTGATTTATGTCGACGATAGTCTGGCCACGCTGCAAAACCTGGCAAAATACCACCGGCAACAGTTCAGCATTCCCTTCATTGCTATCACCGGCAGCAATGGAAAAACGACTACCAAGGAACTGGTACATGTCGTTTTATCAAAGAAATACAGAACATACACCACAGAAGGAAATCTCAACAATCACATTGGAATACCGCTGACTTTACTGAAAGTGAGGCCTGACGCAGAAATAGCTATTGTAGAGATGGGGGCTAACCACCAGAGAGAAATCGCTTCCTATTGCGCATATACCTTTCCTACACATGGATTGATTACCAACTGTGGAAAGGCTCACCTGGAAGGGTTTGGAGGAGAGGAGGGCGTGAAGAAAGGTAAAGGAGAGTTGTTTGATTATTTAAAAGAGAAGGATGGCACTGTTTTTATAAATAACGATTACGATTACCTGCAGCACATGAGCCGGGGTATAGCTCATATAGTAGGTTATGGTACTGAAAGCGGCGAGCTAGTGGGTAAGGGGGAAACCCGGGATGGCATGCTTGAAGTATTTATCAGTAAAGGCATGGAACCATGTACCATTCGCTCACAACTCGTAGGCGAATATAATCTGCCTAATGTATTGGCTGCTGCCTGTATTGGTCGCCATTTTTCTGTAGAGGACCGACTTATCCAGGAGGCCATAGAAGGCTATCATCCTACCAACAGCCGGTCACAGCTTTTGATCAAGGGAAGTAATAGGATCATCATGGACGCATACAATGCCAATCCTAGCAGTATGCGCGCTGCTATTGAAAACTTCGCGGCCATGGATGATAAAAATAAGGTAGTAATGCTTGGTGCCATGATGGAGATGGGCGAGGCCGCTGATGAGGAGCATGCGGCACTCATAGCATTATTACAATCCAAAAACTGGAAACAGGTGGTATTGGTTGGCAAGGAATTCAAGGAGGTACCGCCATCCTATCTGCATTTCAACGATGTATCGGAAGCCGCTAAATGGTACAGCAGCATGGGATTGGATAATTGCAGCATTCTGATCAAGGGATCTAGAAGTATGCAGATGGAGAGAATTGTTTCCGAAAATAATTAGCCTTAAGTTAAATATGGATAGCATTATCCAGACTTTCATTTGTAACCCCTAAATAGATTTAACGATCCCCAATTTTTACTTTCTATTACCAGTTTGGGGAGCAGCGGTTTTTAGGCTACATTTGCAACCTCCTTTGGAGACTTGTCCGAGTGGTTGAAGGAGCACGCCTGGAAAGTGTGTATACGGGAAACCGTATCAAGGGTTCGAATCCCTTAGTCTCCGCAAAGCTAAATAAATGCCCCGCCTCTGGCGGGCATTTTGCGTTTACAGAGCGAATCAAGCCTTTCGTGAATGAGTCATGGAATGCAAAATAGAAATGGTACGGGAATTCAGAATATTTACACAGCCTTGCATCAACGAATATTTCATTCTTCGTCTTCAGCAGCAGTCATTGGATATTAAAATGATTTCTTTTTTGTGATTTAATTCAACCCTATCGGAACGAAAATATGAATATGGAAATGTTGATAACTCCAACTCAGGGTTTGGTCATAAATTTTTGAATCCGGAAGTCAAGTTTTTACCAATATGCCAATCACAACTCATTGATCACTTGATTTGATTCAACTTTCATTGTCTGCCAAATAATGCTTCAGCATTCGCTGTAGTGATCCTGTCCACTTCATCAAACGTTCTACCGGTGACTTCCGCAATTTTATCAGCTATCAGTTTGAGATAACAACTTTCATTTCTTTTACCGCGGTGTGGAGCGGGCGTAAGGTATGGAGCATCGGTTTCCAGCACTACATGCGAAAGTCCGATCTGCGCAATCAGCTTATCCAATCCTGCATTCTTGTATGTAACCACCCCTCCTATTCCCATCATGAATCCCATGTTCATGATGGCCTCTGCTTCCTCACGGCTACCACCAAAACAATGAAATACTCCGCGCAATCCACGGAGAGCAAATTTTTTCATCACCTCTATGGTCTCCCGGGTTGCATTGCGGGTATGCAAAACAAGTGGGATCCCGTATTGAAGAGCCAGTTCTGCTTGAAATTCCAGCGCCTCATATTGCTCTTCTTTATAGGTTAGGTCCCAGTAGAAATCCAATCCTGCCTCACCGATAGCGATAAAAGACCTTTTTTTCAACTGTTCCACTATTATGTCAAGCTCCTGGCGATAGTTTTTATTCACTGAACAGGGGTGCAAACCGGCCATGGAAAAATAAATTCCGGGAAATTCAGACTCTAAAGAAATCATTTCACCCAAATGGGTACTGTCAATCGCCGGTAGATACAATCGCTTCACGCCCGCTAAAATAGCCCTTTTGTGTACCTCTACTCTGTCTTCTGAGAAGTCTTTCAGATATAAATGGCAATGCGTATCTATCATGATTTTGGGTATTAATATTTATTGATTATCAATTTATTATGACTTTTTAAGATTTTTTTGGCCGAAAATTTATTTGTGCAAGTGGAGAAAAAGTGTACCTTGTTACCAGTTTTCATAGGGTACGGATTAAAAACGGGCTCGGGTTTCTACCCAGGCCCTTTTTTTTTAATAAAGTCGATCAAAGGAATACCCATTTTCTGCAAATTTTTTTAAAACAGTAGGCAATACTTCTCGAATTTTTTGTTTGCACTTTTCACTATCATGCATTACTACAATAGAACCAGATGTTGCATGTAACAGAACGTTGTTCAAACATTTTTCAGAAGAGATAGAAGTATCAAAATCCCCGCTAAGCACGGTCCACATCACCATTCTCAATTTAAACCTATCGGAACGGAGTAAACGAAATTGAAATCTGTTGATTTTTCCATACGGAGGTCTGAAGAGATCGCTATCAATGTAATGCCTTGCCTTTTCAATATCATCCATGAATGCTCGATCATTTTTTTGCAAGCTCCGCATATGGCTGAAACTGTGATTACCAACAGCATGCCCCTCTTCTATGATACGTCTGTATATCGCGGGATAAGCAGCCACATTTTTCCCTATGCAAAAAAAACTTGCCTTCGCATCATGCTTTTTAAGCTCATCCAAAACAAAAGTTGTAACCTCAGGATGCGGGCCATCATCAAAAGTCAGATACAACCGCTTCCCTTCACGTGGCATTTCCCAAATGCAACCAGGATAAATCCACCTCAACCATCGAGGAAATCTTACCAGATAAAACATATTGCAATATAAACAAGTAAGACTCCACTGCTACATAATAAAACTGCCTCCCTAAGGAGGCAGTAAAATAAAAATATGCTTACACTCAATAAGGCTTCAATACAGGAGCGGCAACATTACCATTGGCATCCGTATATACGATTTTCCTGTACATTCTGGGCGCGCATCCTGTCAACGGAGCTCCGGTAGAGTCACATCCAAAAGTGATTCTCACACTTGCAGTCCCACGCTTATGGAATACCTCACCGGAAACAATCCTGAATCCACAGCCTGAAGTAGCTACAAGCTCAATCGGTGTAGAGCTGGTAAAGGCCACGTTCAGCCTGTCGGTACCCCACTCCATTATACTGGAAGAGGAGCCGTCATTATGCAAACCGGCAGACTTGATGGTAACTCCGGATGGACTGCTGATGAAAGTTCTTCTTTTGTGAACCTGCCAGTTTCTGCTGGTACCATCGCCAAAACTCACCTGCATGCCGGGACTAAACACTTCATGAATAATCGTATCGAGGGTTGCAGGCATTTGGGGTCTTCCCAATCTGCCTCCGGTAATATTGGTAAGGGTCTTGGAGCCATTGACCAATACATAACCGGTATCCGGAACTGGCATTGTAGTAATTTTCGTTACGCTGAATTGATTGAAACTGACCGTAAGTGCCGCACCGGCATCCACCCAACGTACTCCCAGAGGCATGCTTACAATAATGGAACCACTTCGCGTAATGGAACCTCTGGGAAAGTTACAAGTCTGCCCGTTATAGCTGATCACTAGGCGCTTAAGTCCATTGAGCGTATCTCTAATCACAGTAGATCCGCAAACAGGCTGCCTTACGGTATCTACCTGAGCCACGATTCCATCCAGGGAGTATTCTGCCATAGAGAGCAGCTCATTAATTTCGGCATCAGATTCATCCATTTCCTCAGCGAAATTGGCCTGATTGGTTGAAATCTTTCCAAGTTCCACTACCGTATTGTCTGGAGAAATATCGCCTGTATTAACGTCGGACTTTTTGCAGGATGCGAATGTCAAGACAAAGCATATAAGCAGTCCTGAAATTTTTTGAATTGAATTTTTCATAATAAGAGTTTGTTTTAACGACTTTATGGACTAAGGTTGGAACAGAAAGTTTAACATTGACTTAAAGATAGTCAAAATATGACCTAACAAAGGCAGCTTGCATCCCGGGTACTTATCTTTGCAGCATGAGTCATTCAGTAAGATTAAGATTCGCCCCTTCTCCGACAGGAGGGTTGCATCTCGGGGGTGTAAGGACTGCCCTTTTCAACTTTCTGTATGCCAGGCAGAAAAAGGGTGAATTCGTGGTCAGAACGGAGGATACAGACCAAAACCGCTTTGTAACGGGTGCTGAGCAATATATATTTGATTGCCTGAATTGGTGCGGAATAACCCCTGATGAAAGCTCTTTGAATGGCGGCCCCTATGGCCCCTATCGTCAAAGCGAAAGAAAAGCCCTTTACAGGGAATTTGCGGAAAGGCTGGTGGCCCAGGGTAATGCCTATTATGCATTCGATACTCCCGAGGAGCTGGAGCAAATGAGGGAGAGACTAAGGTCCTCAGGAAGCGAAAGTTTGCAATATGACCACAGAAGCCGGATGCAAATGAATAATTCCTTGCAAATGACTGCAGAGGAAACCCTGACAGTTTTGCAATCAGGAAAGCCTTACGTCATCAGAATCAAAGTGAACCCTAACAGAATCTTGCATATGGAAGACCTGATCAGGGGAAGCCTGGAGTTTGATTGCGCAGGAGTAGACGACAAAGTGCTGTTAAAGGCTGACGGGATGCCTACCTATCATCTGGCAGTAGTGGTTGACGATCATCTCATGAAAATCACGCACGCCTTCCGGGGCGAAGAATGGCTACCCAGCGCACCGGTTCACCTGCTCCTTTGGGAATATCTTTTCGGCATCAAGGAGATGCCGGCATGGGCTCACCTGCCGCTGATACTGAAACCGGATGGTCATGGCAAGTTGAGTAAACGGGATGGAGAGCGACTTGGATTTCCGGTGTATGCCATGAATTGGCAAGATCCCAACACCGGTATCAGTAGTCCGGGTTTTAGAGAACTGGGCTTCCTGCCCGAAGCATTCATCAACTTTCTCGCTTTATTGGGCTGGAATGACGGAACAGGAAAGGAGATATTCACGCTCGATGAACTCGTAGAAACTTTTTCCATTGAAAGAGTACATAAAGGAGGAGCGAAATTTGATTTTGAAAAAGCAAAATGGTTCAATCATGAGTGGATAAAACGCTCTGATAGTATGCGACTTTTTGAGCCGGTAAAAGAAATATTGATAACCCATGGTATTACTTTACGCGATGATGATTACCTGATCAAGGTCTTGGACATGATCAAGGAAAGATGCACCTTGCTTCATGACTTTGTGCAACAGGGATCATTCTTTTTTCAGTCCCCTTCCGGTTATGATGAAGCATCGGTGATACCCAAGTGGGACAAACAGAAATCAGAATTCTTCTCAGGCTGGATGAACAAATCAAAGTCGGCAGTCATTTGGGATTCACATTCCTTAGAGTCTGAATTCAAGCAAGCCGCAGCAGATAGCGGAATAAAACTCGGAGAGCTTCAGATGATTTTCAGGATCATGCTGGTAGGTAGTAAAATAGGGCCTGCGGTATTTGAAATTTCAGGTATGCTGGGCAAGAAGGACACTTTGTCAAGAGTGGAAAAAGCCATTCAAACATTTGATCAAAAGATATGAACAGACCAATCCGTGTATTAGTGGCCAAGGTAGGGCTCGACGGCCATGACAGAGGAGCCAAGGTGATCGCGACCGCGTTGCGTGATGCAGGTATGGAAGTAATCTATACCGGTTTGCGCCAGACACCGGAAATGGTGGTGAATGCCGCCTTGCAGGAAGATGCGGATGCCATCGGTGTAAGCATCCTCAGCGGAGCGCACATGACGGTATTCCCTAGCATCATGGAACTGCTGAAGGAAAAAGAAATGAACGATGTACTTCTGACCGGGGGTGGTATCATTCCTGATGAAGACATGAAACAGTTACACGACCTTGGGGTAGGTAAGTTATTCGCGCCCGGAACTCCCACCACGGAAATAGCGGAGTACATCCGTGAGCAGGTAAAAGCAAGAAGAAATTTCTGATAGTAATCAAATAATAAATCAAACAGGGAAAAATGGAACACAAGAACATTATCACTGTAAAAGAAGGCGGCATTCTCACCATCTCCATCAACAGGCCGGATAAGATGAATGCCTTGAACAAGGTTGTGATAAGGGAATTAGCAATCGCCATTGACCAGGTGTATGTAGATACTGAAATTAAGCTGGCCATATTGACCGGCGTGGGAAGCAAGGCATTTGTAGCGGGCGCAGACATCAGTGAATTTAGTTCTCTGGATTCCTCCGGAGGCATGGCCTTGTCTCAGGCGGGTCAGGACCTTGTTTTTTCAAAAATTGAAAATAGTCCGAAGATATTCATAGCTGCCGTAAACGGATTTGCATTGGGTGGTGGATGTGAACTTGCCATGGCATGTCATTTGAGATATGCATCGGATAATGCAAAACTTGGACTTCCGGAAATCAACCTGGGATTGATTCCCGGTTATGGAGGTACGCAGCGACTTACCCAATTGATAGGTAAAGCAAAGGCAATGGAGATGATGTTGACAGGTGGGATGATCTCAGCCTCAGAAGCTGCTCAGCTAGGGCTGCTGAACCATGTCTGTACTCAGGAGGAATTAATGCCTATGGTGATGGAGATGGCGAACAATTTGAAAGAGAAGGCTCCTGCTGCCGTCATGAGAATCATCAAGCTGGCTAACGCAGCTGCTTTCGGCAATCCCGCAGGATTAAAAATGGAAGTCGCAGCCTTCGGAGAATTGTTTGATACAGCAGATGCTAAAGAAGGAGCAACAGCTTTCCTGGAAAAAAGAAAGCCTGTATTTACAGGAAAATAATCATACTAAATTATTGTCGCGGGATCTGTCATTTTAAGTGACTACAGCACAATATCTTTGCGGCAGAAAATCGTGACCATGACATACAGAATTGAAAAAGATACCATGGGAGAGGTGAAGGTTCCTGTGGACGCTTATTACGGAGCTCAAACTCAGCGCAGCATTGACAATTTCAGAATAGCGCAGGATATCAACAGGATGCCAAAAGAAATCATTCGTGCGTTTGCCTATCTGAAAAAAGCGGCGGCCCTCACCAATGAGGAGGCTGGCGTATTAGCGGCAGAGAAATCACGCCTAATAGGCAAAGTATGCGACGAAATCCTGACAGGTGGACTGGATGAGTATTTCCCATTGGTTGTTTGGCAAACGGGAAGCGGTACCCAAAGCAACATGAATGTGAACGAGGTAATCGCTTACAGAGGCCATGTGTTACAAGGCGGAAATTTGCAGGACAAGGAGAAGTTTCTGCATCCCAATGACGACGTGAACAAATCACAATCAAGCAACGATACTTTTCCAACAGCCATGCACATAGCTGCTTACAAGATGCTGGTGGAGCAGACTATTCCGGGAATCGAGGCACTCAGAAATACTTTGAAAGAAAAAAGCGACGCCTTCATGGATGTAGTAAAAATCGGTCGTACTCATTTCATGGACGCTACTCCCCTTACCCTGGGACAGGAGTTCAGCGGATATGTAGCTCAACTGAACCATGGTATCAAAGCCATCAGAAATTCACTGGCTCACCTGAGTGAACTTGCATTGGGCGGAACAGCGGTAGGTACGGGAATCAATACGCCGAAAGGATATTCCGAAAACGTAGCAGGACACATTGCCCAATTAACGGGACTACCTTTTGTGACCGCTACCAATAAATTCGAGGCGTTGGCTGCACATGATGCTATTGTGGAAGCTCATGGCGCTCTGAAAACAGTGGCTGTGAGCCTCATGAAAATAGCCAACGATATCAGGATGTTATCCAGTGGCCCAAGAAGCGGTATTGGCGAAATTTTCATTCCGGATAATGAACCCGGCTCTTCCATCATGCCCGGCAAGGTAAATCCCACACAGTGCGAAGCCCTCACCATGATCGCGGCACAAGTAATGGGCAATGATGTGGCCATTTCTATAGGCGGAAGTAATGGGCATTTTGAGCTCAATGTATTCAAGCCTGTGATGATTTACAATTTCCTGCATAGCGCAAGACTGATCGCTGACGGCTGCGTTTCGTTCAATGAGAAATGTGCGAAAGGTATCGAGCCGATCGAAGCTAACATTAAAAAGCATGTTGATAATTCGCTAATGCTGGTAACTGCACTGAATACGAAGATTGGATATTACAAGGCTGCCGAAATAGCACAGAAAGCGCACAAGGAAGGAACCACTCTCAAAGAGATGGCAATAAAACTTGGCTATCTCACCGCTGAAGAATTTGATGAGTGGGTAGTCCCAGCTAAGATGGTGGGCAGGTAATGCTTATCGATCAATTGATCTTATAATTCCTTAATGTCTCCTCCAGTTCCCAACTTGTCTGACTGGAGGCTTTCTTCTTGAATTCAATAAGTCCAACACCTTTGGAGTAGTAAGCCTCCATAACTGTGTTAGGAATAAACCCTGAGGCTCCGGGAAGCTTAACTTTAGCAGTACAGTTCACACGGATGACATCATTAAACCTGTCACCCCGCAAGGTCAGATAATTGGCCAGACGAAGCTGGCTGAAATCATATTGGATCCTTGCCGTATCATTATTGGGGGGTATGGTGACATCAAATATCACTGATTGCCAACTGCTACCTCCCACAATATTTTGTCTCAGAAACATCACTTCCTGATAATTATTGAATGCGGGAGTTGCACTCAAGGTGGTGAAGGTGTCCACCGATATTTTCTGATAATAATCGCCGGTACCTGACTTTCGGAAAAACGCCTTTCCAAAAGCATTTATTCCCGCGGTTCCTGCTCCAATGTCGAAAACAGAATAAGGAGAAATAATAGCCCTGGAATATTTGAATAAGGTGTCAGGGGAAGTTTCGTCGCTATCATAGGTCCAGAAGCTTCCATTGTTCAATGGAAAATAGTCATTACTAACCACCGCACCGGAGGCAAATTGAATAGTCACCGGGCAACTGCTATTGCCTCCTCCCGTAAGGGTATAGGAATAAGATCCTGTATCAATGGGAGTACCGTAAGCATTTAACTCAACAACCTGAGCTCCTGTATTGGAAAAACTACCCGTAGTTGAAAAATGAACTCCATTGATTGTGTCACTGATTATCTGATAAGGGCCGGTTTTGTTAACAACGACATTTATAATCATGAAGTTACCAGCATTCATTGGTTGTGCCTTAATATAGGGACCCTGAACAGTGCTGATACATGCACCATTGACAGCTACCTGAAATGCAAACTGATCCACTGTTGCATCGCCGGGTAAAACGGGAATCGCCACATTACATCGACTTTGATTGAAATAAATATTGAATAGGTTGCCCTGTGCCTGCAAACGAGGTCTTCCGAAACCGGCCAGCCTCACTGTTGCCTCACCTGATTTTGAAAAAGACCCTGCAGCCTTAAAGTAAAATCCATTAACAGTATCAGAATAAATGTAATAAGTTCCCGGCTGAATAACGTTGACTTGTACATCCAAATAATTTCCCCGGCCTAGCAGAGAATCAGACTTATAAACTCCATTGACCAAGATATCTTTACAGACTCCGGCCGTATCCAAAAGGGTTCCAACCGCAGGGCCGTAGTTCAATTCTTTCTGACAGGATAAAAAGATCAGGGAGAAAATGGCTGACGCCAGCAGGCCGGCGACTCCGGTAATTTTCATTTCAGTTAATTTACGGACAAAGATAATTTTTATTTGCAAGAGGCGAGGTTTGATTGCCTATTGGTCCTTTACAGGAGGCTGAGAGGCGGAAGTCTGCTGCCTGAAAAATCGCTTCTGAAACACAAGTATACTGATTACGCCGCAACTGATGGAAGCGTCAGCCAGATTGAATATAGGTCGGAAAAACTCGAAATACTCCCCTCCCCATAAAGGAAACCACTCGGGGAAATGCCCCTTTATGATCGGGAAATAGAACATATCAACCACATTACCATGAAGAAAACCGCTATACCCATCTCCGGAAAAGGTGGCCAAACCGGGGTAGGTCAAATATTCACCGCTGCCCACATCCAGCGTCATTCCCTTGTCGAATATCATTCCGTAAAAGGAGGAGTCTATCAGATTACCGAGTGCACCTGCGTAAATCATACCTGCACAGGCAATGAAACCGGGGGCATAGCCCAATTTCAGGATCTTAGCCAGATACCAACTTCCAAAAACGACGGCTCCCATTCGGAATACCGTCAGGGCAACCTTTCCCCAAACCCCGCCGAATTTCCAGCCATAGGCCATGCCGGGATTTTCAACAAAATAAAGCTGAAACCAGTCTCCAAAAACATGAGTAGAGGCATGGAGATGAAAGGTTGTCTTGATATATATCTTGAGAACCTGATCAGCCAGTACGACCAATAGAATTAATAAAATAAGGTTTTTGCCCTTCATGCCTTTTTCCAGGTCTTAAAAATATTAAAGAAACAAAGATAATTGATATAGGTAAGTCAGGCTCAATCAGTCTTGAAAATAGACTCTTCTTACCCTTTGAGAAATGCCGGTAAGAATCTCATAAGAAATTGTCTGGGCCCATGTGGCAAGAAGCGTTATAGGCAGGGCATCCCCGAAAACAATGACGGGATCCCCTTCAAGTGCGGGTATATCAGTAATATCAAGCATTGTCATATCCATACATACATTTCCTACTACCGGTGCCAGCATTCCATTCACCAACATTTTACCCGACCCATTCCCAAGAATACGAGGATACCCATCAGCATATCCTATCCGAACCACTGCAATCATCATATCCTTTTCTGCGATTGCTTTTCGGCTATACCCGACACTGCTGCCTGCTTTGATCTTCTTGATCTGTGATATGGAGGATTTCAGTGTTGCGACCTGTTGAAGCTGTTGTTGTACGGCCGCATCAGTGTCTATTCCGTAAAGACCGATGCCCAGACGAATCATATCAAATTGCAAACCGGGATGACGATGAACAGCTCCTGAGTTGGAGAGGTGCCTGATGAACTTATATGGCAATTCCGACTGAATTTTTTCAGTCATGAATTCAAATAGCTCAGACTGAGCAAGGGTGAATGTATCCAGCGCCGGATCATCGCTTCCTGCCAAATGTGAAAAAACCGATTGCACGCGAATCTGCCCAAGGGTGGGAAGAAGAGTACATAAATGACTGATTTCTTCTTTCAGAAAACCTAGCCTGTGCATTCCTGTATCGAGCTTCAGATGCACAGGATATGCGGTAATATGCCTTTGAGAAAGAAAACGGATGAAAGACTCCAAAATCCTGAAGGAGAATATTTCCGGCTCAAGTTTGTGTTGAAGGATTTGTTCGAACCCTGCTTCTTCAGGACTCATAACCATGATGGGAAGTC
>Ga0315906_10003215_pt1 | contig 21846 bp, 39 predicted proteins | sample LakEriMetagenome_4_FD_203526 | JGI IMG/M metagenome (GOLD analysis project Ga0315906, IMG submission 203526) | Freshwater fungal communities from buoy surface, Lake Erie, Ohio, United States - Buoy 2 MA122 | ecosystem: Environmental > Aquatic > Freshwater > Lake > Lake biofilm | place: USA...
CAATATCATACACTTAGTTTTGTCAACGTATAAACTGTTGCCATATTTAGAATCATGCAAAACGAAAAAGGTCTTGTGAGAGAATTCGTTGTTGAGGCACTCAAGAGTCGTAAGGTGGGTGCATCGGAGACCTACATGAAGAAAGAAGTTGTGCGCGAGAAGCTTCAAGCCTTGTTGCAGGAAGCTGTTACATCAGGTGAGATTCAGAACCAAAAAGAACTGGATGATTGGTGGAAGACTGTGGAGATGGCAACGAAGGCCTTGAAGATGGTTCCCCTCATGGCCTGGCAGGCGTCCGGAAAGAAGTAAACATGGCAACACCAAAGTTGATCGTTGTTGCGATCAAGTATCCTCCCGACAATTACTTCGGTAAATTGATCGAAAAATTCGAGGGGTTAGGCTGGTCACACGTTTATCCGATTATAAACTGGGACAATGGGTTGAAGGATTGCTGGAACATTGGTGGCTGGTTCCGCAAGTGGTATCGAACAACTCCAGAGGCGCTAGAAGAGGCTTCACAAGGTGTTTACATCCCGGTGAAGAAGTGGGAGATCACTCTCAGTGAGGGGGAAGCGATCGTGCTCTCGTCCACCTGGAACAGTTTCATTGGCAGGGGATACGGAATCGGGCGTGTTCTGTTGCTCCCCCTCTACAGGCTCACGAAGTGGAAGTGGGTTGCGAACCTGGCGGGGCTCACCTGCAGCGGTGGAACAGCCCGAGGCCTCGCAGCTGCATGGATGTGGGGAATGAGCATATCGCCTGGCATGAGCGGACTAAAAGAGTTGGCTGAACAATTGGATGATCTAGAGAGAGTCTCGAAGGGTTCTTAATTTTAAACTTCGGCTGCTTGCTGGTGTACGATCATCTCAACGCACCTCTCTACGAGGAGAAAGATAGATTTCATGCAAGAGCAAGAGCAGCAGGCAGTGGATGTTAGCAAGATTGGTTGCAGGATCGTTGATGTTCACACGTGCCTGCAGAGGGCATTCGAGGAGTTCGCGGAGAAGGGCGATAACACTCTCGATGGTTTGGCGAAGAGCATTCAGACCTCTCTCAGCGAGATGCCCGTGTTTCTCATCGGTGAGCAACCTTGATTCGGTGACAAAGGTATAAAGGAAAGGCCTCCTGTGAATGGAGGCCTTTTTAGTATTCATCTCTCTAAAATCGTATCGTAACCACTGTGTACCAACCTGTATCCAAGGCATGCGTAACGGCCAATCACTTCAAACACTTGATTCTTCGGAGTGAGTTCGTTGGATTCGAATCGTATCTTTCTGGGGTATCTGTTCTCTCCTGATTTTTCAAGGTAGGATGCGAGATGATGGAGTATCTTCGTATCATTTCCTTCCGTATCGATCTTCAGGAATCCGAGATCCTCAACATCATGTTCCTCGAATACCTTTCCGACGGGAACAGATGCAACTGTTTCACACTCCACGAGATCCAATACACCTAACAGGTGATGCTGGAGATGATATGAACCGACTGTGTTGCAGCCCAACAACCACAATGGTAGGTTCCTCTCCACTACAATTCTCTCAGGAATGTAGTAAACCTTTACCTGTTCCTCCAGGTCATTAAGACTAACTGCAACGTTCAGCTTCTTCACGTTTGGTTTATTGGGCAATTGATTCAAATAATTTTTTATAGGTTCTATCGATATTCCAACGGAATTGGCATCTGCCTCTTGGATAAGGGTATCGAAGTTGCTCGTTCCTATCTCTATGAAATCGTACTTCATGTTAGCAGATCCACCCAGCTTTCTATGCAGTTACTCCAATCGTACTGTTTCGCGTATTCCTGTGTCTCTTCACATCTACGTTTGTACTTAACATCATCGTTCTTGTAATCCAGAAGCAATTCGGTTGTTTCCTTGAGGAAATTCTCCTCATCCATGGAAACGATGTGTATCGGAGAACCTTTAGATCTATCCTGGACATAACCAACATCAGTTGTGATAACGAGGTTTCCTGCAACAGCAGCTTCTAGTGCAGGCATTCCCGCACCTTCCTGTGTGCTCGCACAGATCAATGCATCCGTGTTACTGTAGAAGCCTGGCATGGTTACGAAGCTGTTGTGGTATCTGCATGCGATCTTAAATTCCAGTCCGGCAGTTTCTGCAGCCTGTCGAGCCAACCAACCTCTTTTGAAGATGGCGTTCTTTTGATGACACTCTGCCTCTGAATCAGAGTAACTTCCACCGAATCCCACTCTAAGAAGTCTATCCTTTGGCTTGCATGAGAACAAATCGTAATCTATTCCCAGATAGGCTAGTGAGGGCTTCCGCTTTACTCCCAATTCCTTTGATGATCGAATGAGATGCTCACTAACACATCCAAACTTATGAACTCTCTCAAACTCATCAACACCATGGGAATCGATGAGGTTCGAGATATCTCTCGCCAAGTGTGCAACGATCACACACTTCTCGATTGGTACAACACCATATGTTTTTAGCCCATGACCCCATCCCTCAGGAATTGTAACAAATTTATCAGTTTTGCTCTCAATCTCTCGCATCTCTTCAATGGAATAACTTCTACTCCAGGGAAGAACGTGGCAATTGAAACCGTGTTTGAACAGGTGCTTTGATAGATCGTAGTGTATTCGGCCAAACGCCCACTCAGGTTCGATGAAGAAAACTATATTTTTCATTTATTCCCAAATCTTAAGCTTATAAAGTGATTCGTTTGTTCTCTTTAGAACCCCTGAGAACACAGCATAGTGAAATTCTACTATTGTTCTTGTGGAATCGTTCCAGTTATACCAGCCGAATTGTTTGATATAGTTTTGTAGCTCAAATGAAGATGCAAGTTCTGATATTTTTAAATTACATTTATGAATTTCATAGGGATTGTTTATTCTGTAATCTTCACCAATGGTTGCTGATGCATCCTGCGGTAGATTTGTAGGCCAAACTGCTATTAGCCAAGAAGTTCTGTACAGCATGCTATCAATCACATCAAACGCTTCAGATTTGAACATGTGCTCGAGCACATCAGTTACTATGACAAGATCGTAATTATTTTCCGCTGAATTCTTGAGCCAATTAACAGCATCGTCGCAAAAAACTTTGTCATAAACACCATGTAAATTGTGAATGTCTATGTAAGATTTTGTTGGCTCTATTGCATGTAATTCTTTTGGCCTGCAAGAGCATTTCTCTCTTATCAGTCTTCCGTTCTTCCCGGATCCTGCACCGATGTCAAGTACTCTTCCGGGGCTTAATCTATCGATGTGATTGATCAATACTTTGTCAAAAGTGTCTGTAGAAAATGGCATCTAATTACCTCTAGGATAACAATTCAATCCAATCTGCTATGCAATTGTTCCAGTCGTATTTCTTGGCATCCTCGTGTATCTCTTCACATCTGCGCTTGTACTTCGCATCATCGTTCTTGTAGTCCAATAGAATTTCAGTAGTTTCTTTTAGGAATCTTTCATCATCCATGGAAACGATATGAATCGGAGAATTCTTCGTTCTATCCTGAGCATATCCTACCTCAGTTGTAATTACCAAATTTCCTGCAGCAGCTGCTTCTAGTGCAGGCATGCCTGCTCCTTCTTCTGTGCTTGAACAAATTAGTGCTCCTGTATGGCTGTAAAATCCTGGCATTGTTATGAAGCTGTTGTGGTATTTACAGGCTACTTTAAAATCCAAGCCTGCATTCTCGACCGCTCTCTTTGCCAACCATCCTCTCTTAATTTTTGAATTCCTTTCGTGAACGCTATTTTCAGATTCAGAAAAGCTTCCTCCAAATCCGACACTCAAGAGTCTGTCTTTCGGTCTGTGAGAAAATAAATTGAAATCAATTCCTGCGTAAGCTAGAGACGGAATTCGTTTCACTCCAAATTCTTTTGATGACCTAACTAGATGTTCACTAACACAGGCAAACTTATGAACTTTTTCAAACTCCTGAACACCGTGTGTGTTAATTAAATTTAAAATGTCTCTTGCTAACCATGCTACTATAATGCACTTTTCCTCAGGTATTACACCATAAGTCTTGAGTCCTACACCCCACCCTTCTGGTAGGGTAACAAACTTATCCGTTTTTTGTTCAAGTTCTCTCATCTCTTCGATGGAATAACTCCTGTTCCAAGGCAACAAGTGGCAATTAAAACCGTGCTGAAAGAGAAATTTAGACAAATCGTAGTGTATCCTACCAAATACCCATTCAGGCTCTATGAAGAAGACTATATTTTTCATTAATAAACCTCATTTTTTAAAACGTTTTTCAAATTTTCTGGGTAGACTTTCTTGAGAGCCATCAGTGAAGTCTCGTTAGTCTCAGAGTACCAGCCATTTCCAGTGTGAACATTTAAAACATCTGTGAAAAACTTCTCGTACATGGGAGCAACGCTCTCGAGGGAGAAGTTCTCGCCCCAGGTTCTGCACGCCCGCGGATCGATCTTTTCAATGTTCTTGATCGCCTCCACGAAATCTCCCATCGTTCTGCAACGATATCCTGTTATACCGTGCAAATTATTTTCCGCGAAGGCACCCCAGTCTGTTGTGATGGTGGGAGTTCCGGAGAGGAGATTCTCAATCTGTACACCCCCGAAGGGTTCCACATACATGCTAGGAAGAAAGGATGCCTTTGCACCCTTCATCAACTGCTTCCGTTTCTCCGTATCTGCATAGCCCACATACTCAACGTGTGGTGGAAAGGTGTAACCATCTTCTTTTTGGCCTGCGATCACGAGTTTCACACCTGCGAGTTGTGTTGCCTGAATGGCCACGTTCACGCCCTTGCCATCAAATACTCGCCCAAGGTAGAGGAAGTAATCTTCCTTCTCCTCCTGAAACTCGAAATCATTAAGATCGAAGTAGTTGGGTATCACAACTTCATACCAATCCTGATTACAATATCCAACGTTGTTCATACCGCAGTAGGCGTGATAGATAGCATAACTCTCGAACACTTTCCACCGAGCCCAGTGACCGCCTGCATAACCGATTCCGGGTTCAACGGTGATGAGATCGGGATGCGCATCGCAGACAGGCCGAACCCCCGAACCCCAAAAAGGGAGGATGAAATCGTGCTTCTGTTTTCGCTTCCCGACTTCTACTATTGCATTTTTATAGAAAGTTTGGTAGGCGTGATCATTCGTATCGAATTTAAAGAATTTCTCCCGCCAGTCATAAGTTCCGTATGCAATTTTCCAATCTTCGTTACGAAGAACGGGAACATGCTCAGTGCAGATGAGGTCTGAATCCTCGTGACCGTAGTGAATAACTGTGTGTCCCCTTTCAGTCATCATCTTTCCAAACTTCACTACCTTTTGGGTATAGGCACAAGCATTGAACTCTTTAGACGTTACAGTGTGTGGTAATCCGAGAACGTGGAAACGCATGGCAACATCATACTATTTTTATGTTCATTGTTTCTTACTGTGTTATTCGTTTGGTGGATTTGTTATACTTATTTCATGAGATCAATCTCCCTCTTCCTCCTTCTCACGGTGGCATGCGGATCTGCTCCTCCCGAGGATGAGTTCTCATCGGTGAATCAAGAGTACAATGGTCCTCCCAAGCCTCCCATCATGTGTGATTTCCCACACATGCTGTGCGGTATCACTTGTGTGGATGCATCGAGAGATAACGGCAACTGCGGTGGTTGTGGAAACGTGTGTGAGCTATCTCAAGGAGAGTTCTGCCTCGATTTTGCATGCACCGATGTGAGGAACTACGGTTTCTACTTCGGGCCTGTTGGCCCCGTGGAGTACGATGTGCGGAGGGATCTGCCACGCCCGCCTCGCGTTAGAGAGGAAGATAGATGAACTTACTTGAACAATTCTGGAAGATCGTTTCTGCCGCTTGGGCCCAGATCGTTCGTTCCCTCACATGCACTCTGCTCTCAACGAAACTGCGGTTGGTGAATGAACAGATCGATGGAGCCCAACGGTACATTGCCGCAGTGAAAGAATCATCAACGAACTTAACGAAGAGCCTCGCAAGATACTTCTCGGAGCAGCTTCCCATGTGGATGGCGGAGCGGGAGGGCCTCGAGGCGGAGATGGAGTTCAACGGTTGTAACAAGGAGAATTGATTATGGACTGGAGCATCTTAGCGAAGATTGATTGGAGCCTACTCAGTAAGGTGGATTGGAGCTTCCTCGGCAAGTGGTATACATTGTTGCCAGCCGCCTTCGCGGTGGGACCGCTGTTCTCTATTCTGGGCCTCGATGCCGCAGTGCATGAGACCATCCACTCTCGTGGTGGTGGTAAGCAACTGATAGAGAAGAATGAGGCAACCCGAACGATCAACTCGATCGTTGTGGGATCTCCCTTCTGGATCGCAGCATCATCGATACTTCTCCAGCCCTTCTGGGGCGGTGGTTTTCCCTTCAAGTACGCAGGAGTTCTCCTCCTAGGTGGCATCATGAAGGTTCTCTATGGGCGATCCTACATCTATGATTCAAACATAGCTGAATCCTCACGATGGTGGGATCCCATCTGGCAGAGACTGCCCATCAAGAACGTTTGGGATGAGATTGGAGGCCTCTTCACAAGGTTCGCCTATCCATCCGTTCACACCCTCGCTGTGGCAGGCGCAGTACTCTTTGGTGTTCACAGTCCTGCAGCATGGGTGCTTCTTGGCCTTGTAGTTGCTTGGCTCATCCTTGCACATCACCACTGGTTGAGCGATGTTCTAAGTGCATCGTTGCTCGTGGCCGCAGCATCGATGTTGCTGAACTGATATCAATCCCGCACTTGTTCTTTTACAACATTTTTCCTATAATAGAATGTAGGGAAAATGTTTATTTTGGATTGGTTGCTAGAGATTATCAGAATCTTGACCAGTTCAAGTTCGCCTAACAACAGGCAGCCTCCCGGTAGTGCTCCTGCTCTGCCGGGAGGCATCAACATCAACATCTCTCTACACAATCCAGAGCATCCCAGAGAAATCAAGAAAAAAGAGAAGGATGTTATCGGTACGATAAAGATATTCGCAGGTTGCCATCCACCAATGGGTTGGTTGCCTTGCGATGGAAGGATCGTGAAGATAAGAGAGTGCCCCGATCTCTACACTGTGATAGGCACCACATACGGTGGAAACGGGCGCACCACCTTCGCACTTCCTGATTTGCGTGGAAGAGTTGTGGTGGGAACAGGCGAAGGAGAGAATCTTACTGGACGGGAATTGGGTGCAACCTTCGGTTCTGAAACAGTGAGCATCGATCTCGATCACATACCTCTGAAACCCACCGAGGGAATGGTGCGGGAGAAGCCACCCACTCCACCGGAACCAGGCCCTAACCAATTCGTAGTATCGTCATTGAAGGGGAGGCAATTCCCTACCGCTAAAGAGAAGCCTCTCGAGAATTTGCAGCCATCGATGGCACTCAATTACATTATTTGTTGCATTGGAGTGCATCCTGAAGATTTGATCGATTAATTAGCACCCATGGAACGTTACTACTTCTCTGAGGGTGAGATGGTTCGCGTAGATTGGTTAGAGGGAACCTGCATAGTCCTGCAACGTGATCCCGAACACCAACACCTGTGGTGGGTTCTCACAGGATCTGGGGAGAAATACTACGTTCATTCCTCACGGATTCAAAGGCTGTTTTAGGAACTGCCACCCTATGCCAGCTCCAATGTGGTGGGGACGGGATCCCAATTTCGGATGCCAGTTTCCCATGATGCTTCCGCCACCAATGAAGTTCCACTCCAGGCCGATCCTCACGAGTGGCCACAGCTGTGCACCTTCAAGAGAACCGTTAGCAGATAATCCTGTGTTGTAGTATCCTGATGTACCGAAGAAGGGGCCTGCTGGGCCGAACTTTTCCACGTAATACTCACCCATCTGATAGGATGCAACACCACCTCCCTCAGCAGAGAACGTGAGATCCCACAACCGCAAGGTACCGCCTAGAGTGGCAGGAAGTGATGCGTACACAACGGAATCAGAGTACTTCTCAATGCCATTCCAGCCGATGCTTCCTGCCCCGGTTCTGATGTACATCGTTTTTCCATCATCATACTCGGTGGAGAACTTTCTAAATCCAACAACCATTCCGCTGGAAATGAAGATGCTTGCAGAGGTTCCCTCGTATAAACGAGTGCGGATTCCACCACCCAACCTCACCGCAGTTTCTTCGTTGTTACCGATCATCAAGCCAGTTCCATAGGATGGATCACCATGCCATAATCCGAGGTTGATGATACCGTCGGTAGTGGGTGTGATGGGCAGCTCAATGGAACCACCTATTCGAGCGATTCCTGTTGGAAACGTGTTGTTGAATCGGGTGTTGAGAATCTGTCCGTTTGTGGTGATCCAGTTGAAGGATGTTCCACCCCGCAGTGTTACCTTCACTCCACCACCTGATCCTCGAGGAGTTACATCGAGGGAGCCCCCCTCCCATGCGGCCATGTTACCCTGAGAATTCACGATAGGATCGATTATGTTTCCCTGGATGTTTCTAAGAACCTCCTCGAGAGGTACACCTGAACGTTCCACCACACTCCGCAACAGTTCACAGTTGTGCCCGATGCAAACTGCGCCTGAAGCAGGAGATTGCACCGTGAGGAATGTCATGAGGATCAATGAGAATAACGGGCGCATGAGATAAGTAACATCTACGTGGCCAATTCTCAAACACTCCGCGTATAATAGTTACTAACCATGAAACTGCTTGCAACCGCACTCCTCTCACTCACTCTCACGTTCACACCTCACACGCACGCAACGGAACACGCACCTGCCATACGAGTGGGAACGTGGAATGTGAAGAGGTTAGGTCACGGTCGGAAGGATTACGAGAGCATGGCTCGGGTGATCGAAGCCAACTTCGATGCCGTTGCCCTTCAGGAGGTGATGAATGAAACCGGCCTGGTGGAGTTGCTGGAACACTTACCCGGTTGGGATGCCTCACTGTCGGGGAGGGTGGGAAAGGATGGTTACTATGAGAGGTACAGTGTGCTAGCACGGAGAGGGAAAGTTTCCATCGGCAGGTTCTCTGTCGTACCAGATCCCACTGATGTGTGGCTCCGAGAGCCTGCAGTTGCCTGCCTCCGAGGATCTCACGTAGATTTCTGCCTCGTGATCACTCACACTGTTTACGGATCCTCCCTCTCGGCTCGTGATCGAGAGATAACGGCACTCTCTAGGTTGATGGAACAGTTGCGGAAGAACGATCGAGAGGGAGATTACATCCTCGTGGGAGATTTCAACCGTAGTGGGCGAGCAAAATCTTTTACATCCTTCTCAAACATTGGTTACACTTTCGCGGATTCCGGAACCACGCCCACAACCTTGGGTGAGAAGAACTACGCATCACCTTACGATCACGTGATTTACGATCCTATTGCAACCCGGGAGATGCAGAGGAAGGCGGAGAGGATCGATGTGGTGCGGAGTACCTGCAGGGGATCCTTCACGGGATGCAGGGAACTCATTTCGGATCATGCACCTCTCACTTTCACACTCGATGATTCTCGAGATGATGATTGACTAGAAGTTATACATTAAGGCCACATTAGGCCACGGACGGAAGGAATCGAACATCACCCTGCTGCCCTTCACCTCGAATACGAGGGCGGCGGGAAGATCGAAAGAGAACACGTAGTTCTCGAAGAAGTTGAACCTGAATCCGAGACCTGGTCCTGTTGCGAAACCGTGGCTCCAAGTGCGAACCTTTGTGGGATCCACAATGGGCATAGGAAGTGGGTTTCCGTTCGCATCCACTTTACCTTCCACCACCGGCCAGATGTATTCTGTTTGCAATCTGTGCCATCCCACACCACCGAGTGATAGATACACCGATCCGTGCTTGTTTCTGTCGAGTGTGTAGGTTGCGGAGAGACCTTCCACCATGAACGCTGAATCTGCTGTGTAATAGGGAAGGGCTGCAGCCTGCACACCCCATCCACTCTCCCATTCATACCTCCCCATGAATCCACCACCGATGGTGGGTCCTCCACCTAAACCAACGGACCAGTTCTTTAGAGGAATATCGTTGGCAACTGCGGGAGATGCCGAGAGGAAGAGAGCTGAAGCCAAGAGTGTGAAGATTTTTCCCATGACCTAAATATTAGCACAGAAAGTACCGATGTTTTTCTTTTCCTAAATGTAGAACTACAGCCATACGTATTTTCATGAAGATCCTACCTGGAGAGAAGTATCCCGTGGAAACTCTCATCGTGGTGCCGGTTAGCCGCCTCGAGGAGGAGTATAAAGCAGGCAAAGATGACCAGATGGCAGATGATCACTGGCGAAAGAATGCTCGCATCGCAACTGGTTTCGCTCTCACGATGTTGCCAATCCTCGGCGTTGTGACGGAGTGGGGAGGCGGAACATTGCCGTACATTGCATTGATGTTGCACTTCTTCGTTCACGTGGTGCTGTGATGAGGTACCTCCTCGTTGCAGGGGTTTTCATCGCCTCTGTGATGATCACGAAGGCTGCCACGGATGTCTTCTGCATCGATGAGAGCGATGCTGAGGTGTGCGATTCGATGGGTGTGGAGTGCGGTGTGATCGTGAGGCTGAGGGTATGTGGCGAGAAGCGACAAGTCATGTGCGTCTGTGCCGATGACCAAAAATGCTCTATGTCTTCCCTTCAATGCATATGACAGTTCTTAACAGTATAATAGAAGAATACTTAACGAAGCATGAGAAATCTGTTGAGAGAATACATCAGGTCGGTTCTTCTAGAATCTTCACCTGACGAGTCAGGCCTTGGCGCACTTGTCAAAAAACAAGGCGAAGAAATAGAAGTTGTTTTGTTTAAATACGACAGCCTCTATTCTGCGATGTCTAGAAGGAAGCCCGAAGACGACGTGTTCAACTTTCTGAAGGACAACATATTTGACTCAATCGTAGGCTATGGCGTTTTCACGAGACCGGAAAAAGGCGAGGCGTACGGAGCCTACGAAGTGACACACGCTGCGGCACCAGGTCTCGGAAAGATCCTCTACGGAATGGGTTATGGACTGTCTCCAACAGGTCTCTTGATGCCAGACAGGGACAAGAATCAAGTCTCTCCTGATGCAGACCAGGCGTGGAAGCGGGCAAGTTCAAGTAGAAAATCTTTAAAGCTAGATGCTCTCCCTCCCAACAACAAGACAAAGAACACAGAGGACGACTCAGTTCTTCACGATGTTCCTGGAAAGGAACATCTCGATTACGCGTATGAGGAACAAGGATGGGAAAAGTCCATGACAAGCAAGCTCATCTCAAAGGGAGAGACGGCTCTGAAAGAATTATCTGACGACGTCAACAGAGACATTAACGCCCTGCGACACGTATTCATGTCAGGCGGTAGAAACTTCTTTGCAAATCAATACAGATCGATGCTTCAGAGGACGAGGGGGTGACATGAGACTCTTGAGAGAATATGTCAGAAGTGTGCTGAGAGAATCTGTGTCAACAGAGGGATACGCCGTCATCACCGGAGAGTCGTTCTTCAAGCCAGATGCAGTCGAAGCTGTTCTGATCGATGTCGCCAAGTTCATGTCAGGGATGCAAGCTCCTCCGAAGACATCGCTTATGACTCAGCTTGATGTTGCAAGGGCTGCTGCCATGGGATCTGTAGTTGGATACATATCAGTAGGACCACCTGAGTCAGGCAAGGCGTGGGGAGCATGGGAAGTGACTCGTTCCGCTGGTAGGGGTCACGGAAAGCTGCTCTACGCGATTGGATATGCCCTTTCTCCAAAGGGACTCCTGATGCCAGACAGATACTCTGTGTCAGACTCAGCCATAAACGCTTGGCAGAAGGCTTCAAAGACTCACGACTCGCTTCAGCTCGATCCTCTCCCGCCAGAAAACAGGACGGACACTAAGGAGGACGACGCAGAAGTTCATGACAAAGAGGGACTCGAGTTCCTCGACAGGGCTTACAAGGCACAGGGATGGGAGAAGGCCGCGGTCGACCAGATGATAGAACTAGGATATCGACTCGAGAGAATGATCGAGAAGAAGCTGAAGAGCAAGACGGACTATGTGATAGGAGCCTTTCTCAGGGCAGGCCCGAGTCTCTTCAGCAAGTCCTTCAACGAGTGACAGAGGACAACGCATCGGCAAGTTCGCCGTAGGTAGCAGCTCTCGCTAGTTTCGAAGCTCCCACCTTGTCGCGGTAGAAGAGAGTGTGGCTCATGATTGAGGGAGAGAGCAACATGTACTTGTCGACGTCCACCAGAACCTCAGTGCCCACGGTGGCGGCGGTCGGCCACCCTTTCCTGTACCCACCGATGAGTTCACTTGGATCTTCTCCCGACTTGGTTGCATCCAAGAAATCGGCGTAGACGTCGCGCACCTGTGGGTTCCAAGCGATCTCGTAGGGTGGGAGGGGAAGGAAGACCTCGGGAGAGCCGAACTGCGACCTGCCGGAGCCGAAGGACGTGTAGACGATGTTCGTGAACCCAAGGGAATCAGTGAGCTTCTCCATGAAATCATTGTATGCAGGGTTCAACTTGAGCGTGAGACCCATTCGCCCTCGACGCCATCCTCCGGGTTCGGCCTTCACCACCACGATGCCCGTCGACTTCGACTTCGTGCGGTGGGCGCGGTAGAGGAAGGGAAGGTCACCCAGCTCTCGACATGCGTCGACTGCGACAGAGAGTGACTCCTCGAAAGTCGACTCGTGCCCCTTCACCATGTGGGGAAGTTGAGCTGCCGTCTTTGCCTTGACTGGAGCGTAGTGGCCCATCTCGGAGATGAGAGACCTGACGTATTTTCTGATGAGTCTTTCGTCCATTCTCTTAAGTATGTCTTAAGTATAATAGCTTATCTTTATACGATGGTTCGAGTCGTTTTGAGTAAATCACCATAGATATTGGTATGACACTCATCGTAATCGGAGCCACTGTCGCAGTCTACCTCGTCATTGGATTCTTCTCGTGGATCATCACCGCGATAGAGATGATGGGACACAACGAGTCTCCCTACATGAAGTGGCTCTTCGAGACGTCAAAGAAGAACGTGGTCCTCGAGGGGTTGTCGGTGGCGTACCTGACCCTCCTGTGGCCCGTCCACCTCGCGCTGAAAACTCTTTGGAAGTGATTCGGTCAGAGGACGGGACTCCACGGACACACCGTAGCCTCGACAGATCCACCTGCGTCTCGAACGATCGATCGAACGGACTCCGCGAAGATGAACGTGACGCCCCGTAGGAAGGGAGTGTCCCGCAGGGGCCCGTCGATGTACTGACGGGCGACCGCCATGGGAATTCCCGTCGATCTCCACACTGCGTGGGCGATGGGCCCGGGACGCTCGGGGTGGTGGGAGGCGATCGTGAGGTCGTACAGGAGGGAGGACGGATTGGTCATGGTGGAGATAATACGCCGAAAGACCGCGCATGGACAAACTCTGTTGTCTTTGAGTTAATTCGAGACAATTAAGGACGGCAACCATCGTACGAGAGACGATGACACATACTTAAGGTCAATCAAGACGCCCGAGGGGGCGACAGGAGAAAGCAAGTATGGACGATCTAATAGGAGCAATCAAATTATTCGCGGGCAACTACGAGCCAGACGGCTGGTTCTACTGCTGGGGGCAGATCCTCCCGATACAGCAGTACGCCGCACTCTACTCGATCTTAGGTAACACATACGGGGGAGACGGTCGAACAAACTTCGCCCTACCCGACCTCCGTGGCCGCGTACCCGTCTGTGCAGGGATGTCGCCCGTACTCGGGACCAACCACCACCTCGGAGAGAAGTGGGGAGCCGAGACGGTAACACTCGTTCCGGCGAACTTACCCGTTAAGGTGGGAGTTCCTGTGGATCCGAGTTCGGCTCCCGCACCTGTCACTCTGTCGGTCATGGGATCAACTGCGACTCCCGTGTCGGTGAGCCAGCCCTCCTTAGGACTCAACTACATCATCTGCTGGAACGGCGTCTATCCACCGAGACCGTGACCCTGCAGAGGAGGGACGGAAGTGAGGGACGGGATCACATCCCGTCCCTTCTGCCTTTGAAAAGAAATATTCCCGATAATTGGACCACCTGTAACTAAGATCGAATATGTTGTCAATTGAACCGCGGACGGGAGGAGACGACTTCGTAGAAGGTTCCGAGGTAGATGACGCCCTCGAGAGTGACACGGCCGTCGATCCACAGGATCCGCCTGAACTCCCAGTGGGAGGTGACGCACGCGAGGACGACACCCATCTGTCGCTCCACGTCGGGAGACTCGGAGGAGATGAGACTCCCCACGGGAAAATCGTCGTCGTTCTCCATCTCCCATAACTAGCTACTTCGCCCGATCGAGCTCTCGCGACATGAGGTAGGCTGTGGCGAGGGAGACGGCGTCATAGGCGCGGTGAACGAAGAAGTTCACGGTGGCGAGGTGATGATTGACGGGAAACATAAACTCACACACGAGCCATGCGACCCCGAAGCCGCCGAGGGTGGCGACCCAACGCGGGAGAGAGAGACGGGCAGCTGCGACAGCGGCGGTGACTCCACAGAGAGCGGCGACGAAGAACGAGGCCGCGACGACCTCGAAGGTGGGAATGGCACTGAGTCCCTCCGGGAGGGAGAGGGAGTCGACGACGGAAACGTGGGAGGGAGACATGAGGCTCATGCAGATAAGTATTCTCTCTGTGACAAATCGTCAACTGAAGTTCGGATCAGAATATTCCTCGATATTCGTCCACCTGTCAATTCATCGCATTAAATCAAATACGTAGATCCTCCGCGGCGGACCCAAAATCAGAATGTCCTCGAGGGGAGGCAACCCGACAGGGGGAGACAGGGGAACAGGGTAGGGAGACGGCGACACACGATGCACAGGGGGAGAGGGAGGGACATACTGGGACACGACACACAGCATCCCCAGCCGCCCCGCGGACTCGGGCTCCCCGGACCCACAAAGCTGCTCCACGAATCGCTGTCCATGTCTACGTGTACCTACTCTGCGGTGCGTGGGGCGGGGCTCCAACGGGCGACAAAAGCAGCTCCCACACGCGCTGGGAGGTAGTGGGTCCCTGTGGGGCGGGTGGTGCCTTGGCACAACATGTCACTTCATGACACAAAATGACACACTTTGACACCACGACACGTGGAGAAACGCTGCCCTCCGTGTTGCAACGAGTTGCAATGTACGTGCAAAGTGCCGCAGAGGTGTGGTAGAAATGTCTCATGGCAAACGACACCGATTGGATCGTCTTCTACGGCATCACCACCGGATACGCACTGGGTCCCTACCGCGACGGCGTGGGCTCCCCCTTCCCTCCCTCCCTGGGACAGTTGACCGACCACCCGCAGCAGGCCATCGGCTGGGCGACTCGGGAGGAGGCAGAGCGGGTCGTCGCACTCGTGGGCCACAGGGATGCGCGCGTCGTGCAGCGGAGCGCGGCCATCGCCTCGTGGCAGAGGGGCGTCGGGAGGGACATGGGCGGGGCCGACTGGGGCACCCTCCGCTGAGTCGACTCCCCCTCCCTCCCCCTACGCTAGCTAGGCTCACGGGTCTCCCCCTCCCCGGGGTGAGGCCTCTTTTATTTTGTCTCCCTCCCGCATAGGTACTATCATGCTCCCCGCCGTCGTTCCCCCTCCCCCACACAAGACAGTCGAGCCGCTCCCCCTGGAGCTTGAGCTCCCTCTCTCCCTCCCTCCCGTCTCCTCCTCTCTCCCCGCGGGTGGTGAGTCTCCCGGGATGGTGGTGGTGGACCTGGGGGACTCGGGCGACTGGATCGTGCTCTGAGTTTTTCCGCGGCGTTTGAGGGGGTGGCATGCCGCGACTCGAGAATCCCGTGTCTCTTTCAGGGGGTGGCATGCCGTGGAGCTTGTCCATTCTCCCCCACGTGGTGTAAGATGAGAGCATGAACAAGGGTGGCTTCTCCCTCTCCCGACTCCTCGGTCTCTCCGCTGCGAAGGCTCGGCTGTCTCGTAAGCTGGGTGTGCCCCTCACGAAGGGAGGGCGGGACGCGAAGATCGGTCGTCTCCTGCGGGAGGCATCGGGCGACGCTGCCCTCATCGCTCTGCTCCTCTCCCTCCTGTCGAGCGACGACGACTGAACAAATCGACGGGGAGGGAATACTTAGATCCATGAAGAATCTGATCGTGGAATACGTCCGTGAGGTGTTGGCAGAGAAGCGACGCAACAAGAAGCCGGGTGGTCCCCGCACCGACCTGGGAGCCGTGAAGCAGTTGAACCCGGGTGAGTTCTCCGTCAAGGTGAAGGGCGCCGTGGACTCCGCCGAGGGAGACGTCGACGACGCGGCCGACAACCTGGGCGTGGCCTCTCGCACCCTCTACCACTACCTCGACACGGAGCCCGACCTCGCGTCGGTGAAGACGTCTGAGGAGCGTGAGGGAGAAGAGAAGAAATACGGCCGCCGTAAGGCCGACGCCTGATCCTCTCCAGGTGCAACGAGTTGCAAAGGCCTACTCCCCCTCTCCCGCCGCACCCACCACCTGCAGCGCGTCCACCGTCACCCATCCCCACTTGTCGGGGGTGATCACGTACTGGAAGGTGTGCCACAGGTAGTTCCTCCCTCCCGGGAGCATGAAGCCGCGGTCCTCCGGCGTGAATTCGTGGAGAGCAGTGGCGAGGTCGTCCTCGTACATGTGCGCGAGGAGGAGCCGCGGCTTCAACACCACAGCCACCGCGTCGAGCCTCACTTGGCCTTCAGCGCCGCTCGCTTGGCTCGCGCTGCCTTCTTCGCTTCCTTCTCTGCCTTGATCTCGTCCTTCGACCGGTTCTTCGCGCCCTTCGGACGGCCACGGCCGCGCTTCTCACCCTCGGGCTTCGGCTCCTCGACGCCGCCGATCGGCTCCTTCCGGGGACGACCGCGCTTCTTCTTCGTCGACACGGCGTGACCCATCGCGAGCTTGAAGACCGTGCCGTGGCGGAGGCCTTCCTTCCAGTTCATGATGGCGTTCTGGTCGAGCTGCTCGTCGAAGAGGTGGAGGCGCCCGGTGAACTCGTCCATTCGAACGACGCGGTACGTCTTCGTGTCGAGGTAGGGCCGACCCCTCAGGAAGCTCGAGTACCGCTCGATCACGATCTTGTCGCCCTCCTTGAACTGAGCGACGCCACCCACGATCGCGTCCGGCAGGCGGGAGATGTCGGGCTTGTTGGTCGTCGCCGTGATCCCGAGGGCCGCATAGGCGTCGGGCGAGACGAAATCGGAGACGGAATCGATGTCGACGGTGTTGTCAGCCATGAGATCATCCTACCAAATCTGTGAGTGACTTTGCACGAGAGCGATTCAGAATGCGCCGTCGTCGTTCACGAGGGTGGTGGACTTGAAGTCGTCGATGAGGCCGTCCACCTTGTCCTCCGGCACGCCCTTCATGTTGACGAGAGTCCATTTCAGCTCCCCGTCGTCCTCCCACTCTCCCGACTTGCACGACTCGTGAGCCATCCAGATGAGGTTGGCCACGCCCTTGTCCGCGACGCCGAGGTGGTTGACGAGAGTGTCCTTGATGTGGCTGATGAGTTGTTTGTCGTCCATGAAATTACCCTATCACTTTCAACTCGAACTTTACACTCCCCGAGGGGCCAAGCCTTTCGGCCTGTCCCCGGGGTGCAACGAGTTGCAAAGATCCTACTTCTTGCTCTTGAGACTGGGGACCTTGGGAGCGGGAATCCCGAGGATCTTGTGGACCTGACGGGAGGACACGTTCATCGTGTAACCGTCCGGCATCTCGACCACGTAGTCGACGTAGCGGTATGATCCTTCTCGCTTCAGCTTGTGCTTCAGGATGCGGACCTCGGTCCCGACAGGATAGGTCTTCTTGATCCACTCGCCCGTCGCGGGGTCCTCGTCTTGAATCGTCTGAGGTGCTTCGAGCTGGTAGGTGGTGCCGGCGGGGAGGATGCCTTCGATGTTGGCCATGAGATTACCTTACCCTTTTCTCAATGAACTTTGCACGAGATTTTCGAAGATTTTTCTTTTTACTCCGGGAGGAGTCCCATCTCGAGGGCGACCTTGTCGGACTTGGCGTTCTCGTAGGCGTCGAGGAATCGCTTGGCGGTGTAGACGAGTGACTCCGCGGCCTCTCGCTCGTAGCGGGACTTGAGGGTGTCCAACCCGTCCTCCTCGATGGCGTTGAGGCAGTCCACCAGGGCGCTGAGGGTGTTCTCGAAGCGGCAGTAGCTCATGTTCGGCATTTGGTCGGCTCCGTTGGTTGATGATAAGAGTATACCACTTCGCCCTCAAACTTTACACGATTCTCGAAAAATTCTCTCTTGAAAGTCACTTTCATCTGTCCCGAGAAAGTGCACTTGAATGTCGCTTTCAGTGCAAAGTTCACGAGTGAAGTGGTATAGTAGGTTCATGATCAACAACATGGAGCGAAACTTCCACATCATCGTCCTCGTCGTCCTCGCCTCGCTCATGATTGGTGACGCAGCCGCCACGGTGGCCACCACGGGCGACGTCCGGTGCCTCTTCGTCAAGTGCGTCATCGTCAAGTGAGCTGTGCAAAGTTCATCAACGAAGTGATAGGATGTGACCATGATCAACACCTCGATCACCTACAAGACGCCCTCCACCACCCTCCCCATCTTTCAGGTCACTGAGGCAGATGTGGCTGAGTACGACGCCGGCATGGGACCGGAGGACGTGGGCACCTGGTGCTTCTGGATGGGTGGCACCATCTGTGGGTTCTACCCCACCCGCGAGGAGTGTGAGGAGCGAGTGGCAAATCTTCTCGCCGACTGAGTGCAAAGTTCACCCGTGATGTGATAAGGTAGTATCATGATCGACCTCCAGGATCTCACTCCCGCAATGATCAAGCGCGCCTACTTCGGAAAGCCCGGCTGCATGTGCGGATGCCGTGGAAAATACCACACGGTGGACTCGAACAAGGCGATGGTCACCAGGATCCTCCGGACCATCCAGGCGAACGAACACCTCCTCGAGACGGGAAGCAGCTATTTTGCTGCTCAGGTGAACGGCAAAGAATACGTCGTTTATCTCGGCGAGTAGTGCAAAGTTCCCTCTGAAAGCAGTAAGGTGAGAACATGGCAACACGATCGTTCATCGGCAAGCGGCTCCCCAGCGGCAAAATCATCGGCGTGTACTGTCACTACGACGGCTACCCGACGGGCGTAGGCAGGACCCTGAAGGAGCACTACACCGATCCCGCCAAGGTTGACTCCCTCATCGCGCTCGGCGCGCTCTCCTACCTGGCTCCAGAGGTCGGAGAGCGGCACGATTTCGACCGCCCACGGGAAGGATGGACCGTCGCATACGCCCGTGATCGAGGCGATCGTCCCGTCAACCAGCTCTCCTTCGGCGACGTCCGTTCGATGAAGAGCGGAGTCGCCAACAGGCTCTCCGCCGAGTACGCCTACGTGATGGGCAGGTCGGGAAAGTGGACCACTTACAAGATCTAGTGCAAAGTTCAGTCACGAAGTGATAAGGTGTGAATATGAAGAACATCAAGAGCTACTTCATCGCCCAGACGCAGCATCTCATCGATATCGATCGTGGCGGCAATCGCCAATTCACGGAGCCGCAGATCTTGGGCGTGTATCGCACGCTCGATGAGGCAAAGGCCGCTCTCGACGCCATCGATGCAGGCTACGGCAAAGTGCTGGAGATTCGAAATCCGATTCAAGTGGGCGAGAGCATCATGGGCCTGCCGCCTCGCGAGCACGAATGGCAGCGCACGCCCCCGAAGAAGGCGGCTCGTAGCCGCAAGGCGAAGGCGGCCTGAGGCAAATGCCCGGGCGGGCGGCTTCGGCTGCCCGCCCTTGCGCTGTTGAAAGTGAAGTTCAACATCGACTCAGTGTAAAGTTCCTCCACGAAGTGATAGGGTAAGAGACATGGACACGAACACCTCCCCCGCCAAGAACTCCGCCTTCGTCGTCTACGTCCAGAACTACGACGAGAGCGAGAATGACATCGACCACCTCGGGGTGTTTCCCACCTTCCAGGATGCCGTGGACTTCCGAAAGAATTTCCTTGTCAAGGACTTCGATGATTGCGCTGACCTCTCCGACGAGGAGCTCGACGAGGTCTTCGAGGAAGAGTTCCACGGAAACGTTCGTGACTGGGTCCTCGACGACGGTCACCAGCAGTACATCATCGAAGAGGTCCCCGTCTACTCCGTGTGATGGGTTTTTCCTGCCTCCGAAGGACGTAAAAATCTTTCGGATGCAGTGCAAAGTTCACCACCGAAGTGATAGGGTAGATCTATGGACGCCAACGAATTCTACGCCCACAAGGAAGCCATCCTCAAGCGCCTCTCCACCGCCCTGTGCGACGTGGAGAAGTCCATGCTCCAACTGAAGGCCCACGAGCGGAACGCCGTGGTCCCGGACGCGATCGCCCTCGAGGAGCTCGAGCAGCTCATGGACTACGTCCGCGACGCCGGCGACTGGACCACTGGCGAGCGTAACGCCGTCGCCCCCATGGTCGAGGCCGCGGCGAAATAATCACGAAGCCAGTGCAAAGTTCACGGCGGAAGTGATAAACTAAGATTCTCAACGAGGAATACAACATGTCGAAGATGAACCTCAACGTCGGTATCAAAGGCCTCAAGCACGGCACCTCCATCAACGATATCGAGGTCCCCAAGGCGCTCCGCACCCGCCGCAAGGTCGGCATCTCGTGGTTCGACGACGCTCTCGGCGGTGAAGGCCTCGTCCCCTCCTCGGTGATGATGCTCACCGGCACCCCTGGCGCTGGCAAGACCACGATGCTCCTCCAGCTGGCCAACTCCATCACCAAGGCGGGTCACGTCTGCCTCTACAACACCGGCGAGGAATCGCTCTTCCAGGTGAAGATGGTGGTGGAACGCCTCGGCCTCCGTGAGGGCTTCGTGGTCGGTCAGGACACCACGGTCGCCGGCCTCCTGGAGCACGCGGAGATCCTTCGCAAGGCGAACCCCAACAAGCAGGTCTTCATCCTCCAGGACTCGCTCCAGACCCTCGACGACGACATCGCCGTGGAACGCGGCGGCGCCAACTCGATGACGCCCCTCCGCTGCGCCGAGGCTCTCACCGACTGGGCGAAGCAGAACTACGGCATCGTCATCTTCATCGGTCAGGTCACTAAGGACGGTGAATTCCAAGGCAAGAACGGCATCAAGCACGCCATCGACTCCCACGGCCACCTCTACATCGACAAGCAGAAGAAGTCGGAGACCTACGGCGAGCGCATCTTCGAGGTCACCAAGAACCGCTTCGGCTGCAGCGGCCGCGCCTACGTCCTCGGCATCCGCCGCGACGGCCTCTACGAGAAGGGCGAGATCAACTGAGAAATAAAATCGGTCTCGAATGTAAAGTTACAGCGACTTAAGTTATTATAAACACATCAAACAACGAGCCACCTCCGAGGGGCTCACAACGAGGAAAGAATCACATGTCCGAAGTCAAGATGTCCGCTATCGATCGCGCTCTCGCCGCTGCCAAGGCCCGCAAGGCCGCCAAGGAGGCCGCCGGCATCATCGATGAATCGCCCGCACCCGAGGCGACGCCCAAGGCTCCCAAGGCCGCGAAGGAGCCCAAGGTCAAGGTCGAACGCCCCACCGACGAGGCGAAGGCCGCCCGCAACGCAGAACGCGAGGCACGTCGTGCGGCAAAGGCTGCCAAGGAGGCAGAGGACCGCGCGGCCAAGGAGGCACGCAAGGCGGAGCGCGCTGCGAAGCGCGAGGCGAAGGCTGCGGTCAAGGCGGAGAAGAAGCCGGCCCACATGAAGAAGGTGGAGCGTGCGCGCTCGAAGCTCCGTCCCCTGACGCAGTCGGCCGAGGCGATCTTCAGCGAGGTGGTCTCCAACTTCGGTGTCCAGGTGATCGAGGACATCGCGGAGCACCTCATGGTCCACGCTCGAGCCTACAAGACGCAGCGCGCGACGGCGCTCGATGCTCTCCCGCTCGGCGCCACGGTCAAGATCACTGGTGGCGATCGCCGCTACATCGGCATGACCGGCAAGGT
>Ga0315906_10003216_pt1 | contig 21844 bp, 10 predicted proteins | sample LakEriMetagenome_4_FD_203526 | JGI IMG/M metagenome (GOLD analysis project Ga0315906, IMG submission 203526) | Freshwater fungal communities from buoy surface, Lake Erie, Ohio, United States - Buoy 2 MA122 | ecosystem: Environmental > Aquatic > Freshwater > Lake > Lake biofilm | place: USA...
GCGAGTGGCGAGTGGCGAGTGGCGAGTGGCGAGTGGCGAGTGGCGAGTGGCGAGTGGCGAGTGGCGAGTGGCGAGTGGCGAGTGGCGAGTGGCGAGTGGCGAGTGGCGAGTGGCGAGTGGCGAGTGGGAATAAAGGAGCTATAAGTTATAGGATTTTGGAATAAGGATTTTTTGCCGATGCTTTTTGTTTTGCACATTAATAGTTTGTGCCATGAAGCGTGATTTAAAAGGTCCCTTACAGTTAAAGTCTTTTGAGTTTGGTGCCGATGCATATAAACTTTGTTCGCTGCTTTGGAAGTCTGACAAAGAATGGATCTTGACGCGACAATTAATGCGTTCTTCGACTTCCATAGGAGCGATGTGTGCAGAGTCTGAGCACGCTCAAAGTAAATCTGATTTTATTAATAAACTTTCTATTGCCCGCAAAGAATGCAACGAGTCAATGTATTGGATTGCCATGATGCTGGAGGTTGGCTTAATCAAAGAAAATGTGGCCGAACGTCTCTGGTCACAGGCTGAAGAACTCATGCGAATATTGACAGCAAGCATCAAAACTGCACAGGCTAATCTCCGAGTCTCTAAGAGTGGCTAGTGGCTAGTGGCTAGTGAATAGAGGAAGTTATCTCATAATGTTTTTTCGATTGAAAGGTATACATCGATTTTTAAAGAATCGACTTTTTATTCGCCACTCGCCACTCGCCACTCGCCATTTTTAATTATACTTGTCTGACCTTAACTCGAACTGCCCCCTCCGAAGGTGCCACTCCATGGTATAGCATCAATGCTGGAACATTGTCCTTCGCGTGTGTCATTTCGATTGCACCTGTGAGTGAGTTTTGAGATCAACAGCGCATCCGTTGACCTTACAACTTAACTATGCTTACCACTTCACAGTTTCAAATACTGTGCGTGTTCGCAATGATGTTTCTATCGCCTTTCGACGGGGCGATGTTGCGCGCGCAGTTTACCGATGTGACAGACGATTACGGTCTGGCTATTTACCATGGTATTCCCATCAGCGAAAGCGGTGTGAGCTTTCACGATTTCAATCGCGATGGTCTCGACGACTTAACATATGCCGGCAGCGGCATGGGCGTGTTCACGTTTCGAAATACAGGTGTAGGTTTCGTGCAGGAATTTTATTTCGCGGGTATCGCGGGTAAAACATTGCATCCGATTTGGGTCGATTATGACAACGATGGCGACGCCGATTTTTTTGCAACGCGCGCCGTTGACTGCCCGGTGCTTTTTCGCAACAATGGCGACATGACATTTGAAGATGTGAGCGCCTCGTTGCCTTGCCCGATGGAGGGTGTAATTAGCACTACGGCTACCTGGGGCGATTACAACAGCGATGGTTTTCTCGATGTATATGTGGCCAATTACAACCAGCAGCCAACCATGGGCGATCACAATTGGTTGTTTCGAAATAATGGCGATGGTACCTTCGATGAAGTGGCTGTTGAGGTTGGTGTGAGCTACGGAAATTTTCCCGCTTATCAGTGCATGTTTCTCGATGCCGATTTCGACCACGATGCCGACTTGCTCGTCGTAAATGACAAGGACGATGGCTGTCAATTTTTTCGAAATGATGCCGGCGTGTTTACGGATATCGCCAATGACAATGGATTCAACGTGCAGCTCGATGCCATGTCGCTTTCGGTGAGTGATGTCGATCACGATGGCGACTATGATTACTACATCAGCAACACGTCGGAGGGCAATGTTTTTCTTATCAACGAGAACGGCACTTTTGTAGATCGTGCCGTTGAATGGAACGCCACCGTGAATGCCAATTGCTGGGGTTCTGTATTCATCGATTCGCAGCAAAAAACATGGGAAGATCTGTACGTGGTAAGCACAGGCCCGGAAGAGAATATGAATGTGTTGTTGCAAAATTCACAAGGGGAGTCGTTCACGGAAAATATAAGTGCCTTCAACAACGACGATGGCGAGTTCATGTATGCGGTGGCTAAAGGCGACGCCAACAACGACGGAGCTTACGACATTATGTGTATGCCGTATTATGCGGATGGATCACTGCTGTTTCAAGCCACCGGTCCGGGTTCCACCTGGGTCAAGGTTTCGCTGCAAGGCACAACGAGCAACCGCGATGGAATCGGCTCTACCATTCATTGCTTTGTCAATGGCGTCGATTATCTGCGACCGATGACATGCGGAGAAAATTTCACCTCGCAAGATTCGCGATACATCATGTTTGGGTTGAATGGTGCTGAGGTTGTCGACTCTGTTGTTGTGCAGTGGCCTTCGGGAATCACCTCTGTGCACCCGATGTTGGCAGCAGGTCAATCGCATTTGCTTATTGAACCCGAAATGAATTCCGCGCAGCAAGTAAGTTATTCCCTCATGCTGTGCCCCGGTTCAGTCGCTGTGCTCGATGCAAGCGAATGGTATGCAGTGGAGTGGGAGGGAGGTAGTACCGAATGGCAGCTGGAAGTTTTTTCTGCAGGCATCTATACGGCAACTGCCTGGAACGAGCAGGGCGAGCAGTTTGCGCTGGAGTATACAGTAAGTCAACTGCAAACAACCAATCCCGGTTGGCAAGTTCAGGCCTCGTTGTGTGGAGGTAGTGATGCGTCCATACTCAGTGGCGAGAGTGTTGAGTTGATGTGGGTGAACGGCGAAACCTACACGCAAGGTGTCGAGGAGTTGTCGTGGGGAATCGTGAATGTGGAATGGATCGATACTTTAGGTTGCAGTTTCACCGGGCAATTGGAAGTTCCGTTTGTGGACCCAATGCAGGTATTAGCAGAAAGCGATACAGCATGCTTCGGCGGGGAAGCGTTTTATGCATTGAATGCGCAACAGGCAGTGAGCCCGCTCATATGGCTGGGAGTGCCGTCGGCGACAGGTATGCTGTCGGCCGGGAGTTATAGCGCAACATGCATCGACGCCCGCGGATGCACAGCGCAAGTATCGTTTGAAATTTCAGAAAGGGAGGCCTGGGAATTCTCGCTGCTGGCCGACACAGCATGCGCAGCATCGACAGCATCAGCGACCTATACATGGACAGGTGCTGTTGCGCCCATCATCCAACTCGGTGAACCGCTTAATTGGGAAGCGATGCAGCCCGGTGAATACGAAGTGCAATGGGTCGACGCAGCAGGTTGTGAGATGGTGACACCATTCGAAGTGGTTGCATATGAGCCCATAGAATGGCAAGCTGATATAACAGCCGTGAGTGAAAATGCCGATGGACAGTTGGCTTTAATTATTGATGGAGGATTACCACCTTATAATGTAGTGTGGAGTAACGGCCTTCAAGGAACGTCACTCGAGAATCTGGAGCAAGGTTCGTACAGCGCAATTATTTCTGATGCGGCCGGTTGCAGTGTTGCAACGGAAGAGTGGTTGGTTCCGTTGTCTGTCGACGAAAATGACCAAGCACATGCCTTGGTCTACGATTCCGAGGCCGGCCTGTGCAACCGCTCGCAGCGTGCCTATGAAATTCACGTTATTGATTCGGGCGGAAGGATTCTTCACTGGGAGCTCATAGCTCCCGGAGCTTCCTTGTCGTGCAGTCAATTCGCCTGTGGCTATTATTGGGCTATCTCTGACCAGCAGGTTTTGTCCTTTGCGATTCAGCGATGACCTAGGCCTCTCACAGGGCGCCCCCCGCAAGAAGCCAGGGTCCGGGACGCGCTGCAGCGCGTCCCTACGCAGGGAAATGCAAGTGGCGAGGGAGGCTGCTCAGCGAAAAGGGTTGCGCCTGTGCCTCTCGCAGGTGCCCCCCGCAAGCAGCCAAGGTCCGGGACGCACGGCAGTGCGTCCCTGCGCAGGGAAACGCAAGTGGCGAGGGAGGCTGCTTAGCGAAAAGGGACGCGCAGCCCTAACCCCCTGATTTCAAGTGAATCCCCTCCGCTATCCCCCCTTCGTCTATAGAATTCCTCTTTTACTCGAATTTTTTTTTTTCACAGGCATCCAAAATGAAACGAATTCGTCATTAGTATTGCGAAATAGTTATTTTTTTGAAATAGCTAGTTGCTTAAATACCTTAAATCAAATTTAACACTTCATTCGACGAGAAGGATTAACCAAACAATCTTGGGAGTAGTGTCGGCCTCTACAGCGCTTGTGCCCTGCGACCCTTTCAATCAATCAATCAAAAATTACCAATTAAACCAAATCAAATGACAATCATTTACAAATCTCTTGCAGCGCGTTTGCGCTTTCTGAGTTCTGTGTGTGGTCTTGCGCTCCTTACGGTGCTCTCGACTACAGGGGTTGTTGCACAAGTAGGTCCTCCCAATACCGGCACGGCATTGGCGGGTACAACGGCCTATGTGGCATCATCTTCCAGTGGCACGTACACGGCGATAACCGGTGGTACAGTGTACCAGTCGAGTGGAACGCTGAACACGGATGCAGTTTCTGCCGCCGTGAACATCGGTTTTAACTTCACGTTCAACAACCGAGCGTATTCAAGCGTACGTATTTCAAACAACGGTTTCATTACATTCGGTGCAAATGCGCCGACTGCTACGACTACCGGTGCACTGAGCACAAATTCAAACCCTATGTTTGAAGGTGCCATTGCGGGTTTCGGGGCAAACTTGCGTGTGTCGAACACAGCCGGTGTAACTCCGGAGATTCGCTACGAAACGCTTGGCTCAGCACCAAACCGTACCTTCGTGGTGCAGTACCAGGATTTGGGTGTGTCTACTACACTCACCACTTTCCAGCGACTCAATTTCCAGATTCGTTTGTCGGAAACGACCAACGTGGTTAACATTGTGTACGGTACTACTACTTGGGCAACCTCTACAGCTACCGGTCAGGTGGGTATCAAGGGCGCTGAAAGTTCCGATGTGAACAACCGCACGGGTACCAACTGGACGGCGCTCACAGCGGGAACCGCTGCTACGAGCACTTGCACAATGGGTACTGGAGGCGGAACCACCGTTCCTGCTGCCGGTTTCACCTTGACGTGGACTCCGGGCACTACTTGGTCTGCAACTTCTTACCAAGTACTTCCTTATTTGAATGACTTTGCTACGTGGACCAACGGTTTGAACACCGCGGATATCCCGGGTTCAAACGTGCGCACCTGGCCTAGCCGTGGTGACAACTCTTGGCGCGCAAGCACCAATGCGGTAGTAGGCTTTGCTTCTACTGTAGGTTGGACCGGAACAATTGGTAACACAGCAACCTTCGCCGGTGCTGCTGTAGCTCCTGCTGCTCGTTTCCACGATTATGATATTTCTAACGGATCGTTTGGTGACATGGACTTCTACCTCGATATGAGTTCAAGCCCAATTGGTCTTTATAATATCGCTTTGTTGTATAACAACCCAACCGGTACCGATGCATTGCAAATATGGTATTCAGGCGATGGTGGTGCTACGTTCACTCAATTGGGTGCGAACGTAACGACAGCTGGTAACAACTGGACATCAGTAGCTCGTCAAACAGCCGGTACTGCTACCTCGGTGATTCGTCTCCGTGGTTTGGGTACATTCGGTAGCGACGATATCTACATCGATAACTTCACAGTTACTGCGCTTACTTGTGCTCCTCCAACTGCGTTGTTGTACGCTCCATCAAGTGCTACCGGTGGTACACTTTCTTGGACCAACCCAACAGCCGGCACACCTACCAACTACGAATACGAAATTCGTACGTCAGGTGCTGCGGGTTCGGGTGCAATTGGTTTGGTGACTTCAGGCACGATTGCTAACCCAACCAATACCGCTACGATTGGCGCAGGAACGCTTTCGGCTAATACAGCCTACAGCGCATACATCCGCACCGATTGCGGTGGTGGTGACCTCAGCGGCTGGTCTTCAGCTACTGCTTTCACTACACCTTGTACGCCTTCTGTGGCTCCGTTCTCACAAACGTTTGCTACGGCTTATAATTTGACTCCAACCGGCACGCCAACATGCTGGCGCGAGGCGACAGGTACTATCAACTTGTCGGGTAACTCAACCGTTACAACCGGTACCAACAACTGGTCAAGTTCAAACTTCGCCAACGTAGCAGGTAACACCGGTTTCAAAATCAACTTGTACGGTACCAACAATGCGTGGGTAATTACAGAGCCTATCACCTTGGGTGCAGGCGACTGGGCTCTTGGCTACAGCATGGCGGTTACTACTTATAACGCTACAGGTGCTGTTGCTGACCTAGGTACTCACGCTGTTCGTGTAATTGTTTCTACTGACTTCGGAACTACCTGGAACAGCGCAAACATCATCAAGACCTACACCGGCGCTGCTGCCTACAGCACAGCAGGTGCTACTGAATACATAAGCTTGAACTCATATGCGGGCCAAACTATTCAGGTTGCTTTTGTAGCTACAACAACCCAATTCTCACCTGACATCGACTTCCACCTCGACAACATCGCGGTGATTGTTCCTTGCTCGGGTACTCCTGTAATTGGTGCTTCAGCTGCGGCTTCTCCAACTAGCTTGGGTTGCTCTGGTTCTGTGGTAAGTCTTACCATGGATGCAGCGGCACAAGTTGGTGGTGGTGTTAGCTACCAGTGGGCATCTTCTGCCGATGGTGTTACATTTAACAACATCGCAGGTGCTACAGGTTCTACCTATAACACTCCTGCTGCTGTTATCAGCAGCACGTACTACCGTGGCACTGCTACCTGCTCTTTCTCTGCATTGAGCAACACAACAACAGATTTCTTCGTAGAGGCGGGCTTCCCAACTCCTACTGTTGCTGCTTTCCCACCACAGTTCTGCGGTACCGGTGGTACTTCAGCGGTGACAGCTACCATTACCGGTGCTAACCCTTACGACACCTTCGTGTGGGCAGTGGGTTCAGGCCAAACAGGTGTGTTTTCAAACGAAACAAACACTACAGCCGATTGGACTATCACAGAAAGTGCAGGTTTCACTTACACAGTGACCGATACAACCACAGGTTGTGCACGCGTCGTTAGTCAGTCTGTAAACGTGTTGGGCGGTGTTAACCCGAATATGACTTCAGATCCTGCGGTTGTATGTACAGGTGGTTCTGCCGTTATCAACTCTGGTTTGAGCGCAGGTAACTTCTCGTACAACACAATCAGCTTCAACGATATTTCTGTTGGAGCAACTAACACCCTCGCTGCAGGTGGTGCCGCTGTGGTACCGCAGACTTCAGGTACGTTGGATGATGGTGGTTGGGGTTCTATTCCAATCGGATTTACCTACAACTTCTTCGGAACCAACTACACAACCTGTAACGTAGGTACGAACGGTATCGTAACCTTTGGAACATACAACGCCGGTCACATGGGTGACTTCACGTTCCCATCGCTTCCAAGCGCTGCCGAGCCAAACCCAATGGTAGCCGTATGTGCAACTGACCAGATTGGTACGTTGAACAGCGGTTTGAGCGGAACTATCCGTTACCGTACCCTTGGCTTCCCGGGCAACCGCATTTTCGTGGTATCATGGGAAGGATGGCGTGCATACAACAACACCAATCTTTCTACTTACCAGGTTCAGTTCTACGAAGCGACCGGTAATATTGAGGTACACGTAACCAACTCTGCTGCTGCTGCCAACAAGATTGTGGGCGTTAACGGTCCGGGTGGTCTCATCGGTGCTGTTGCATACTCTTCTACTGCTACTATTACTAGTCCTATTGCATGGCGCTTCTTGCCTCCGCAGAACTACACTACAACGTGGACACCTTCTGCCGACATCAGCGGTTCTGCTAGCGGAACAAACTTGTTCTCTCGCACTACCAACGCGCTGACCACTGCGGGTACTATTAACTTCAACTTGCAGTTGACCAACCAGCAAACCGGTTGTGTATCGAACGCTCCTTTCAACTTGGTAGTTGCTGATCCTCCAAGCACACCTGTTAACGCTTCTATCGAAGCTTACGGTTCTTCGTTGGGTGCTGCATCAGCCGACAACTCTCCTCTTACTGTCTGTGGTGATCAAGATGTAACCCTCATTTTCGTGGGTGCACTTGGTATTACTGACGAGGTTAAGTGGTATGATGCTGCTGTAGCCGGTAACTTGCTTGCAACAAACGATACCCTGGTATTGTCTGATGTAGCTGCAGGTACTTCGGTTTGGGCTGCTATCAACAATGGCGCTTGCCCTGAGACAGGTCGTTATGAATATGTAATCAACTACAACACACCTCCTGCAGTTACCGTGAACTCTCTCGGTCCTGACAGCGATGTGAACTGTGGTGAAGGAGTAACCTACAACATGAGCTACTCATTGACCTCTGCTGCGTCTCCGGCTTATACATACACTTGGTCTAACGATGGCAATGCTGCTACATTCGTTGATAATGGTGGTGGTTCTGCTACTTTGTCATCTGACGAGACGACTGCTTCAACCTATACTGCCTTCCAGGCTGGTACAGGTTGCACCATCACTGCTCAGAAGTCATTCGGTGTGTATCCATTCCCTGTGATTGTTCCAACAGCTGCAGATACAGCTATTTGTATTGGTGACTCTACGTTGATCAGTTCAAACTTGTCAGTTACGAACTTCTCGGTAAAGTGTGTGCCTTTCGGCTTCCGCACTGCACCTGGTTCTGAAACGTACCTCGCTCAGTCGGGTATCCGTAACAACTCGTTTGGCGGTACACTCAGCTTAGATGACGGTGGTTGGGAATCGATTCCACTCGGATTCACATTCAACTTCTTTGGAGCTGACTTCAGTGTAGTAAACGTTGGTACCAACGGTGTAATCAACTTCGGTGCTTATGCCAACTTCAACCCATTCCAGTATAGCTTCCCAAGCGGCTTCCCAAGTACTAATAGCCCTGTGAACACGATTGGTGTATTGGCTACAGACTTCTACATGACTAATACCGGTTATGTGCGTTTCTGGACCGAAGGTGCAGCGCCAAACCGCGTATTCGTATTGGAATACAACGGTCCGGGATGGACTGCAGATGGTATCCACAATGCCCAGGTTCACTTGTACGAGACCCTTGGTCTTGTTGAAATCCATGTAAACCAAGCTACAGGTACAGGAACCTTCGCGGGTCCTAAGACCATTGGTTTGCAAAACAACGATGGTACTGTAGGTGCTACTGCGCCTGTAGTGTGCGATGCTAACGGTGTTCAGGTAGGTCTTGCTACATGGAATGCTCGTACATCAACCATCACTCCTGCTGATCCGAAAGGTTGGAGATTCTCACCACCGGTGAGCTACACCTTTGCATGGACACCAGCCGGTGAGATTGCGGGTTCTACAACCAATTCTGCGGCCTTAGCAGCTCCAACTGCAACTGTGCCAGGAGTTCAGTCTTATTTTGTATCTGTTACCGACAACCTTAGCGGTTGCGTAGGTACCCCTGTTGAACTTGAGTTCGACTTGTTGGAGCCTGTTGCTGCTCCGGATGTGGTAGGTTACGGTGTTGACTCTGACCTCGATGGAACAAACACAATCGCTTTCTGCGCTGAGCAGGATCTGAATTTGTATGTTGCAGCAGGTGCTGGTTATGACTCTACTTACCTTGCTGTATGGTACTTACAGGCAGTAGGAGGCGTTGGTTTCCCAATCGCATACTACGATACTGTTTCTTACGGTATTGCAGGTCCAGCCGGTATCGCTGCTGATGACTCACTTTGGGTGTCTATCGACAACGGTATTTGCGAAGGTCCTCGCCAATTGGTAGTTCTTGACTACCAAGAGCCGGATGCATTGGTTGTGACCAACTCGTCACCAATCAACTGTGGTCCTTCTACAATTACCTTCACATCTAACTTGAGCGTGTCATCTGCGGGTGCTTACACCTACACATGGTCACCGGCCGGTGTATTGGATGTAACAACAGGCAGCTCTGTTGTGGCAACTGTGAATAACACAACCAACGTAACTGTTACTGCTACGGATGCTACAGGCTTCTGTACAATATCAGAAGTATCACCTGTTTCTCGTTTCGACTTCCCAGTGGTTAACCCAACCGCGTTGAACGATTCGATTTGTCCGGGTGGTCAGACTCAGTTGAGTTCGAACACAAGTTCTACTGCGTTCTTGATTGAACCAATTGGTTACTCTCCAACTCCTTTGCCGGATGCTACTACTATCATTTTGAATAGTGTGGAATCAGTTCCGCTTTCATTTGGTTCATTGGACGATGGTGGTTGGGCCGGTATCCCAATCGGATTTACCTACAATTTCTTGGGTAACGATTACACAAGTCTTGCAGTGGCGACAAATGGTAACATCCAGTTTGGTCCAACATATAGCACCTCGTTCACACCAACATTTGGAGTGAATGCACCGAACAACTTCATAGCGATGTTCTGGGGTGACATGAACTTCAACGTGGGTAATGGTACGAATGCAATTCGCTACGCTACTTCAGGTGTTGCTCCAAACCGTGTGTTCTCAATAGCATTTGAGGCGCACCGCTTTGGTTCTGCAGGTACTGACCGTGTTGCTGGTCAAGTAGACTTGTTCGAAACCAGCGGTATCGCTCGTGTGCATATCCAGGAAGTTGATAATGACGGCTTCGACAACACAATCGTAGGTTGTGAAGACTTAACCGGTACTATCGGTTCTGCAGCTCCCGGTCGCACAGGAGTATGGTCTGTAAGCTCTCCGGAAGCTTGGGAATTCATCCCACCGGTAGATTACAGCTTCTCATGGTTGCCGACATCTGCTATCAACGGTCAGACTGATCTTCCTGTAGTTGTGGCTCAGCCAACGGCTACTACGCAGTATCAGTTGGTTGTTACTGACAACAACACCGGTTGTGATAACTCAATCAACAACCAGACTTACGTTACTGTAACAATTGCTTCTGCTCCGCCGGTTGCTAATTTTATTGCCGACGATCTTACAGCAACTACAGGTGGTGTTTTGCAAACGGTAAACTTCACCAATTTGACTCCTCAGCTTGGTGGTGAAACCTATGCTTGGACATTTAGCCCAACAACCGTGCAGTTTGCAGGTGGTACGAGTGCCAACTCCTTTGAACCACAAGTTCAATTCATGGAGCCTGGCAACTACACTGTAACACTCAATGTTACCGGTTGTACAGGTACCGATGATCGTGTTCGCACAAATTACATAAGCGTAACACCGGAGTACTGTTTCCCAAGCTTCGGTTCGGGCAGTGGTTTCGATGGTTGTGACGATGGTGATGCAGTGGGTAACGTTGTAATTACCAGCCCAGCGGGTATTAACATTATGCAACACTTGAACACAGGTTGTACAACTGAACCAGGTGCTTACGAAGAGTATGCCCCGGTTGCAGGAGTAACAACGGCTACTTTGTACCAAGGTACTACCTACAGCATGCAGGTAACCAGCATTAACCCGGCTTACACCGAGTTCTTTGCTGCATTCCTTGATGTGGATGATGACGGAGACTTCAATGATCCGCTTGAATTCTTGGGTGGTAATGCTTCAGCTGCTACATCAGCTACATTCGATATTGGTATCCCAACTTCGAACGTAACTTATGGTCCTCACCGTCTGCGCGTTATCGCTGCCTTCGGAACAGGTCCGCTTGATGCAAACGATGCTTGTATCCAAGGTTTCTACGGAGAAGCGCATGACTATACTGTGAACATTCAGCCTCCGGTTGTATTGAACGATATTCCAGCGTTCGCTACATCGGTTGCTTACTCTACCAACTTGAACTACCCAACTTGTTACCCAATTACCGGTAACACTTCATTGGCTTCCAACTCTCCTGAGTCGGCAGGTACAGCGGGTAACGATATTTGGTATCGTTTCACAGCTCAGTCTACAGGTGTATCTATTACACTGACAAGCTCTTCAATGGACGATTACATCGGTTTGTATAGCAAGGATGCTGCAGGTAACTACAATCTTATCAGTTCTGAGAACGTAAGTTCTGGTGCAGGCGACTTCGAGCGCTTAAACCAGGGTGGTTTGACTGCCGGTACACAATATTGGATTTCTGTTGGTTCGGCAGCTGCCGGTGCCGGTGGAGCATTCAGCTTGTGTATCCAGAATTTGATGCCATCTACTTGCGCTTACACTATCCCTGCTGCAGGTTTCCGCCTGTGTGATTCTTTCAAGGCTATCTATCGCGGATCGCCATCACAAGGTGTAACTTACAACTTCAACTTCACACCGGTTGCTCCAACACCAGGTTCTCTAACTTCGGTTAACGGTACCAACGGTTTGATGGTATTGTCAAATGCTTCTGCAGCGCTTCGCTACGGTGGTGTTTACAATGCAGATATTGACGTGAGATATACTTTATCGAATAGTGCAGGTGCTGTCGAACCTATTTTGATCGACGGTAACTCATCTAGTCCTAACTGTACGAACGTTACAATCCAGGCTCACCCATTGATGGAAGTTCGCTCTACGCAGCGTTGTCCTGCTACCTTGTTGCGCAGCAACTATTTGGTAGGTACAACTGTTGCCGGTTCAACTTCATCAGCGGTTTGTGGTGCTATCAATTACTCCTACGAGTTCACGCAGGTAACAAGTTGTGCAGATGGAACGGTAATTTCTGTTCTTCCTGCAACATATACTACCGGCGCTGCTACTCCATACCTCGGTCTTGGTGTATTGGGTAACTTGCCTAACGCAGGTGCTTGGGATGTGCGTATCCGTCCTAACTTCTCTTACGGTCCGGGTACATTCGGTCCGGTTCAACGTATCAACGTAAACAACACTTCTGCTAGCTCTATGCTCGACGAAGATGCTGCTGAGATGGATGTGAAAGTTGAAAGCTTCATTGCTGCCAACTTGTATCCAAATCCGAACAACGGTGATATGGTGAACTTGAACGTATCAGGTATCGAGTCTAACAATGTATTCGTTCGCATCACTGATGCTATGGGTCGCATTGTTTACACCAACCGCTTTGCTGTTGAAGGTTCATTGAACACTATAGTTACATTCTCTGAGCCATTGGCTTCAGGAATCTACAACGTAGAATTCACAGTAGACGGTCAGATCATGACAGAACGCATGATTGTTGCTAAGCAATAATCACTTCTCGTCGAGATAAATGAAAAAGGGCTCCGCTTGCGGAGCCCTTTTTTTATAATGACTAATGACTAGTGACTAATGACTAGTGACTAATGGCTAGTGGCTAATGACAAGTCACTCGCCACTCGCCACTCGCCACTAGTCATTAGTCATTATTTTTGCCCCATGATTCTCCCCATAGTAGCCTACGGCGATCCGGTACTAAAGAAGCGTGCTGAGGATATCGATGAAGATTATCCGAATTTGAAGCAGCTGATTGAAAATATGTTTGATACAATGTATCATGCCAATGGCATAGGCTTGGCTGCTCCGCAGATTGGCAAGAGCATCCGTCTTTTTGTGATAGATGCAACGCCGGTAGCAGAGGGAGAAGACGGAGACCCAAGCTGTGAGGATTTTAAACGGGTGTTCATCAATCCGATTATTTTGGAGGAAACAGGCTCAGAATGGTCCTGTGAGGAGGGGTGCCTTTCCATTCCCAATTTGAGGGAAGAGGTGAAGAGAAGACCCACGCTGAAAATAGAATATTACGATGAGAATTGGGATTTGTATGAAGAGGAGTTAGACGGATTTGCTGCTCGTGTCGTGCAACACGAATATGATCATATTGAGGGTGTTTTATTTATTGATCGTATTAGTCCGTTAAAGAGAACCCTGTTGAAGGGAAAGTTGAACGATATTTCAAAAGGGAATGTGGATATTAACTATCGCATGCGCTTTCCGAAATAAAGCATTTAAACCATGAAATTTCATCGTTTTTTAACGGGTATGCTTGCTTTGATGATGTTGGCTTCATGCTCGGATGAATCCGGGAAGGGCAGCAACGAAGTGTCTACTACGCTGGCAAGTGCCGATGCTTCCGCCGCAAATGCAATCGACCCGCTGATGTTGGAGATAAAAGCGATGGAAGAGCGCACCCGCAAAGACAGTGTGCTTGACCGTGCGGCAGGCCTGCGATTGTTGCGCGCATACCAGGATTATTACAACAAACATCCACAAGATACTGCCGCACTGAACTATGTGTTTGAAGCGGGAAGGGTGGCGGTATCGCTCGAGAAATATGAGAAGGCTATTGAACTGCTGGCCAACTTCCACGACGGTTCATCGAACCGACGCCGCAGGGCAGAATCGGCCTATCTGGTTGCTTTCATTTATGATACACATCTTCATTTGCCATCGAAAGCCACCACGCAATACAACAAGGTCATTGAACTTTATCCCGAATCGCCTTGGGCAGAGCAGTCGAGGCAGGCACTGAGACTCGTAGGGAAAACGGACGAGGAAGTGTTGCAATTTCTGAAAGAGAAGAATCCGTCTTAACTTCATCCAACCATGAGAGCACTTCGATATCTGATGGCCTATTCCCTGCCGGTTACGGTTGCAATTAGTTTTTTGTCGGAAGGTTGGTTGAGTTTCTTACCACTCATTTATGGATTTGGAGTTATTCCGATTTTGGATCAAGTCATAGGGCCGAAATCGGGCAATATGACATCGGAGAAGCACAAGTCGGAGTCGGAGAATTTGCTATATGATGCTGTGATATACATGTCAGTGCCTGTGCAGTTGACTATGCTCATTTGGTTCTTATGGGAGGTGCAACACCCGATGGCCACAGCGGATTTGGTAGGTCGTATAACGGCGATGGGAATGATGTGCGGAGTGCTGGGCATTAATGTGGCGCATGAATTGGGGCATCGCCCTAAGCCATATGAGCGAGGCATGGCTAAGTTTCTGCTGGCGACTTCCCTGTACATGCATTTCTATATTGAGCACAACAAGGGGCATCATCGCAATGTGGGCACTTCTGCGGATGGAGCCACGGCCAGGCGCAATGAGATGCTTTATATCTTTTGGTTAAGAACGATTGTGCAGTCGTTTCGTTCGGCATGGCTCATAACCGCGAAGGAACTAGGTCGAAAGAAGTTGCGTGTGTGGAGCATTCACAATGAAATGATACACATGCTTGTCATTCAAATAGCGTTGTGTGTAATAATCGGGTTTGTGTTTTCATGGGTGGTGCTTTTATGGTTTCTCTTCGCTGCTTTCATGGGCATATTGTTGCTCGAAACGGTCAACTACATAGAGCACTATGGCTTGTATCGTAACAAGGTGAATGATTTCCGTTATGAAGATGTTGAGCCCAAGCATTCATGGAATTCAGACCACGTGCTTGGACGTTTGGTGCTTTTCGAGTTGACGCGCCACAGCGACCATCACTATGAACCGGCCAAACATTATCAGTTGTTGGATAGCATGAAGGATGCTTCGCAACTTCCCGCCGGTTACCCGGCAATGATGCTGCTTTCCCTTCTGCCACCGGTATGGTTCCATGTTATGAACCAACGCTGTCCGAGTTAGGTGGTCGCGAAATACCGGGGTGTTTGAACTACTTTTGTACATCACTGTTACTGAAAAAAAAACTGGACTTATGCGTTTTTACCTCTACCTATTTTTCTTCTTGACTTTTTACAGGGGTGCTGCTCAATTTACTCAACTTCCACAGCCGGTGGAGTTGAGCGGAGTGCCTTTGGGTCATTCATCAGGTGTAAGCTGGTATGACTATGATCACGATGGTTGGGATGACCTCACAGTCGGTCAGGGCAATGATGCCATACTGGTAATGCGTAACATAAATGGCGCACTCACCCTGGTTTACGCCTTTGCCAATACCGATCAAGTGAAGTCATTTCAATGGGTAGATTTTGATAATGACGGAGATTCTGATTTTTTCATATGTGCATCCAATGCGAGCTGCAAATTATGGCGCAATGAAGGAGGCCTGAATTTCACAGATATTTCTGATAATTTGAATCTTCCTTCTTCGGGCGAAGATTCCATGGGCGCATCGTGGGCGGATTATGATCGCGATGGCTTTCTGGATGTCTATGTATGTAATTATTTCGGAATCAATTGGCTGTTGCATAACAACGGTGATGGTACATTCGAGAACGTAGCCCCAGCTCTGGGAGTCGCCAATTCAAACCGTCCCACCTATATGTGCAGTTGGGTTGATTACAACAACGACTGTTTGCTCGATTTGTTCGTTGGAAACGATCTCAACCAACCTTCCGAGATGTATGAGAATACGGGAAATGGATTTCAACCCGTAGGCTTGCAAATCGGATTGGCGTTAACTATGGAGGCCATGGGAATTGCATGGAGTGATTTTGATAATGATCTTGACCTTGATTTATACATCACCAATGTGGCGTCGGGTAATAAGCTGCTTCGCAATGACAACGGAGTTTTCACGGATGTGGCTTCAATAGCGGGGGCTTCAGTGAATGCGCTTGGATGGGGGTGTCTCTGGATGGATTTTAATAACGACGGTTTGGATGATCTTCATATATGCACGCAAGCGCCCCTTGTTGCTCAGAATATCAATTTTTTACTTCAGCAACAACCCGATCAAACATTCAGTAATATTAGTATGCCGTCGGATATAGGGAACAGTTTTGCCTCAGCAAAGGGCGATGTAAACAATGATGGTTACTGGGATTTTTGCGACGCGTTTGTGTTGCCGGCATCATATAAAATTTGGCAAAACAACGGGGGCGAAAACAACTGGGTAAAGCTGAATTTGAATGCCACTTTCGGCAATGCAGATGGAATAGGATCCAAGATTTATTATTGGCATGGGGGTGAGCAACACTACACACATACGTTCTGTGGTGAGAGTTTTTTGGGTCAGGATTCACAGTATGAAATTCTGTCGCTGGGTGCTTCCACGTTGGTGGATAGCCTGCGCATAGAATGGCCGAGTGGCCAAATCGACCATTTCTACAACTTGAATACAAATCAGATACATGCACTTACGGAGGGAAGCACTTCATCGCCGCTCATGATTACAGCATCGAAACTCAACCTATGCAGTGGCGGCGACGAAATCACACTCACGGTTGAGGGTGTGAATAGCTACAGCTGGTCTAATGGCAGCACTGATGCTTCTATTGTCATTACTGAGCCCGCCGTGTATTGGGTAAATGTGGTAAGCGGTTGCAGCGCATTCGATTCGTTGACCATAGCTATTAACCAATTGCCGGAGCCCGAGGTCACAGAAATTGCTACAAATCCATCATGTGCCGGCTCTGATGACGGTTGCATTGGTGTATTAATCAATGGGCTGGAACCTGTTCAAATAACATGGGTTGAGTTAGGTTTCGTATTCCCTTGCGCAGTCTTGGAGGGACCATACACGTATGAAGCTGTGGATGTTAATGGATGCGTTGTTGCGGGTCAAATAGTGCTCAATGACCCTGAGCCGATAGTTGTTGTTTCAGAACCGGTGTTTGTTTGTGGCAACGAAACGGTTGCGGCACAACTGAGCGCTTCAGGCGGCACCGGCACGTATACCTTTTCGGTGCAGGGGGCCGACATCAACGCTCTTTCGCCCGGTGACTACGTTGGTATTGCTTCCGATGAGAATGGCTGCGGAGCATCGGTGAACTTCACGGTGCAGGCTTATCCGGCGGTGAATTTTACCGCAAGTGCCGATAGCATCTGTACCGGATCGGTTGCATCACTTCAGTATTTCGGAAGTGGTGGTGCTTTGCCTTACTCCTATGACTGGCAGGGGCAAAATCCGAATGCGCTACCGGCCGGTTCATACCAGTTCACGCTTACCGATGGCAATGGATGCACGGATGCAGTTGATATTGAAGTGGCAGAATTTCCTTTTCTGGACGCGCAAATCAGCATGTTCTCCAACGCGAACAATGGCGACAACGGTTCGATGGAACTGACCATTTCCGGTGGCGAAGCTCCTTATGCCATCTTGTGGAGCACAGGAGAAACGGATGAAGTGCTAGACGGCATTGGGCAGGGTGCGTATTCCGTAACGGTCACAGACGCCAATGGTTGTGTGGGCACAGACAGTCAATCCATTATAGATTTGGATGTTGCCGAATGGGAAGCGAAATGGTCGGTTTATCCTAATCCTAGCGCAGACTTTCTGAATTTGGTTGGATTGACAAGCGGGACGTACACCTTGTGTGATATCGATGGTCGTTTGCTACTCACGGGTTCGTTAACCGTTGGTAAGACCAAGATTGATTTTAGCAGATATCCTGCAGGAACGTACCTATTGACGGTCGAAGAGGAAAGCAGAGTTATTACCAAGCGTGTTACAAAATTGTAAGAGAAGGCTGCTAGATTCGTTCTGTCGATACTGCAGTCGTACATTTGCATCATGTCATTATTCAGCCATTTAGTGTCGTCGCGCTTGCCCACGGAGTATGGGCAATTCGTGATGGATGCATTCGAAAGTGGAAGGGAAGAGCAGCCGCACCTGGTATTGCACAATGAGGGAGTTCGCAGCGAGGTCGTCAATGTGCGCATTCACTCGGAATGCCTGACGGGTGATATGTTCGGGTCAACGCGCTGCGATTGCGGACAGCAGCTAAATGCATCGTTTAAGTATATCGAAGACCACGGTGGCATGCTCATTTATCTGCGTCAGGAGGGTAGAGGCATCGGTCTGGTGAACAAACTCAAAGCCTATAATTTGCAGGATGAAGGATACGATACGATAGTCGCAAATCATCAACTGGGCTTTGAAACAGATTTGCGCACGTACGACGCGGCGGTTGCTATCCTAAAACACCATGGAGTTTCTCGTATTAATCTAATGACCAACAACCCGGAGAAGCTGGAAGCTTTTGAAGATTCAGGTATACGCGTTGAGTCACGAATTCCAATCGTCATTTCGCCCGTAGCCGATAACGAGCGCTATCTCCAAACGAAGAAGGACGGGATGGGGCATATGCTAGGATTGTAGGATTATAGGGGGGAGTAACCTTCAACTTTCAACCTTCAACGTTCAACGTTCAACTTTCAACTTTCAATCCCGTCGCGCAGCTACTCCTTAATCCGCATCGTCAGCAGTCCCGCCACAATCAGCAAGCAGCCACCAATACTAATTGCCATCATGCGGTTTTCGTGAAGCACATGTTCCATAACCCATCCAAAGGATAGAGCCGCGATGATTTCAGGTAATACAATGAAGAAGTTGAAGATGCCCATATAGACACCAATCTTATCGGCCGGCAAACAATCGCTCAGCATGCTGTAAGGCATGGAAAGAATGCTGGCCCAGGCAATACCCACGCACGCCATGACGGCAAACAATAGATGCGCCTGTTCAGCACCGTGGATGAATTGCAGCATGATGAGAGCCAAGCCACCAATCGACAGACAAAGCTGGTGCGTGAATTTTTTTCCGATGCGACTTGCGAGTACAGGAAGTGCCAGTGCAAAAAGGAATGTCGTCAAATTTTGAACGCTATATGTAAGACCTGCGAGTTCGTTTCCCTCTTTGTAAAGTGCGCGCAACGCAGGGTCGGCACCTTCGGCTGCTGTTCCGCCAAAAATATCGGCACCTACTGCAGGCGTGTAGTAGAACCACATCAGGAACAAGCCCGGCCAGGTGAGGAACTGCACCAATGCAAGCTGTTTCATTTTGCGAGGCATATGCGTGATGGCATGTGCGATTTCAGCAGCCCCAGCTCCGAAGCCTCTTTTTCGCTCTGCCACTTTTTCACGATCCGGAATTTCTTGCGGCGGATATTCTTTCGTGGTTACAATTGTGTAAAGAACAAAGAGAAAGAACGCAGCCGCACCTATGTAAAAACTGAGCTTCACATTCGTAGGAATACCGGTATGTCCGGCGGCATCTTCAACGCCGACCCAATGCGTAAATATCCAGGGCAGTGCGCTTGCTACTACCGAACCCAATCCAATGAACAAGCTCTGCATGCTGAAGCCAAACGTGCGTTGATTTTCCGGAAGCTTATCAGCAACAAAAGCGCGGAATGGTTCCATCGAAATATTGATGGATGAATCGAGAATCCACAGTAAGCCCGCAGCCATCCAGAGTTCGCTGCAATTGGGCATCATTACAAGTGCTATCGAACTCAGCACGGCCCCAATGAAGAAGTAGGGGCGACGACGGCCGAAGGTTGGGTGCCACGTGCGATCGCTCATGTAGCCGATGATGGGCTGTACAATCAGTCCTGTGAGAGGAGCAGCGAGCCAGAGCATAGGGATTTCATCGGGCTTTGCGCCGAGGAACTCGTAGATGGAACTCATGTTGGCCATTTGCAGCGCCCAACCAAATTGAATACCCATGAACCCGAAACTCATGTTCCAGATTTCCCAAAAACCCAGTTGCTTTTTTTCCATAGTTGTGGTGAATGATGCGCAATATATAGAAAGTGGTTGTTTTTTTAACCGCAGAGACGCAGAGAAACTTCGAGAGGTTTTTTCACTGAACTGTTTAGAGAAAAATGATTAACCGCAAAGGCGCAAAGAATCGCAAGGCGAATTGGTGTTTTATTCTCTGCGCTGCTTCGCGCCTTTGCGGTTAAAATAATCAACGTTGAAAGTTGGCCCCATATTCCTGCAATCCTACAATCCTAGAATCCTGCAATCCTATAATCCTTTCCCATATACTTGCACTTCAAAACTCACAAACGCCCAGTGCCAACTCCACTCTTAGATTTAGGTCTCGCGCAAACCACGCTTCATCCATTTGGATTGGAGGTCGAACGCGCCGAAGGAGTTTACATCTACACAACAGATGGTCAGCGGTACATGGATTTTATCTCCGGCATTGGGGTAAACAATTTGGGGCACGGACATCCGCACATCAAGCAAGCATTGCACGAGCAAATTGAAAAGCACTTGCATGTGATGGTGTATGGCGAGTATCTGCAAGCTTCGCAGAAACGAGCGGCAGAACTTCTTACAGCTGTGCTGCCCTCGTCACTCAATACCTGCTACTTCGTGAACAGTGGCACCGAAGCCATAGAAGCTTCATTGAAACTCGCCAAACGTGTTACGGGTCGAACGCAGCTTATAGCTTGCAAGGGCGCCTATCATGGCAACACGCACGGTAGCATGAGCGTGAGTTATAATGAAAAGAAAAAGGCGACGTTTCGTCCGTTGCTCCCCGATGTGGAGTTCATCGGCTTCAATACCATGAGCGATCTCGAACAGATCACTCATAAAACAGCCTCTGTAATTGCGGAAACCATTCAAGGCGACGCAGGTGTGCGCATACCCGATGTCGCCTGGCTACAAGCGTTGCGCGCTCGATGCACAGAAACAGGGGCTTTGCTCATTCTAGATGAAATACAATGCGGCATGGGGCGCTCGGGAACGTTGTTCGCTTTTGAGCAATTCGACATTGTGCCCGATATTCTTGTGCTGGGTAAAGCGCTCGGTGGCGGCGTTCCTGTGGGTTGTTTTGTCGCTTCGCGCGAGCACATGTCGCTGCTTACACACGACCCTATGCTCGGTCACATTAGCACGTTTGCAGGACATCCTCTGATATGTGCAGGCGTTGCAGCTTGCCTCGAAGTGTTTCAAAACGAAGAGATAGTTGCGTCTATCGAAACCCGCGGCCAACGCATCGCGTCCTTTCTGTGCAGTCTACCGCATGTCCGGGAAGTTCGTCAGCGCGGATACTATTTCGCTATCGATATGCCGAGCGAAGAGCACGTTCGACATGTGGTTGAATACTGCATGGCGCATGGCGTCATCACGTTCTGGTTTCTATCGTGCCCATGGTCGTTTCGCATTGCGCCGCCGCTTACCATCAGCGATGAAGAGATTGATGAGGCGTTGGCGGTTATTGAGCGGGCGGTTCGGAGTTATTGAAGGTTGGCCCCTCCGGGGCCTGGCGAAGGGCAATCATATGCGATTGAGCTTTGCAGTTTCGAGAGGGTATATCTCGTGCTTTGTTGCACACCAATGCATGATAACGCATTAAAAAAATCGCATGCTCTAAATGCTGTCCCCTTTCGAGGCCCCGGAGGGGCCAACCTTCAATAGCCATGGGAAGAATGGATGGCGTCGCAGCCCCGAAGGGGCTGACCAAAAAATCGGAATGTTATTTTTAAGTTTTCGCCCAAGAGGCCGCT
>Ga0315906_10003217_pt1 | contig 21825 bp, 14 predicted proteins | sample LakEriMetagenome_4_FD_203526 | JGI IMG/M metagenome (GOLD analysis project Ga0315906, IMG submission 203526) | Freshwater fungal communities from buoy surface, Lake Erie, Ohio, United States - Buoy 2 MA122 | ecosystem: Environmental > Aquatic > Freshwater > Lake > Lake biofilm | place: USA...
GTCCGCGACCTGGGCTCCAGCCTGCTGCTGGAGGTGGCGGTGATCGGCGGCATCCTCGCCCTCGCCTTCCGCTCGCCGCTGGCCGGCGTCGTGAGCCTGATCCCCAACGTGTTTCCCCTGGCCGTGATCGGCAGCCTGCTGGTGGCCACGGGCCGATCACTCGATCCCGCCACCGTGATCGTGTTCAACGTCTGTCTCGGCCTGGCCGTGGACGATACCGTCCACGTGCTCGCGGCGCTGGCCCGTCACCGCCGCGCCGGCCTGTCGATCGCCACGTCCGTCCGCCGCGCGGTGGTGGAGACGGGCAACCCGGTCGTCATCGGCGGCGTGGTGCTGGCGGTGGGCTTCGCCGCGGTGACGGCCAGCAGCGTGCCGTCGCTGGCGAGTTTCGGCTTGCTGGCATGTGCCGCGGTGGCCGCGGCCACGGTCGCGGAGCTGGTCCTGCTGCCGGCCCTGCTGGTCGTCACGGACGACCTCGTCCGCCGCTACCGGCCCGTGTTCAAGGACGGCATCTTCGGCCCGGCCGCGCCGCCGTGGACGGTCATCGGGGCTCCGTCGCGGCCATGACCTCGGCCAGGGTCTCGACGGTGCGGACGATCTGCTCCTCGGTGTGCTCGCAGGTCACGAAGAAGCGGACGCGGGCCGCGGCCTCGCGGACCGCCGGATAGAGGATCGGCCGGGCATTGATGCCGCGGTCGAGGAGCATCTGCGACACGAGGATCGCCCGCGACGAGCTGCCGGTGATCACCGGGATGACCGGCGTGTCGCCGCTCGGGCCGGTGTCGAGGCCGGCGTCGTCGGCCAGCTTCAGGAACAACTCCGATCGCTCCCGCAGCCGCGTCACCCGCCACGGCTCCCGCCGCAGCACCCGCACCGCCTCCAGCGCGGCGGCGGCGTTCGGCGGTGAGCAGGCGGTGGAGAACACGAACGCCGGCGTGGTGAAGCCAAGGTAGCGGATGAGGCGGTCGGAGCCGGCCAGGTAGCCGCCCTGAGCGCCGAGCGCCTTGCTGATCGTGCCCATCCACAGGTCGCCCTCCCGGGGATCGACGCCGAAGTGATCGCAGATCCCGCGGCCCTCGGGCCCCATGGTGCCGATCGAGTGGGCCTCGTCCACGTAGAGCACCGCGTCGTGTCGCCGCTTCACCTCGAGGAACCGCGGCAGGTCGGGGTAGTCGCCGTCCATGCTGTACACGCCCTCGATGGCCACGACCACCCGCCGGTACTGCGGCCGCAGGTCGCGGAGCAGCCCGTCGAGCTGGGCATGGTCGTTGTGGCGGAACGACCGCTTGCCGGCCTTCGCGGCGCCGGCCCCCTGCATGATGCTGTTGTGGGCGAGTTCGTCGTAGAGGATCAGGTCGCCCTCGCCGCACAGGTGCTGGAGCACCGAGGCGTTGGTGCCGTACCCGCAGGGAAACACGACGGCCCGCTCGGTGCCGATGAAGGCCGCCAGCTCGGCGTCGAGCTCGTCGAGGATCGTGTTGTTGCCGCCCACCATCCGGCTCGCGGAGGCGCTGCAGCCGAAGCGGTCGATCGCCTCGCGGGCGGCCCGCTTGACGTCGGCATGACAGGCCAGGCCGAGGTAATCGAAGCTCGTGTAGGCCACGACGTCGCGGCCGTTGATCCGCGCCTGGCGGCCGTCCACCCGCTCGTTGGCGAGCAGGAACGGGTTGGCCAGACCGGTCGCGGTCAGCCCGGCGAGCCGTTCCTCGAGGGCGCGGCATTCGGGGAACGGGTCGGTGAGATCGGCGTCGGCCCCGGCCGCCCGCGGCTTTGCCCGCTCCTCGGCGGCCCGATCCGCGGCGTCGAACATCCTGCGCTCCACGCAGTCGATCAGGTCGTCGCCGGTGCGCACGTCGCGGAGCCACTCCTCGCGAAATCGCATCTGATAGCGGCCTTCGATCCGGACCACGGCGTCGAGAAACCGCGCCGCGTCGATGCCGGCGTCGGCCAGCGCGGCCCCCGGCTCCAGCCGGCTCCGCGAGGCCACCGGCCGCGCCCGCTCGAGTTCCTCGATCACGAGCCGCGTGATCGCGAGCCGCGAATGCGCCGGCCGTGCCGCCTTGCCGCCGAGTTCCCTGCCGCTCTGCACGATCGTCATGTCGCTTGCTCCCGCGAACGCTCCCTCGTTCGCGAGAGGCTCGGCACACGGGAAACTTTCTTCCCGTGCAACGCTCGCGCGAAACCGTTTCCTGCCGCCACGTCCGCCCGGGCGACTTCCGCACTATACGGGAATCATGGCGAGCCAACAGGGGGCCGCATTGCAAAACGCTCGTCCGGCCGCGACCCTGCCGACGGCGGCGACTTTGCGGGCGTCAGGCGAGCAGCTTTCGGAGCACGAATGGCAGGATGCCGCCGGCGCGGAACTGGTCGAGCTCCACCGGCGTGTCGATCCGCACCAGACAATCGATCCGCCGCGCGGTGCCGTCCGGCGCCGTGGCCGTGACGGTGACCGTGGCCCGCGGCGCGAGATTCTCGAAGGGGATGTCGAACGTCTCTTCACCGGTGAGGCCGAGCTGCTGCCACGGCTCCGGTAGCACCAGCGGCAGCACGCCCATGCCCACGAGGTTCGAGCGGTGGATCCGCTCGAAGCTGGCCGCCAGCACGGCCCGTACGCCGAGGAGCATCGTCCCCTTGGCGGCCCAGTCGCGGGAAGAGCCGGTGCCATACTCCGTGCCGGCCAGCACGACCAGCGGCGTGCCGCGATCGCGATACTTCACGGCCGCGTCGTAGACCGGCATCACGTCGGTGCCCGGCAGGAGCCGCGTCACGCCTCCTTCCGTGCCCGGCACGAGCAGGTTGCGGATGCGAATGTTGGCGAACGTGCCGCGGGTCATGACGCGGTCATTGCCGCGGCGGGCGCCGTAGCTGTTGAAGTCGGCCGGCGCGACGCCGTGCTCGATCAGATACGTTCCGGCCGGGCTCGTCTTGGCGATGCTTCCGGCCGGCGAGATGTGGTCGGTCGTCACGCTGTCGCCGAGCGCCAGCAGCACCCGCGCCCCGCGGACGCTCTGCGGGGGCCGCGGCTCGCGGGACAGCTCGGCCAGGAACGGCGGCTCCTGGATGTAGGTGCTCGTCGCGTCCCAGTCGTAGAGATCGCCCGCGGTCGTGGGTACGGCGTTCCACCGCGGGTTCGACTGCCAGACATTGCCGTAGCGGGCCTGGAACTGGGCCGGCTGCACCGCCGCGGCCACGGTGTCGCGAACCTCGTCCGCCGTCGGCCAGATGTCCTTGAGGAACACCGGCCGGCCATCGGTGCCGGTGCCGAGCGGCTCCGTGGCGAGGTCGATGTCGGTCGTGCCGGCCAGCGCGTAGGCGACCACCAGCGGCGGGCTCGCCAGCCAGTTGGCCTTCACGAGCGGATTCACGCGGCCCTCGAAGTTGCGGTTGCCCGAGAGTACGGCGGCGGCCACCAGATCCCCGTCGCTGACGGCCTTGGCCACCGCATCGGGAAGCGGCCCCGAGTTGCCGATGCAGGTCGTGCAGCCGTAGCCCACCGTCTCGAAGCCCAGGGCGTCGAGATCCTTGTCGAGCCCCGACTTTTCCAGGTAGTCGGTGACGACCCGCGATCCGGGCGCCAGGCTCGTCTTCACCCACGGCTTGGTGACGAGCCCCTTGGCGACGGCCTTCCGCGCCACGAGCCCCGCGGCCACCATCACGCTCGGGTTGCTGGTGTTGGTGCAGCTGGTGATCGCCGCGATCACCACGGCCCCATGGCCGATCGTGTCGGCCTGGCCATGCTCCCGCACGACACCGGTGCGGGCCAGGGCCGGGCCCTCCAGCGCGAAGCCGCGCTTCGCCGTGGCCGCCGTGAGCGACTCGGCGAAGGTCCGCTTCACGTCCGCCAGCGGCACGCGGTCCTGGGGCCGCTTCGGGCCGGCGAGGCTCGGCACCACCGTGCCCAGGTCGAGGGCCAGCCGCTTCGTGAACTCCGGGATCGGCGCCGCGTCGGTGCGGAACATCCCCTGCTCCTTCATGTACCGCTCGACGAGCGTCACCTGCTCGGCCGGGCGGCCGGTGAGCCGCAGGTAGGCGAGGGTCTCGTCGTCGATCGGGAAGAAGCCCATCGTGGCCCCGTACTCGGGGGCCATGTTGGCGATCGTGGCCCGGTCGGCGAGCGACATGCCCGTCAGCCCCGGCCCGAAGAACTCCACGAACTTCCCGACCACGCCCTCCTTCCGCAGGATCTCGGTGACGGTGAGCACGAGGTCGGTGGCGGTGGCGCCGGCGGGCAGGCGGCCCGTCAATTCGAAACCGACGACTTCCGGCAGGAGCAGCGACAACGCCTGGCCGAGCATCACGGCTTCGGCCTCGATGCCCCCCACGCCCCAGCCGACCACGCCCAGGCCGTTGATCATGGTGGTGTGGCTGTCGGTGCCGACGAGCGTGTCGGGCACGGCCACGGGCAGCGTCCGCTTCCCGCCCGGTTCACGCTGGTCGGGATCCCGCAGGAAGACGCAGCCGGCCAGGTATTCGAGGTTCACCTGGTGCACGATGCCGATCGCGGGGGGCACGACACGGAAGTTGCGGAAGGCCTGCTGGCCCCAGCGGAGGAAGGCATACCGCTCGGCGTTCCGCGCGAACTCGATCTCCACGTTCTTCTCCAACGCATCGGCGGCGCCGAAGTAGTCGACCTGCACGGAATGGTCGATGACGAGATCCACGGGCACGAGCGGATTGATCTTCGCCGGGTCGCCGCCGAGCCGCCGCATCGCCGCCCGCATGGCGGCCAGGTCCACGACGCATGGCACGCCGGTGAAGTCCTGAAGCACGACCCGTGCCGGCTTGAAGGGGATCTCCACTTCGGCCGGCTGCACGGCGTTCCACGTCGCCAGGGCGCGGATGTCCTTCTCGGTGACCTCGTAGTCGTCGCAGGTGCGCAGCAGCGCCTCGAGCACCATGCGGATCGAGTAGGGCAGCCGCGCGGTGTTGGTCACCCCCGCGTCGTCGAGGGCGCGGAGGCGGTAGAAGGTGGCGGGGCCGGAACCGGTTTCGAAGGTCGAACGGGCGGAAAAGGGATCAGCGGGATGGGCTGCCATGGATCTCGTGGGGCAGGAGGAGCGGGGCGGCCGGAACCCGGCCGGAAGGCCGCGTATCGTAGCCGACCATGGCAGGCGGGGAGAAGGATCGCCTGCGACCGGCGACACCCAAAGAAAAGGCCCCGTGGCTGGGGAAGCCACGGGGCCGGTAGCGGCTATCGAGGTGTGGGTCTTTGGGGGGGGGAACAGCCGCTGAAGAGAACCTGTTGTTTCGATGGGCCGCGGGCTGCCGCCTCGCGACTCCCAAAGCATACACCATGCTTCCCGCCGATGTCCAACCCTGTTGGTGGCCTATTTCGCGTCATTCTGGGTCGATTGTGGCGATTTTTACGCCCCCGCCCCGGGCTCGGTCTGGCCGGAGGCGGCCGTCAGGACACGGTGCCGCGGTCGAGCAGCCCGTCGATCAGGGCCGAACGGGTGTCGATCGGCGTCGTCCGCCGCTTCGCTTCCGGCGCGGAGAGGATGTCCCGCGTCCGCATCAGCCGCCGGCCACCCGACTGGGAGTCGTAGCTGTTGAAGGCGATCGTGAACCGCTTGTCGGCGGGCACCTCTGCACCCTTCAGCCGCAGCCGCGCCGGCTTTCCGTCGGCACCAGCCACGACTTCAAACGGCCACAGCGTGCGGTCGGAATCGCGGACGGTCGCGTCCTCGGCGACGATCTGCAGCAATTCCGCCGCGGTCACCTCGGCGGTGACGAGCATGTTCTCGTAGGGGATGATCCGCCAGCAGTCGGCGACCGTCAGCGGGCCGGGATTGAGGTCGCCGGAGGCGAACGTGCCGTGGAACACGCCGTCCACGGGCGTCTTCCGCCGTTCGAGCGCCCCCGCAAAGCATGCGCAGAGCAGGTTCACGAGGCCGCTGCCGCGACCCTTGCCGGGAATCGGCCGTGCCACCGTGGCCACCTGCCGGGCCAGGTCGGCGTCGGCCGCCCGAAGGTCGTCCCGGGCGAGATCCAGCACCATCGGATCGAGGGCGAAGCGGTCGTCCATGAGAAGCGTAAACGCCTTGCGATCGACCAGCTTCCGGGTGTCGAGGTCGAACGTCAGGTCGATCCGCCCGCAGTGGATGCCATGGTAGCTCGCCTGCGAGCAGAGCACGCCGTGCATCATCCAGCTCGGCTGATTTTGGTGCGAGTGCCCGGCCAGGTAGATATCGACGTCCTTCACGTCCTTGAGCAGCGTGCGCACGGGATTGGCGTAGTCGTCGTTGAACCGCCATCCCATGTGGCCCATGACGACGACGGCATCGACCCGCTCGCCGCGCACCTCGGCCACGGAGCGGGCGAGCACCGCGAGCGGATCGAGCGGTGCCGTGCCGCCGAGCGTTTCCGGCGACAGCCAGAACGGCAGCCCCGGCGTGATCAGCCCCACGAGGCCGATGCGAAAGCCGCCGACTTCGCGGACCGTCCACGGCTTCACGGCCTGCCACGCGCCGGCGAACTTCCCCGGCACCGCGTCGCCGCGGGTGATGTTGGCCGTGAGGACGGGTGCCGCCGACTGTGCGAGCAGGGTTTCGAGCTTCTCCGGCCCCCAGTCGAAGTCGTGGTTGCCGAGGGTCCAGGCGTCATAGCCGAGCCGGTTGAAGAGTTCGATCATCAACTGGCCGCCACGGCGGCCGCTGACCGGCGTTCCCTGCACGACGTCCCCGACGTCGACGGTGATCGAGTGGGGCGACTCCTTCCGCCACTGGCGGATGCACGTCGCGCAGCGGGCCAGGCCGCCCACGTCATCGAGCCCTTCGTACGTGCTCGTGGGGAGGATCCGGCCGTGGAGGTCGGTGGTGTGGAAGATCGAGACGGTGCGGGCCCGGCCAAGCTCCGCGGCCCCAGTCAGGGCCGCCGTCGAGGCCCAGCCAGCGACTGCCGACGAGAGGAACCGGCGACGGGGGACCGCTGGCTGCATGGAAACTCCGGGCATGGGGGAGGGGGGCTGGATTCCATTCATTGTGACTGGCGCACCCTCGGCCGGCTACCGGAAGCCGGCCGGAGGGAGGCATTTTTGTGCCGTTTCCCACGGTGGCGATCACGCAAAACCATCGGTTTCCGTGTTCTTGATTGCACCTCTCCCGGGTGGCACTATCGCTGGTCTGAAGTACGTCTTGCGACACCCCAAACCCCCACTCGCCTCCGCAAGCATCATGCTGCCCCCTTCCACGGCTTCCATCCGCTTCTTGGCAGTCGCCTTGGCTGCCTGGTCCATGCCCGTCCTGGCCGGCCCGCTGACGCCCGGCAATCTCGTTCTGGTCGAGGTCGCCGGAACCGCTTCCAGCGGCGGTCCCATCACGATCCGCGAACTGACCACCTCCGGATCCACGGTGCAGTCGCTGCCCGTCAACTCCGGCAGCGGCGGAGGTCAACTCACCGCGACGGCCACGTCCGAGGGCCAGATCAGCCTCAACGCCTCCCGCGACTCCTGGACGCTCGGCGTCTACATGCCGCCGTTCTCCGGCACCGGCAGCCTGGCGAGCCGCACGAGCGCGGAGGCGGCCCGCGGCTTCATGACGATCTCGACATCGGGATCGGTCTCGGCCACGGCCACCTCGCTGGCTCTCACGATCGGTGGCTCCACCGCCTACAGCGGCCGCAACATTCGCAGCGGCGTGCAGGCAGGGAACGACCTCTGGTTCGCCGGATCCGAAGGCACAAACGCAGGCATCGTCGCCTACTCCGGCAGCACCACGCTGGCCGCGCGGGTGCAGAACGTCAATGCCCGCGTCGTCCAGGTGATCGACGGCAGCATCTATTATTCAACCGGTTCCGGCACCACCGGCCTCTATCGCTATGCGGGCCTCCCCGGTGGCACGGCCAGCGCCACGGCCTGGCTCACGGGCGTGGCCAGCCAGGGAAGCGATCCCTACGACTTCGCCGTCGCGGCGTCCGGTTCGACGGTCTACGTGGCGGACGCCTCGATCGGCGTGCAGAAGTTCACGTTCAACGGCTCCGCGTGGGCGCACGCCTACAACTTCACGGCCAGCGGCGTCACCGGCAACGCCGCCTTCGGGCTGGCCGTGGACTTCACCGCACCGGCCCCGCGGCTCTTCTGGACGACACCGACCCAGGTGTTCACGGCGATCGACTCGGGCAGCGCCGCGGTCGGGACGTCGATCGCCTCGATCTCGAGCACGTCCGGTGCCTTCCGCGGCCTCGACATCGTGCCGGTGCCGGAGCCCGCGACGCTCGTCCTCGCGGGTCTGGGCATGGCCGCCGCCGGGATCGCCGCCCGACGGCGGCGGGCCGGCTGATTCCCCGACACACCACCATGGATGCACGCATGGATTCGCGCCGGCCGGCCGCCTCACCCCGTCTCTGGCGTGGCTTCAGCCTCGTGGAATTGCTCGTCGTCGTGGCGATCCTCGCGGTCCTCGTCGGCCTCCTGCTGCCGGCCGTCCAGGGGGCGCGGGAATCCGCCCGGCGGGTGTCGTGCCTGAACAACATGCGGCAGATCGGGCTTGCGATGCTGGGCTTTGAGACGGCCAATGGTTTCTTCGCCCCGGCCAATTCCACCGGAGCCGGGGCGATGTGGCCGCCACACAATCCGCGGGAACACGGCATGTTCGGGCTCCTCCTGCCGTATCTCGAGCAGGGCACCCTCTTCGGCACGCTCGGATACGACTTCGAGCAGGACTGGGACAGCTCCGTGAACCGCCCTGCCGCCAAGACGGTCATCGCGGCCTTCGCGTGCAGCAGCACCCCCGACGGTCCGCGGACGATCACGGCGGCCAGATACCCCACCAACCCCTTCCGGTCATGGCAGCCGGCCTGCAACGACTACGCGCCCTTGGTGGAGGTCGAGTCGCGGCTCCATGCCGCCCTCGGCATCCCCTATCCCGGCACGCCGCGGAGTGTCGGCATGCTGCGGACCAACAGCCGCACGATGGCGGCCCACGTGCGGGACGGCATGAGCAACACGCTGGCGGTGGTGGAATGCGGCAACCGCCCGGCCCGCTACCTGCAACGCGGGAGGATGGGCGTGCGCAGCAGCAGCGCGACGGCACCATGTGCCGTCCACAACGACACGCTCCACGCGGCCTGGGCCGACAATGAGGCCACGTTCGCCCTCGATGGCGCGGACGCCGCGACGGGGGTGCCGAACGGCTCGTGCTACCACACCGACGCCACGGGCCGTGTGCCCGCGACGGGTACGACCAGCGGCGGCCGGTGCGTGATCAACTGCACGAACTGGGACGAGCCGTATTCGTTCCATCCGGGCGGCGTGAACGGGCTGTTCGGCGACGGCAGCGGCCGGTTTCTCGCCGCGGACATCGACCCGCTCACGATGATCGCCCTCGTCACTCGTGCGGGCGGCGAGCCGGTGACGGCGGATTAGATCCAAAGCGCGGCACATGCCCGGGCTACCCTGGCGGGGCTGTCGGGCCAGGCGTGTTAGGCCACAAAAAGCCCCGGGTGGAAACCCGGGGACTCCGGGCATGAAAACCAACCCGCCGTCCATGCCGCACGACTCCGCGGGCTCCCCGGTTCACACCCGCCGCGCATGGCATCCGGGAAGGTATGCAACCCGGAGTCCCCCGGCTTCCGCCGGGGGCTTCTCGGGAACTGCGTGGGTGGCCCAAAAAGCCCCGGGTGGAAACCCGGGGACTCCGGGCATGAAAACCAACCCGCCGTCCATGCCGCACGACTCCGCGGGCTCCCCGGTTCACACCCGCCGCGCATGGCATCCGGGAAGGTATGCAACCCGGAGTCCCCCGGCTTCCACCGGGGGCTTCTCGGGAACTGCGCGCATGGCCCAAAAAGCCCCGGGTGGAAACCCGGGGACTCCGGGCATGAAAACCAACCCGCCGTCCATGCCGCACGACTCCGCGGGCTCCCCGGTTCACACCCGCCGCGCCCCTTCGGTCCGGCTCCGCATTCCTGGAGGTGCTGAAGGATGCCCGCCGGCCGCGAGGCCGTCTCGCTTCGGCGTCACTCGACCGTCACGGAGTACAGGGCTTCCCAACTGGTGAAGTAGAGCGTCTTCCCGTCCTGCGAGAAGCAGAGGTTGGTGGCCGTGCCCTTGGGGACGGCCACGTGCCCGCGGGAGCGGCCGTAGACGTCGAAGCACTCGATCTTGCCCTCCGGGGTCAGGAACACGTCGCCGGAGTTCTGCACTGCGATGCCGTCGCCCTTGACGGGCACCCACGCCGCCTGGCTGCCCGTGGCGACGTCGAGGGAGCCGTCGCCGCGGATCGGGAAGCAGTAGACACCGGCCCGGCCCGGTTTCTTGTAGTTCGAAATCCCCACGTAGAGAAAGCGTTCCGCCGGGTCGAGCGCGATGCCGTTGGGATTGTGAAACTTCTCGTCCTGCTCACCGTCGAAGAACACCGTCACCTTGCCCGTTCGCGGATCGAAGGCCGAAAGGCGGCCCTTCTCCGGATCCTTGAGCGTGGTGAAGTAGACGATGCCCCGCGACGAGACGGCCAGGTCGTTGATGGAAAACTCCCGGTCGTTGGCGGCCTTCTCGCAGAGGATCACCGGCTTGGCATCCTTGGAGGCGAGGTCCCAGGCGGCGAGCTTGCCGCCGTGGAGGCAGTAGAACGTGCGGTCGTCGGGACCGATCCGGCCCCGGCCGGCCTCCGTCGACACCGGCTCCGCCGCGGCCCCTGCGCCGCCCAGAACAAACCGGAACAGCTCCTTCTTCTTGTTGTCGGCGAACAGCACGCTCGGCTCCTTGCGGCCCGCGAACTGCGGCAGCACGGAGGGCGTGTCGGCCTGCTGGTACCCGGCGGCGAGCTGTTTCACCTCGCCGAACTTCACCGGCTTGACGGGCCGCGCCTGGGAGACGGGAAACGCCTCGGCCACGGAGACGACGCGAAACTCACCGGCCTTCCGCACCGGGTCGAGGCTCGGGACATAATTCTCGACCCAGGCCGGATGGAACTTCGGCAGCGCGTCCTCGCCCACGAACGGCCGCACCGGGATCTTCGCCGGGTCGGTCAATTTCTCGTCGGGTCCGAGAATCCGGCCGTCGGTGAGCGACACCCGAACGACCCGCGGCCCCGCCCCGCGGGCGCCGACCGGCTGGAACTCGAGCACCGTGTAGTCGGGACTGACCCGGCAGAAGGCATACTGCGGCCGGGGCGTGGTTTTCCACTGCAGGCCTTTGTACTCCCGCAGCCATGACACGTAGTAGAAGTTGACGATCACCGACTTCCACTCGTCGCCGGCGAGAAAGTCGGCGACCCCGAGTTCCTTCACGATCGAGCCATCCTTGCGGTAGATGATCACCCGCTTCTTGTGGACGTCGAGCCCGCGGAACTTCTCCTCCTCGCCGGGCGGCTCCATGGTCGGCACGAGTTGGCCCGAGTTCATTTGCGACTTCGTGGGCCAATACTGGATCATGTGGTTCCAGAGGGCGAACGTCTCGCCGTCGGGCGCGATGAACAGCTGCCCGTAGATCGCGCCTCCCTGAACGCCCTGGGCCGGCATGCGGTGGGTTGCGCCGGTCTGGTTGTCCTTCCACACGAACTCCCATTCGTTCGGGCCGTGCGGGCTCGGCCCCTTCACCTTGGCTTCGGCGACGATCTCGAAGCGGCCGTCGGCCGAGCGGCACCCGTCGATGTAGGCGGGGCGGTTGTAGCCCGCGCTCGCGGTCTGGGCGACGCCGGCGAGGGCGAGGCCGATGAGCACGGCACGCCGTGCCCCGGGCAGGAACGAACGCATCATCAACCTCCGCAACTCGAGGAATGATCCTGTCGGGGTAGTCCCGCGGCTGGCGTCGAGCCTGACTGACATTCAAACGGAACTCGCCGCAGCTTGGAGCATAGTGTAGCCTGCCTGGTCGGAGGCATCGAGTAGGCGAAGCCTGCGATCCCGCCGCCCCACATCAGCCGCCGCGTCGCGGCCCGGAGGATTTCCCATGCCAACCATGAAGACCGCCGCTGCGGCCGTGATCGTCTCCCTGAGTCTCGTGCTGGTGGCGCGGTCGGCGGAGCCGCCGCCGGCCGCCGCCCGCGGCGACCTCGTCGGCCAGCCGGTGGACATGGCGCCGTGGGCCTCCGCCTGGCGTGCCGACCGCGAGGTGCAGGAGCAGCCGGAGGCGTCCTTCATTCCCCGGCGGCTGAAGCGGCTCGACGAGGTCTATCGCACCATCGCCTCGCAGCCGGCGGAGACGGAACAAGACAAGAAGAGAATCGAAGGGTTCGCCAAACTCGGTTTGCCGCCGGCACCGAAAGGCAAGTTGTCGTCGGCACTGCTCTGGCTGGCGCCGGTGCCCACGCAGCGGATCGAGCTCCGCTGGCCCGCGGGCGGCGCCGTGCCCCCCGTCGAGGCGGTCGAGGTCCGCGTCTATCCGTCCAAGATGGGCTGGTTCGCGGTCGTCCGCGACGAGGTGCTCGTCGCCCCGGAGGTGTCTGCCGACGGCCGCACGCTGACCTACGTCAACGCCCAGACGGAAGGCCCCAACAAAGGAAAACCGATCTTCGGGGAAACGGACATGGTGGCCGTGTTCTTCGACCCGGACAAGGCGCCGGCGGCCGCGAAGTACGCCGCGCCGACGATCCACCTGTTCCCACCGAATCGGAAATGGAACGTCATGGACGTGGAGATCGAGTGGGGCTTCCGTCCGGGTGACGAGCAGGCGGTCTTCGATGGACGAATCGAGGCCTATGGCGGTTCCGTGACGTCCGTCAAGCCATTGCCCGATGACAAGGGCACGGCGGTCACGGGCCCGGATGCGTGGACGTCCGCACCCGCCGCCGGCGTCGCCCGACGGGGCATCGTCGTCTCGGTGCTCCATCCCGGCCGTTTTGGATCTCGTGGCGAAAAACCCCGCATCTCCCCCTTAGACACCCGGATCACGCTCTTGACCAAGGGGGGCAACCTGACCTTCCTGCCCGACGACGTGAACGTCGAGCCGATCCTGGTCCCGGGAGTCGGCATGCTGGTGGCCAAGGCCGGCGGCACGGTGACGGCGCGGCAGTTCGCCGCCGAGATCGCGGCCAAGAAGCTGCAGACGATTCCGCAGATGGTGCGGGAACACCCCGAGGCCGCCTCGTGGGAAGAGGTCATGCGGAACGTCAAGCTGCCCCATTGCCCGCCCGGCACGGTGATCCCGCCGCTCGTGCCCTTCGCAGATCCCCCCGAGACGGCGATGCAGGTGACGGTGCCGGACGACCGCTGGACCGACGCCTGGCGGCGGGCGTCGTGGATGTTGCAGCAAGGCAAGGGCGGCTACGGGTATCTGGCACTCGAGGCCGCCCAGCCCATCCGCGCGACCGATCTGTCCGGAAACCACGACACGGCGACCCGGCGTCTGCAGTACTGGCTTGACTCGCCCGGCGTGAAGCCCGACGGCGACTTCGTCGATGGCACCGGCGGGTTCGAGTACGGGAAAACCATGCAGTACGACATCGGTTGGTCTCACGACGGCACCCATCCGCAGACGGGCCGCATGCTGTTCGCGATGGCCGAACACTACATGCTCACGGGCGACAAGGAGTGGTTTCAGACGAACCGCGGGCGGATGCAGGCGGCGGCGGATTGGATCCTCCGGCAGCGGACCGCGTATCTCGAGGGCCTTCCCCACCGCGAGAAACTCGCGGTGGCGGGGCTGCAGCCGCCGCAGATGCTCGGCGACATGGGGCTGGGCAAATGTGCGTGGCGGTGGTACTTCATCCACGACGCCTTTTCCGTGCAGGGGCTGCGGCGTTTCGCCGACGCGTTGGCGGATTTCGACCCCGAAGCCGGGCAGGGGTATCGCGTCGCGGCCCAGGCCTACGCCGACGACCTGCGGCGAATCGTGGAGCGGGAGATCGCGATCGCGCCCGTGCGAAGGGTGCGAGACGGCACCTACCGGCGGTACATTCCTGTCTCACCCTACGCACGGGGGTCGATGGTGCGGGAGTTCACCGCCACCTACGCCCTGGCGGACATCGAGATGGGCACCCTGCCGCTGGCCGACGGCATCGGCGTCTTCGATGCCGACGATCCGCGGATCACGGAGCACCTCGACGTGGTCGAGGAACTGCTCGATCATGGCAACAACAAGAACGTCGTGGGGGTGACTCCGGCGCTGTTCTGGACCGGCTTCGCCGGGCTCGTGAAGTACATGTGCGTGGATACGACCCACCTCCGCCGCGACGACGTGCCGTGCTTCCTGCGGAGCTGGGCGAACAACTACGCGGCCTGGGTGACAGCGAACGGAGGGCTTCCCGAGCCCAATTCCTTGCGTGCCTATCAGGGCGACCCGGCCGGCAAACCGGGTTCAGACCTGGGCAGCACCGGCTGGTTCGTGGAGAGTTTCCGCAATCTGCTGGTCATGGAGGAGGGGCAGTCGCTGTGGCTGGCGCGGGCCACGCCGCGGGCCTGGCTGGGGCAGGGCAAGAAGATCAGCGTCAAGAACGCGCCGACCTACTTCGGCACGGTGTCCTACGAGATCGTTTCCGCCGCGGACGCGGCCGCGATCAGCGCGACCGTGGAGATCCCCGCGCGGAAGCCGGCCCACAGCGTGATCGTCCGCTTCCGCCATCCCACGTCCGCGCCGATCAAGAGCGTCACGGTCAATGGTCAGCCCTGGACGGAGTTCGACGCCGCCAAGGAAACCATCACCCTGAAGGGCCTCTCCGGCACGGTGGCCGTGAAGGCGAACTACCGGTAGCCGCATCCGCGGCCGCCGCGGGAGGTCAGCGAATCTTCACCCGACGCAGCCGTCCCGGGCCCGCCACGGCGATGTACAGCGTGTCGTCGCCGACCGCGAGGCTGGAGACGTTCCGGGGCACGTCGAGGATCATGGCCCGCACCGACTTGCCATCGGCCGCGATCACGGCCACCGCCTCGCCGGACGTGTGGGCCTCGGTGCCGGCGAGATAGATGTTGCCGGCGGCGTCGATCGCCAGGGCCTGCACACGCCCCACCCAGCCCGCCAGCGTCTTGCTCCCGTCTTGGGCAGCCGGGAGATCGGGCACGTTCGGCTCGAGCTCGGACGTGCGGATGAAGACCTCGCCGCGGCCCGGGCGGCCGTCGCCATCGAGCGGAAACCGCCACACGGTCCGGCTGCGGAGGTCGGGAAGCTTGGAGGTGACGTAGAGAAAGTCCCGCCGCGGTCCGAAGGCGATGGCACAGGAATGTCCGATCGACGGATCCAGTTTCTCGGTCTGCCCCCGGGAATCGAGGAGACGAACCTCGCCACCGGGAAAGTTCGTCCAGAAGATCGTGCCCGTGGGGTGCCCGAGGACGCGAAACGGCGAGCCCGGCGGGTCGGCGGCCACGGGCTCCGTGGTGTCGCCGGCGAGCCGCTGCAGGCTGGAGGGGCGGCCGGCCACGACGATGACCCGGCCGGCGGCATCGACACCGACGCCGCCGGGATTCTCGACCTGGCCGATGTCCTTGAACGTGCCGGGAGGACGGAACTCCACGATCCGATTGCCACCCCGGTCGGCGATCAGCAGCCGCCCCGCGTCCCAGTGCATCTGCCCGGCGGCCAGCGTCGGACTCTCCTCGATGACAGTGGCGCGAAGCACGCCTTCCGGGCCGGGCGTCGCGGCATGGGCGAACGTCGCCGCGGTCAGCATCAGCAGCATCAGGCCGAGCGGTCTCATTCCGTATTTCCTCTGGGTGCGGCGAGTATCGTCGTCGTGGTGGAGAAGGTTACCATGGGTGCTTGAAGATCCGTGAGCCTCAGCGAGGAGTCGCCATGTTCCGAACGTTCCTGTGTCTGATCGTGGCGGTGGCGGGGGCCTCGTCGGCGGCCCCGGCCGCCGGGCCGGAGATGCTCTACGTGGGCACCTATTCCGGCAAGGAGAGCATGGGCATCTATCTCTTCGCCATGGACCCGGCGACCGGCGGCCTGGAGCCCCGCGGGCTGGCCGCAGAGGCCCGGCACTCGTCGTTTCTCTGCGTCGCCCCGCGGCACGGAACGGTGTATGCGGTGTCGGAGGTGGGCGAGTTCGAGGGACAGCGGTCGGGAAGCGTCTCCGCGTTCGCCATCGACCCGGCGACGCACCGGCTCACGCTCCTCAACAGGCAGGCCAGCGGCGGCACCGGACCGTGCTTCGTGTCCACCGATGCGGACGAGGCGTTCGTCCTGGCGGCAAACTTCGGAGGCGGAAGCGTGCGGATGTTTCCCGTCCGCGACGACGGCAGTCTCGACGAGGGTTCGAGGATCCAGCAGCACGCCCCGGGCGTCGATTCCCAGGGCCGGCCCACGAAGCCGTTCGCCCACTCGATCATCGTCGACCCCAGCGGCCGCTTCGCCTTGGCGGCCGACATGGGCACGGACCGAATCTACGTCTATCACATCGACCGCGCGGCCAAGGCCCTCGTGCCGCACGATCCCCCGGTCGTGGAGGTCGCGGCGGGAAGCGGGCCGCGGCACCTGGCGTTTCACCCCACCGCCGCCGTGCTGTTCGCCATCAACGAGAAGAAGCTCTCGATAACGTCGTTCGCCTTCGACGCCGCACGCGGGCGGCTGGAATCGCTGGAGACCGTGCCCTTGGTCTCCCGGGGCCAGGCTCCCGGCAACTCGACGGCGGCCGAGGTGGCGGTCCATCCCAACGGTCGGTTCGTCCTCGGTTCGGTTCGCGGCCACAACTCGATCTCCGTGCTGGCGTTCGACGCGGCCGCCCGGCGGCTGACGCCGGTCGGCAACTTCACCGACACGATCGACAAGCCGCGGAACTTCGTCATCGACCCGAGCGGCCGGTTCGTGCTCGTCGGCAACCAGAACCGGGGCACCATCACGGTGTTTCGCATCGATCCGCAGACCGGCGAAATGACGCGGGCCGGCGACCCGACTCCCTGCCCGGCGCCCGTCTGCCTGCGATTCGCTCCCGCCAGCCGTTGACCGGCAGAACCCGACGCCGCGTCACGGCACCGCCGCACCGGCCACGCCATCCGGGCCGACTCCGCATTCGCGCAGATGCTGGATGAGGATCCGCTGCACCTCGGCGATCGTCTGCGGATGGTGGTGCACGCGGGTATGGCTGGCGGACACCGTGATCTCGCTCACCGCCCCCGCGGTGTGGGCGCTGGCCGCCGGCACGACGCAGTCGTCGCCGCCGGCCAGCGAGTGGTGCGCCACGCCCACCACGGCATGCGTCGTCACCCAGCACGGCGGCCGGAGCCGCTCCACCGCCTGCAGGATCGACGAGCTCGGCCGCAGCAGGTCGACCGACGTCGGCAGGCGGCGCTCGTAGTCGGGATGGAAGGCGCCCGGGTTGAGCCGCACCGCCTCCGCGTGGATCGCCTCCATTTCCGGCGGCTGCCGGACGGTCAGCGACGCCAGCCGCCCCACCCCCAGGGCCGCCAGCACCGAGCCCCGGTGCGGAGTGGCGATGAACACGACGCGGTTCACGAACGGCAGCGGATGAAAGAAATACCCCGGCGCGACCAGCTGCCGCGTCTTCGGCCGCAGGCGGATCTCCGCGAACGGCACGTCGGCGATCGCGTCCCACAGGGCCGTGCCCGGCTCGACGACCTGCAGCTTCGCATGCAGCCCGCCCATGCTGTGGCCCACGAGCACCACCTTGCCGAGGGCCGGATCACGCCCCTGCGGATCGGCCGCGCGGACGGCCGCCTGCAGCTCCCGGCGGAGCACCGCCGACACCTGCAGGAACGACGCGCCGGTGGGATAGTGAAACACCCAGGGCTCGAACCGCCGGTGAAACACCGGCCAGGCCCGCAGCTCGTTGAGCATGTCGAACCACGTGCCCTCGTCGCTGGCCAGGCCGTGGATGAAGACGACCGGGATGCGGCCCGGGCGATGGGGTTCCAGGATCTCCAGCCGAGGCTGCGTGTCGCCGCGGCCGAACGGCTGAATGAAGCCCTCGATGCCGCCGGTCTTCGGCATGCCGGCGAGCATGTCGAGGAGTGGAGCCGTGAGATCGGCGGCGAGATGCGGTTTGGCGGGACCGATGTGGACGGCCGCGATCTCGACGGGGTTCGCCAGGTCAAGCACCGCCGCGGCGTGATCGCGATACACCGGCCCGGCGAAGGTTTGCAGGAAGTTCTCCGCGCCCGGCATCCGGAAGCGGAGCACCGCCGTCGCCGCGAGCGACTGCCTCTGTGGGGCGAACTGCCGCAGCGGATCGGCCGCGCGGTTCGCCGCCACCCGCACGACCACGGGAAGGCCGAAGCCGGGCCGCACGTGCCGGCGGGTGATCCGCGCGTCGTCGGCCTGCCCCTCGGGCTCGATCGAGGCGATCATCCCGGGCTCGATCGGCAAGGCCTTGGGCTGCCAGGGCACCAGCACGGGCTTCGTCGCCGTGCCGATCCACAGGCCGTCGGGTGTCAGCCGGCCATGACACCGGGCGGCCTCGAACAGGCCGGCGAGCGAGTCGGCATACACCTCCGCCGCCTGGGCCAACACCTCGGCCGACTCCGGACACGTCCAGACGGCGTTCCATGCCTCCTCGCAGGAGACGTAATAGCCGTCGACGGCCTGGCGGCGGTGCTGCCGCAGCATCTCGCACGACGCCTTGCCGTGCTCGCGGGCCCGCCGCAGGTGCCCTGCGGCGACCTGCCGGGGCGAGACGGGGGCCGCAGCCTGCTGGGCTGCCAGGGCCCCGTCGCACCACAGCGCGACTGCCACCGTCGCAGCGAGCAGGAATCTCATGGCCCCGTCCCCCGCCGCCCTCATCGACCTGCCCGCCGGAAAGACCCTTCCATTCCGCATCGTCCGACAGGGTTTTCCCGGCTTCCCCGGCCTCGCGGCGGCAGACCTCACAAAATCCTCATGGTTCTCGTGTCTTCTCTCGTCCGAAGAGCGGCGGGGGATGCCGACGCGGCCTCCACCGCCCCTGCCACGCCCGCCAGGATCAGCATCATGCCCGAGAGGAATACCCGTCGCGTGCGGGGCTTCACGATGGTGGAATTGCTGACGACGATCGCCCTGCTGTCGATGCTCCTCGCGATCCTGCTCCCGGCCGTGCAGTCGGCCCGGGAAACCGCCCGCCGGTCACGCTGCGCGGGGAATCTGCGGCAGATCGGCCTGGCGTCGCTCCACTACCACGACGCCAAAAAGGCCCTGCCCCCTGGGCTCACGCAGGAACGCATCAACAGCGAACTCCAGGGGCATTCCGCGTTCTACTTCCTGCTGCCGTTCCTCGAGGAGAAGGCCGTCTTCGATCAGATGGACGCCCGGGTGCCCCGCAACAACGTCACCCCCGTGGCCGGCACCAAGGCCGCGGCGCCGCTGCCGATTCTCGTCTGCCCGAGCGACGTGTTCGCAGCCGGCAACCCGTATGAAGCGACCGACGGCAACCGCTACGGAGTGACCAGTTACCGGGCCAACGGCGGCAGCCGCCCCGTCGCCGCCACGGAAGCGACGAATGACGGCACTTTCATGGCGACGGGCAGCCAGGCCCGCCGGGCCGCGACGGCGGCCGCCGGACAGGTCGTGCGGCTCGCGCACATCACCGATGGCGCCGCCAAGACGCTCCTGTTCGCCGAAACGTCCCACGCCGATGAAGGCTTCGACACGTTCTCCGCGATGGGCCTCAACGGTGGCCAGCCGATCGCCCACTGGTCGCGCTGGTATCCGGGGGGCGAAGACTCCGGCCTCGGTCACGTGATGTGCGGCGCGTTCGCGCCCATCAAATACGAGACGCCGTTCCGGCACGGCGAACCCGGCGCGCCGGCCACGCCCAGCGCGTGGGCGATTCATCAGGACCGGCGGCTTGGCGCCATCGGGAGCCAGCACCGGATGGGCGCCAACGGCGTGTTCGCCGACGGCAGCGTGCGGCTCCTCGAGGAGTCGATGGAGCAGACGGTGCTCACGCTGATCTGCCGTCGGGCCGACGGCCAGCAGATCGCGAACCTGCCGTAACGGCCTGGCCGCAGGATTCCGTCCTTCCGCCAACCGGCCAGCCTCGCGTGACGCGGGATCTCACCCGCGGTCCGCCGCGTGCTCTTCGGCGACCAGTTCCAGATCCGTCGCCAGATACTTCACCGTCGCCGATGGCGCGAGGTTGAAGAACACCCGGCCCTCGGTCATCCACTTGGTGCCGTCGTGGAGGAACTCGGCCGTGGCGGCCCGCACGTTCGAGACGGCCTCCACGTGCTCCATGCCGCCCCCCTCGATCGCCTCGAAGCTGACCTCGATCGCCACCAGCGCCTTGAGCCGGCGGGTGCGGCGGTCGCGGGCGTAGATCACGTCGTCGTCGAAATCGACGTCGGTCCACCGCAGCCCGCGCGGCTTGCCCGTGGCCGACGCCCGCTCGATGAACCGCGCCTCGAGGAGTTCCCGCTGGCGGTGGAAGTCACGCTGGGCCCGGGCGAGCTTCTCGGCGGCGCGGGCGGCCCGCAGCGGCCGGGTGGCCATGGCGATCGCCACGCCGGCCACGACGGCGATGGTGAACGTGGCGATGAGCTGGACGAGATCGACCACGTGATGGCTCCGCGAGTGACGGCCACACGCCCGGGCAGACTGTACCAAGTCTGCCCGAGCAAGGATGCCAGGAATGCAGACCGGGGAAACCCTCGGGGTTTCCACCGGTCGGCCACGTGGACAAAGGCCATGGAAGGCTTTGACCGCGCACGTTCAAGTGTACGAGCCGGCGGCGAACCGGCAAAAGATGGCCGCCGCCGCGGCTACACTGCGGCCTGTTTTTCCCGGAGGACAGCATGCGAAAGTCGGACCGTGAGTCGGGCGGAACGCCGGTGGGCGCCCACCAGTCGATCGCCGGCGGATTCGTCAAGGCCGTGGAGCGGGCCGTGGAGACGGGCTGCGAGTGCCTGCAGATCTTCACCCGCAACATCAACCAGTGGAGCGTGTCGCCGATCGATCCGGCCGCGGCCGCCGCCTTCCGCGCGGCCGTGCGCGACGCGGGCCTGGCCTGTGTCGTCGCCCACGACTCCTACCTCATCAATCCTGCCGCCGCCGACGAGTCGCTCCGCGACAAGTCGATCGCCGGCCTGGTGACGGAACTGGAGCGGGCCGAGCAGCTCGGCATCCGCTGGGTCGTCGCCCATCCGGGCGCGGCGGGCGAGCAGCCGCTCGATCGTGCGCTGGCCCGCGCGGCCGACGGCATCGCCGCGGCGCTCGACCGCACGAGCGGGCTCGCGGCCGGCGTCCTCGTCGAGACCACGGCCGGGCAGGGGTCGTGCCTCGGGGCGACGTTCGCGGAGATCGCCGCGATCCTCGACCGCATCGACGCCCAGGCGGCCCGGCGAAAGCGGGTCGGTGTGTGCCTCGACACCTGTCACGTGTTTGCCGCCGGCTATCCGCTCCATCCGCCGGCGGCCCTCGACGACACGCTCGCGGAGTTCGACCGCCTGATCGGCATGCGCCGGCTGAAATTAATTCACGCCAACGACTCGAAGCGTGACCGCGGCTCGCGGGTCGACCGGCACGAGGAGATCGGCAAGGGCAAGATCGGCCAGGCGGCGTTCGCGGCGATCATGACTCACCCCCGGCTGGCCGGAATCCCGATCGTGCTGGAAACGCCCAAGGAGGGCCCCGACGGCAAGCCGACGCCGGCCAACGACCGCCGCAACCTCGCCCTCCTCCGCCGCCTCGCGGCCCGGTGAGCCGGCCGTCCTTCATGCGGCAACGCTGCAGACTCTCCCCCAAGAAGCCCCGGGTGGAAACCCGGGGACTCCGGGCACGAAAACCACCCCGCCATCCATGCCGCACGACGGCGGGCGATTTCCCGGTTCAAAACCATATGGCATGGCAGCCGGGGAGGTTTGCCACCCGGAGTCCCCCGGCTTCCGCCGGGGGCTTTTGTGTGCGTGGCGCGCGGCCGACCAGAAGCCCCGGGTGGAAACCCGGGGACTCCGGGCACGAAAACCACCCCGCCATCCATGCCGCACGACGGCGGGCGATTTCCCGGTTCAAAACCATATGGCATGGCAGCC
>Ga0315906_10003218_pt1 | contig 21821 bp, 21 predicted proteins | sample LakEriMetagenome_4_FD_203526 | JGI IMG/M metagenome (GOLD analysis project Ga0315906, IMG submission 203526) | Freshwater fungal communities from buoy surface, Lake Erie, Ohio, United States - Buoy 2 MA122 | ecosystem: Environmental > Aquatic > Freshwater > Lake > Lake biofilm | place: USA...
TTTGATGCCACTGCGTACCGCCCTCCGTGTGCCGGTGCGCGCCCGCAGTGCCAGTGGTGCCAGTCAGCGCCGTTTTTGACTTGCCGGTGGTCCAATCCACCTTCGTCAGCAGCGTTTCGCCAGTTTTCGCCGCACGACTGAACAGCCCGCGCAGGTCGGGCAGGTTCGCGGTGCCTAGCAGCGCGCGCAGCGCATCGTATTTCGCGTCAGCTGGAATTGCCGTCCCGTCACACTCCAGCCAGCCATTTGGAATCACGCGGCTGGGGAAATCAGCGATGGCGCCGATCGGCAACGGATCATCAAACCCGTTATTCAGCACCGTCCACGCTGTTGATGTGGGGTTGTAGGTGAAGACGTTGCCAGTGTCGTCAGCCCACGCCATCTGGGCGGCAGCTGGCTTGGCGGCCAACAATGCTGTCTGCGTGGGGTAATGGTTGACTGGTGATTCGAGCCAGGCACCTGCCACTCGCATAAAAGTGCGACCGCTATCGGTGGCGATTGCTTCCTGACCGTTCAACGGCCACGTTGCTGCCCTGATATTGGCTTCGGTGTCTTCCCAATACCCTGTTGAACGCCAGCCTGTTGCCGTGCGGATGTAAACAATGCCGTGCAGCAGGTCAATAGCGCGATCCCCGTTGTTGCAATCAGCGGTGCCTGCCCAAGCAATAACAGCTGCCGTATCGGTCAGCTCCCGTGTCGTCAGACACCGCCAGCCCTTCGCAGTCATCTCCCACAGGCTGCTCTCATCTAGCGCCTCGCCCAGTGCACCTGTCAGCGGCGTTGCTGCTAGCAACAGCGCAACCGTCCTGTACTCATGGATGCCAACTTGGCCCCATCCGCCGGCTCGTGAAATGAACAGGTTGCCGGTGTCGCCCGCTGTCGCATAGGTGCCGACGGATGTCCCGAGATCCGCCAGCAACCCCGCTTCCGTTGGATAGGTGCGGATCGGGTTTGGTGCCATGGCCTCCCAGCGGTTTTTCGTCCACACAAAACCCTGCTGGTGGCTGCGGTCATACACCGCCTCTCCTTCCACCGACCCCGCCACCGGCAGCGTCGGCACCGAACGAAACGCCGGCAGTGCAACGCCTGACGCATCATTCGGATCCAGGCCCAGCAGCTTGCCGTGATCCGGGTCTGCCGGATCAACCTCGGCCACCACCAGCACGCGCCGTCCCATCCACCGCAACCCCCACTGCCCCAAGGGTATGCCCCTGTTCGGGGGAGGGCTCGCTGTGAGATTTCAGGCGGGCGGGCCGGCGTTCTGCGTCTGGAGCTTTAGGGCGTCAGCATGGGCATGACAACAGTGGAGTCGTCAACTTTGATAATGAAACCAAGCAGGATTGTTTTCGGCCTGGTTTCACTGTCGCCACCGCCGTCGATTGTCACCACATGCGTGTGGCCGCCGGCTTCGTTGGTGGCACCGCCGTCGGCCTGCCACCAACCCGTGCTGGCAGTTGATGCTGATGCACGATCCCAGTTGATCAAGTTCTGGGAGTTGTTTGAGGCCCGCAACTGCAGCGAGTGCGTGTGTGCGCCGGCGGTATTGGTGGTAGCCGTGAACGCCGTCTTCGGCCGCGCTGTTGCATCCTCCTGCCTCCCCAGCGTCGCATTGGCCGCGCTGCCCCAGGTGCCATTGCCATTGAGGCCTGCGCCCCTCGGGTAAGCGCCGCGCATGTCCGGCAGCTTCAATCCCGGCAGCACTTTTGCCAGCTCGGGATACGCCGCGGCCGTAAACGCCGAGCCATCACACAGCAGCCAGCCCGCTGGCGCCACCGCTGACGGCCACATCATCATCGAGCCGATCGGGCAGCCCACGCTCAGCAGCTGGTGCCCGCCCGTTAATTTCAGCGGGATGCCAGCCCCACCAAACGGCATCCACTTGGTGTTGGCGCTGTCGTAGTAATAGAGCGCGCCATTGCCGCGAGCTTCCGCGCTGCTCAGCACATAGATGATGTCCTGCCGCGGCGAGTTGGTGATTGCATCTCGCTCGGCGTCAGTCGGCACCCAACGCACACCCGCCGCCAGGTCCAGCTTCACCCAAGGACTGACCGTGACATTGGCTTTGACATGCGTGATTGCCAGCTCGGTGCGGCTGACCGTCACCGTGAACGGTACACCAGCGGTCAACGCCGTCAGCTTGATTTGCGCGTTGGCGGGATTCACCACGCCGCCTGTGACCATCCCGGCTTCAACCTTCACCAACGCCGTGATCAGCGGCTCGGTGTTCAGCGCGGTGATCAACTTGGCAGTGATCACCGCTGCACTTTCACCCACCACCTGCGTGATGTAAGTCGCCGCGTGGCCGTCGACGCGGATCGTGAAGTCCGCGCCGGCCGCCAGACCAGCGGCCACCGTCAGATCAATCGTATCCACCTGGGCGACATTGACGCCATCAACCGGCTCGCCATCGCTCACTGTCACCGCACTCAACGCACGCCACAGCGACTTGTTGTGCACGATCACCGTGCCGGCTTCATAGCTACCCGGCCGCCAGGTTTCATGGGAATACAGCGCTCGAGCCCGGGTGGCGGACAGCAGGTCGCCGCTCACCGTCACCCAATGTGCATCCACCACCGCTGGATCGGTGCTGCGGTTGGAGATCATGATCCAATCGCCTGGGTTCAGCCGCGCGCCATTGACATCACGGCCCAGACCGTTGGGATCGGTGGAGTTAATCGTGGTGCCGCTTGCACCCACGAAGATCCAGTAGTGCGCTGACAGCGCTTTCAGGCTGTCCAGCTTTGGATTACTGAGGTCCGGCAGTGCATCGAAATCAATAGCACCGGGCAGCGCCGCACCGCCCTCCACCACTGTGCCCTGGAACAGCGACAACGACGCAATCCAGCGCCGCACGGTTTCAGAATCCGTCGCCGGCACCGTCACCCAGGCGCCGGCTTTGGCATCAAACACCTTGATGCTTTCTTTGTCCTTCTCCAACGTCACCGTCAGATCGCCGCCTTTGGCGTCGGTGGTGTTGTCCCGATCGCTATTGAGGCTCTTCACCCACGTCGTCTGATCGACGATGTGCCACTCGCCCGTCTGCGGCACCTTCACGCCACCGGCGGCCGTCGTCTCGGCGGTGAGTTCACGCCAGACCATCATCCGATCCAACGGCTGGCCATCAAGATCCAGCTGCACCATGTAAGTGCTGCCATCGGTGATCGGCCGCCCCACCACCGGCACCGGCAGGTTCACCGCCCGCGCTGCCCAGTGGTTGATCGGGAAGTTGTCCCGCAGCCGCTGCCAGGAGAAGATCGTGACCCAGGCGCCTTTGACGAAGACCTTCAGCTCTTCAACGCCAGGCTCGATCGTCAGCTGCAGATCGCCCTCCACCAACTTGTGGCCAGCGGCGCCGGTGGTGGCCACATCAGCGCTGGCGGCCAGCTGCTTGATGAAGGTGCGGGGCTCCACCGCCCAGTTCCAGCCACCCTGGATCGTGGTAGCCGCACCGCCCACCATTGGCCCCGGCGTGTTGATCTGCTCGTCCCAGACCACCAGGCGGTTTTCTCCCGTCGTGCCATCAGGCGCAAAGCGCACTAGGAACGCATCGCCGCTCTTGAGCGCCTTGGCCTGTGGCGTGCCCGGCACCGGCAGGTCCGTCACCTTGTCCACCACCCGCACCCCGGCGGTGGGGCGGAACTTCGCCAGGGTGTTGTCCTTCTTGCGCAGCCAGATGCACGGATCCTCCGTGCTGTAGTTCACCGCCAGCTCGCGCAGCTCCAGGAACTCGCGGCCGGCGCCGTCCAGGGCGTCCGGCTTGCCCGTCAGCAGCCCGTCATCGGTCGGAGCCTTGGCGCTGCCGCCCACCAGGGCATCCGTTCCACGCCAGTTGACGATCAGCACCGCGGCAGCCCACACCCTCTATCGCCGAGGGTATGGGCTCAACCAGGGCAGGCCGCTCTAGGCCGCTGCCGGAACCGCCGTAGCCGCGGCCCAAGGCAGACCGGCCGCCACCTTCGGGGCCCGCTGCTGCTCGATCTGGTCGGCCAGGGCCTGCTCCAGCTCGGCCAGCTTCTCGCCGCCCAGGTCATCATGCACCCAGCCGTTGACGATGTGCCAGGTGGTGGTGACGGTCATGGTGAGTTGTGTGTCAGGAGAACACTAGACGGATCAGATGGGCGAGGTTGGGAGGCGGTGATCCCCAGCCGGCGTTGCGAATAACCGATGAACTGCTGGCACCCGGGTTCGGGCCCGAGTGCCATGACGTGGACAGCGCCAACACTCGGACCGTGATCTAACTCGTCGTCAGGGCAAACATGATGGTCTTGCCACTGCTAGGGCTGCCGCTGAACATGGCCTCCTTGCTGGCCCCAGCCGCAGCGGTAGCCGCCCTGGTCTCGGTGAACACGGCCATCGCCGTTCCATTTGAGTCAGGGGCGTTGCCGTACAGCAGCGTCATGTCCACGGGCGGTGTAGTCGGCGTTGCGGTGCTCGTCCATGCAGCGAAGTAGAACACAAGGGATGGCCCGGTTGTCCCCAGGTCGCTGGACTTGATGTTCTGCTCGTTGCCGATCTTCTGCCAGGTGGCGTTGCGGTAGACCACCATCGTGGCCCGCCAGTTGCGGCTGGTGTTGGTGCCGCTGGTAGTGAATGTGTAGCCGGTGGTGTTGTCCACGTCCGCCTGAGTGGCGACCTTGTAGGCAACGCCAAGGCCAGGGTAGCTGTTGCTACCAGCAAATCCAAAGGTGAAGGAGGAGTTGCTCCAACTGCCGCCCGTGTTCATGTTGCCGTTCAGCAGCACCATCATCAGGTCGCCAACCTGAACACCAGCAGGCTTTGTGACGGTCACAAAGTTGCCGGCAGCCAGATTCGTGTTGGTGTTGATCCCGACCAGCGCAGTCCCGCCACCGGGGTCGGTGCCGCCACAGCCAGCCGCCATCATCAGCATCTGAGTGTTGAAGTCCATGGCGATCAGGTGGTGTAGTTGAGCAGGCTGGAACCGTGCCAGCTGGTGCCACCGTCGTCGGTGTGAAACATGAACAGGTGCGTCTTGCCGGCGGTGGGGGCAGGAGCAGTGCCGCCTGGCCACTTCACGGAAGCAGGCCAGGTAATGGCGCCGCTGGTGTGGATCACCTTCAACGTGAAGGCGTAGCTGCGGGCCGCAGGGGCACCGGAGAAGGTGAAGGCGCTGTCGGCGGCAACTGTCTTGGTGAAGTAGTTGCCCAGGCTGCAGTCGACCGCCAGGGCGGCAACGGGGGTGATGCCACCACTGATGACGGCGCTGGTGCCGGGTGCCGTGACCGTTGTCGCAACGACAGCCAGGGATCCATCCGGCTTGCGGTAGGTGTCGCCCGGCACCAGTTTCGCGGCCAGTGCCGCAGCGTTGTCGGCGTAGCTGGCAGTGGGAATGTTGAGGCCGCGCGTGGTTGCCAGCAACCTGCAAGCACCCCCTACGCTCAGCCCCAGCCCCATGAAGGTGCCGCCATAAAATCCTGTGGGTTTATCGCCAACAGGCGTCAACCCAGGCTCCGCCTCCGAGCCTTCGTTGAAGTTCAGCGGCCAATGATTGTTGTTCGGCATGAGGGCGTCGTTGATCTTAAGCCATAGGCTTTGATCACTGATCGGCACCCAGCTGCTGCCGTTAAACATCAGGATGGAGCCGACAACTGCGCCGCTTGGCACCGCTGCCCAATCGGCATGGTGCGTGCCGATTCTCGACACCTCGATCAGATCACCGGCTGCCGCCACATAGCCCACCGGCTTCGCTGCCGTGATGTCCACCCTGCCCTGCCAGGCCGTGCGCTGGCTGGCGGCAGTGCCGGCTCCATCCCACCCGGTGCCGTCCCACACCAGCAGCTCATGCAGGCTCACCGCCTGGCCCGCCAGGCCAGTCCAGCTCGCATCCGCAGTGCCGGCCCTGCTCGCCACATAGGTGTCGCCCGTCCCGGGTTTGGCCGGCGCCGAAGCCGCCACCGTCGGATCAATCGTGCCCTTGTAGGTCAGCGCATTCGCCAGGGCCGGCGGCACTGCCGCGGGGCTGGCATCCACCCACACCGACACCGCCGGCGTACCACTCGTGTACCGCAGAAACAGCCGTGCGCTGGTGGTGTCCCACCACAGATCACCGTCCTTCGCGGTGGCCGGCGCCGCCGCGGCCACCGTCACGCCAGCGCCCGGCTTGAACTCGATCAGGGCGTTGTCGTCGCCCTTGATGATCAGCGCTGGATCATCGTGGTGGTAGTTGATCGCCAGATCGCCATAGGCCATGTCCCCGGCCGCTGGCCGGCGCCCCTTGACGCTGGAGCGATACAGCCGGACATCCAGTGGTGACTTGGCCATGGCGAGTAAAAACCCTGCAGACAGCCCCTAACAAGGGGTTGGCCGCAGGGTATGAGTCGCCTCGGGGCCGGCAGCTGAGCGGCCTAGCCCTCAGCCGTTGGCTCGACCAGCGCCTTCAGCTGCTCGACCGTCCCGGCGGCATCGATCGCCCGCTGCGTCACTGCATTGCGCTCGCGAATCGCCTGGCGCTCCGCCTCCACCGCCTCAAGATCAACGCCTGGAATCCGCTTTGCCATCACCGCGTCATGGGGTGCCAGCTGCTCATCGCGCTGCTGGCGGCGCATCCCGTGGGCGATCTCCTTCGCTTGCTCCACATCCACCACCACCTTCTTGGCCCGTAGCGCCCAGGCGTTGCGGAACAGTCGATCGGTAGGGATCGCCTCTGCCTTCACGACCTGATGGCTCACGCCATCCGGCACATCCTTGGCAGCGATCTCCTCGATCGTCAGCCCGCAATCGAGAGAGGGAATCAGGACGGCAAGGCTGCCGTCCTCCAGGTGATAAACAATGCGCTGGTCCATGGGGTCATACCTCCAGTCAGGGGCGTTTCAGTGGAGCTCGTCGCGGTTTTGCTCTAGGCAATGAAGGCGACATTGCTGAAGTCAAGATCGGCCGTCGCTCCCCTCAGGGCCGTCTCCAGCGTGCAGGATGCGACCGTCGGTGCTGTGCGGCTGGGCGAGATCGTGCCGCTAGTGCCTTTGGAGGATCCGCCGGCTCCAACAATGGCGTAGTTGCCGTCTGCAAACGGAACCGTGAAGTTCACGATGAACACGCCTAGGGCGATGTCCGCCACACTGCTGACATTCTTGCTGGCGCGAATTGCGTTGGTCGCGAACATGATCGCCACGTTGTTCAGTGCCGTCGTGGCGGTAGTCGTGAACCTGAACTGCGTTGGGCTGATCACCGTCACCACATAGGTGCCAGCCACCACTCCGCTCAAGGCGTAGACCGAGTGCCCCGTCACCAGGCCATGGGGCGCTGCGCTTGTCACCGTTGCGGTGGTGCTGCCCGCCACGCGCGCCACCGTCGCCGCGCCGCCGGCCCAGGCGGGGACCGCCGCGCCGTTGAAGTTCACCCAGGCCTTGATGCCCCCAGCCGAAGGCCCCACCACCGTCCACTGCAGAGCCCCTCCGCCTGTGGCGCCATAGATCGACAGCTGACCCAGCCCCGTGTCCCACCACAGCCGGCCGTCACGCAGATCCGCCGGTGCCGTGGCGCCGACATGAATGCCAGCCGCCTTCAGCTGCGCCGCATCCACCGCCCGACTGGCCGTACCAGCCAGCAGAGCGGCCGCGTCCGCCAGACGCACAACACCAGCCGCCGCCGCCGTTGCTGCCGGCAATGCGGCGGGATCCAGGACATCGCCGCCCGTCGACGGCGTCAGCACGCCCGCGGTGCGGCTCCACAGCCTGTCGGCCTTCAGCTGCGCCGCATCGACGACGCGGCCGGCCGTGCCAGCGCCGATCGCCGTTGCATCCGCCAGCTGAACGGCACCCTGCGTGGCGCTCGTTGCCGCCGGCAGGGCGGAGGGCACCACCACGTCGCCAGGCGTCATCGGCGCCAGGGTGCTGCCGACGCGGCCCCAGACACGCGCCAGCTGCAGCGCCGCCGCATCGATGGCCCGTCCGGCCGTGCCGTTGGCAATGTCCGCGCTGTCCGCCAACCGCACACCGCCGCTGCTGGCCGTCGTCGCGGCAGGGAGCACCGCCGGATCAAGCAGATCGCCGGCCGTCGCAGCCTTCAAGCTGCTGCCCTGGCGAACCCACAGCCCGCCGCCCTGGATCAGCTCCTGCCAGGCCGCACCGTCGTAGAGCACGCTTGCCCCCAGGGGCAGGCTGCCGCTCAACCCCGTGAAGCCCGCGTTGACCGCGCCGGCTGTCGTCACCTTGTAGAGCCAGCCGGCCATGGCCCCAGCCGGCGGCGGAATCGTGACGTTGATGCCGCCCCTGTAGGACAAAGCACCCGCTACGCCGCCAGCGCCGCCGCCGCCAGCGCCGGTCTGCGTCCAGCTGGTGGTGGCGGCTTCGTACACCCAGGTCTTGCCGGATGTCACATCCGTGTAGGACGCGCCGTCAACGGGTGAATCGGGAAAGTTCAGAGCCATTGGATCTCAGTGGTTGATTCGCCTGGGGACCGCCAGTGAAACGTCTGACTGCATTCAGAACTCACCCAAATCCAAGACCTGCACCAGCTTGTAGGCGTTGGCAGCGCCATCGGCAGCAACAGATGAATCACGCACCAGAACACCTTTCATCTTGTCGGGAGCCACCGCCGCCACAGCGCTGTCGCTCACGTCGCCGCAGCCGTGCAGTGACAGCGGCGTCGCCACCAGGCCGGAGCTGATGACGTGCCAGACATCAGCTCCGCCGACATAAACGATGTGATCGTTGGCCGCCAGGACGCCGTTGATCCTGGCGTGATCGCCAACCGCCGTGCCGGCCTTCGAGACCACGAAGAAGTCGCCCTCCTTCAGGCCTGTGCCTGCACTCAGCTTGCCGGCCACCACCAGGCCGGCGCGGCCATTGGCTGCAGCGACGCTCGTCAGCGAAGCGATGCCACTGGTGGAGCCGTCGTAGGTGCCGAGCAGCGTCGAGCCGGTGATCAGCCCGGCGATCTGATCCGCCAGGCCCCGCAGCTGCTTGGCGGTCACCACGCCATTGGCGTTATTGGTGGTGGCGGCCGGATCACCCGTCTCGGTGATGTCGGTGTCCCGGGCCAGCTGCACCACGCCCTTGACCGCGCCAGTGCCAGCCGCATTGGGGGCGGTGGCATCAGGGATGGCTGCGCCGGTCTTGATGAAGCTGCTGCCGTCATAGACGTAGCTGCCGGCGTCGGCGCCGGGGCCTGCCACGATCAGGATGTCGCCGGAGTGGAGATCGCCCTTGGCCGTGATGCCGGAGCCGGTCTTGGCAATGATCACCACCAGTGCCTTGGCGGTGATGTCCGCGCCGGCGGCAGTCGTGATCTCCGCCTGGGTGGCGCTGAACACCTTCGGCGGCACGGTGGGGGACACCCAGTTGCTGCCGTTGTGCAGCATCAGGTAGGGCGCGCCAACGGCGGGCACCACCACAAACAGATCGCCCTTGCTGCCATTAGCAGCGACGGGCAGGGTGGGGCCGGAACCGAGGCCTTCGCCTTCCAGGTTGAAGATCTCGTAGCCCTCGCCCTGGTACATCGAGCCGGCCACGGCGCCAGTGGCGGGCCGTGCCGTCGCCACCTTTGCCGGCACCACCACATTGGTGACTCCGAAGATTGTGCCCGAGCCCGCCGCGACTGCCTGGCCACGCACCAGCACGTCATCGCCGGCACAGCCGACCAGCAGCCACTTGTTGGCCAGGTTGAACGCGATCTGACCCGGCTTCAGGCCATCGGGCAGCTTGGTGGCCGTGGGCGTGCGCAGATGCTGCAGCGCAATCGGGGAAATGGCCATGGGTCAGGCAGCGGGGCGCACTCTGACCCGAGGGTATGGAGCTCTAGAAGGAGCCCTCGTCCATTCCAGTGATCTGATTGGTGCCCGCATCGACGGAGACACCATTACCCGCCGACAGCCCTCCAGATGCCGGCACCAGCGTCTTGGTGGTGCCGGCCACTTCGACGACATAGAGGCTGTTGGCATCAATCGCCCAGCAGGCCTCGCCGTCCTCCAGCGCGCTGAGGTTGGCCTGCAGATCCGCCAGATTGCCTCGAGCAAGGCGGATCGGCGTCCGATTGGCGGGTACTGGCATGGTTCTCGGCGCTCAGTGGCAGGGTATGAAACAGCTCGTTCAGGGGGTGACAGCCGCGCCGGTCGTGAAGTTGCCTCCATCGATCACCGCCGGCATGCCACCAGTGCCACCGCCGCCGCCGGGGCCTGATGCGCCGCTGGACGGCACCTGCTTCCCCCCGCCTGCATCGATCACCAGCGTGTGGCTGTCGGCCATCGTCACCGTGGTGCCGCCGGCGCCGCGGATTCGCATGCTGTCGGTGCTGCCATCGCTGTAGGTGATCTGGATCGCCGCGGCCAGCGGATCACTCACCCAGTCGATCGCCGCCAGGTCTGCCACTTCCCGCTGGCCAATCCGCCCGCCGCCACCGCCGGCGGCCAGAGCGGCAGGCAAGCCGGCCGCAGCGATCGATCCACCACCAACCGACACCCACTGCTGGGACGTCCCGTCGTCATAGAAGACGTAGAGGCTGCCGTTCTGGCTGGAGTACCAGAGGGCGCCGACGCTGCCTGCCGGTGGCGTCACGCCAATGTTCACCCGCGCTGGAATCGTCACGCCTGGCGGCATGCCATGGCGCAACAGCAGCTGCGTGCCAGAGAGGGCCGTGCCGATCGGCATGTCGGCCCCGCCGCTGGGCTTGGTCGTCAGCAGGCCTGGCGTCAGGCTGGAGACGTAGTAGGTCCGGCCCGGCGACAGTCCTGTCCCCGGCGCATGGGGCTCAGCGCTGTCGATCACGGCGGACCACTCCGCCTCACTGAGGGCCACCACGCCCTCCACTGCCGCCGCCACGGACTGGCCAGCGCCGGCCGCTGCCAGTGCCACCGCCACAAAGCTGCCTGCCGCCGCCGCCGAACTGGCCAGGCGCCAGTTCGGTGCGGCGTGAATCAGCGCCTGGCCCGGCAGGACAGCGCCGCCACTGCCGTTGACATCGACATAGCGCTGGACGCGATTGACATCCAGCCAGCGCCCGTTCTCCCGCAGCCACACCGTGTCGGTGCTGTGGTCCAGCCACAGATCACCATCCACCGCCGCGGCCGGACGGCTTGTGCCGGCACTGAATCGCTCGTGCCACGCCACCCCGGTGGCATCGACCGTCAGCGCTGCGCCAGGGCTGCCCAGGGGCAACCGCACCACGGCATTGCCCGAGACCGTGAGCAGATCGCCGTCCACCAACTGGCTGCGCAGCTCCGCCAGCTGGTTGAGGACCGGGTTGTTGACGTAGACCGACTTCCACTGGTGACTGGCCTCGTCCCAGAAACCGATCGTCTCTGCATTCAGCGCCGGGTTGCACCACAGCGCCTGACCCAGCCCCGTCGGGCGGCCACCACCAGCGGGGAGCGGCGCAAAGGCCGAGGCGCCGTTGGCCCACGGCGGCGTGACCCCCGTCGTGATCAGCTCGATGAAGAACGCCTTGCCGCTGGCATCCACCACCAGGGAGCGGCCGGCGGCGCCGACGCCCGCTGATACCACCGTGACGCCACCGGCGCCATCGGCCACCAGCAGCGAACCGGGGCCGGCCGTCTTGAGGGTGGCCACCAGCTGCGATACCTGGCCAGGCGCAGCCTCCTGCCAGGCGCTGCCGCTGAACACCTTCAGCGTGCTGGTGGTGGTGTCAAACCACAGCGCTGCCGCCTGCGCCGGCGTCGGCGGTGCCGTCGGGCCGTAGCTCAGCACCGGGCTGTAGGCCAGGCCCTCAATCAGCAGCCCGTTGGCCGGGTTGATCTCCTGCAGGCCGGCGTGGCTCGTCGGCACCTGGATCACGCCAGGCACCTTCGCCGGCTGATCCAGCGCCGCCCAGCCGGTGATCGAGCCAATGATCAGCCGGCCGGGCTCATAGGGCCCCACCGCACTGGCGCTGCTGAGGCTGTTGATGCCGGTGTTCCAGCCGGGAGGCCGCAGATCGACGATCAGCCCCAGCGCCGCCAGCGCCTTGGTCAGATCATCCAGCGTCTGCGCCCAGCTGCCGGCAACGGTTGGCTGGACAGCCGGCGCGCCGCCATAGAAGCCGACCTTGCCGTCCAGCTTCAGATCGCCAGGCAGGTGGAGGCCGTCAACGGGGTCCAGAACCCTCGGAACACCCCGGGAGGTGTCAAAGACAAGCGGTTTCTGCAGGGCCATTACAGACGGGCAATCAGGTTGATTTCAACTTCCAGGACCCGCTCACTCAGGGCCTGACCCACACACACCACCGTGGCACCGACGCCGCTGGGGCACGCCAGCTGCAACCAGCCGGCACTGGAGCTGGAGAGGTAGTACCTGGCGCCAGGCACCAGATCAGGGCCGCCGGCCACCGGTGTCCAGTCCGCACGGCTGATCTGACCATCGCTGATCAGCCCGACCAGCTGACCGTCCACAGCGTCGATGCTGGCAAGACCCGCCACCTGATACGGCGCCGGCTGACCCGGGATGGTGGCGTCCATCGCCAGGGCGAGATCGAGCTTCCCCGGCGTCGTGAAGAACAGCGCCATCCCCACCTGGCAGGCGGAGCCGGTGCCGCCTGGCGGTGGCGGTGGCGGCGAGAAGGTGCCGCCGGGAGCGCCGCTGCCGATGGCGGCGCCGGCACCGCCACCGGCGGCGGCGAGCACCCAGGTTGAGGGGCCACCGCCGCCACCGTCGGGATCAAACTCGACGTAGGTGCGGCCAAACCGACTGATTGTCCGTGGCGCTGCCAATGCCCCTGCCCTGCTACCGGAAGGGTATGCGGCCCCAGCGCGGCCCTGCCGTTAATAGGCCCCGAGATCCACCTTGCTGCTGACCCGATACGCGCCGGGGTTGCTCAGGTTGCTGCGGCCATCGCGAATCAGCACGCCAAGCTGCTGATTGGCCGGCACATCGCTCGCCACCGGATCATCGGTGACATTGAGAAGCTCCCCCAGTCGCTTGGCGCCGCCACCACCGTCGCCGCCGTTCATTTGATACCAGCCCGCCTCCCCGGCCGTCGTCACCTGATCGCAGTAGACGAAGGTGACGCCCTGGCGGGTGTCAAACCAGACCGCACCGGGCGCCTCCCGCTGCGGTGGCGTCGGCCCGAGATGCACAAAGCTCTCCGCGCCGTTGGTCTGATGCCACTCCCCGCCCTTGGCCACGAGCAGCCGACCCTGGCGGGTGTCAAACCAGAAGCTGCCGTCGCCTGGCGTCATCCCCGCCTGGTAGTCGCTGGTGGCGCTGTTCCATCCCGGCGGCTGCGGACCGATGACGCTGGTGGCCGGCGGCGGCACCACACCGCTCAGCACCGTGCCCAGGTCCCACAGCGCCCGGGTGATGCCCTCGAAGTTGGCCTGGTACTGGTTCGGCAACGTCGGACTCCGCATCAAAATCAATCTCTCGATTGCACGCAGAATCGAGATGTAGCCATAGCCATTCGAAGTCACCTCCCCGAATGTCAGCGGCCCTGCTGCTCTGGCCATTGATTAAGTCACCCGCAGGGAAAGATCACCAGCCAGGAACACCGGTGGATCACTGATGCGAATCACCCCGTTGGGATTCACGTCGCCAATCAGCTGGATATTACCGGCCGAAGTGGCGTCCCACAGCGCAAACGACTTGACAGCCTGCTCGATTGTGTGAACACCAAAGATGAAGGCCCTGGTGTTGACGCGCTGCCGGCCGCCTGACGCTGTCGTGATCGTGCCGAAATCCGTCGTCACCACGCGGATGCGGTTGCCGCCAGACCAGCCCTTGATCTCACTACCTGCCGTCGGGGTCTCGTCGCCATGCAGGGCCAGCCACAACTGCGCCGGGGGCGCCGGGAATGCCGTGCCGAACAGCCAGCTCAGTACGGCATCCTGGTTGGTCTGCGAAAGCGCCATGGGCCTTGGGTGTCCTGGCCGCAGGGTATGGAGCCAAGGCTCAAGGACTCAGTTCTTGTTGCAGCCTGGCCAGCAGCGCCGCCAGGCTGACCTCGTCCACCGCGAAGGAGACATAGGGCCGGTTGAGCTCCACCGCACCCGTCGCACTCACCCGTGCCCGCCAGGCCCCGTCTGGCTCCTCCACCCAGAGCACCTGCCGCGTCTTCAAGGTGCCCGTGATGGCGCTCGCGCTCTTCCCCTTGAGGTGCTTGACCTGGACGGCGAAGTAGGACCTGATCACGGTCTGTCCCGTCACGATCACCGTCGCCTGCGCCTTCATCCCCCGCATGCCGGACAGCACACGACCCGTGCTGTCCGCCACCACCAGGGCCTCGCCCACCAGGCGCTTGTCGGGACTGGAGACAGACAGCATCGCCTCGCCGTCCGCCACCACGACGCTCTCGCCATGCAGGAACACATCCCGAGCCTGCTCGGGCGTCATCAAGTGCGCCGTTCCCTCAACGGTCGCCGCCGCCACACCGGTCAGGCTGTCTGCCACGGAGGTGTTGAACTCCAACACCAGATCCTTGATCGCGACCGCCATCCCCAGGGACGCCACCACCTTGTACTGGCCCGCCTCGATGCGAACCGTCGTGCCGCGGCCTGAAGCGCTCTGCACCAGCGGCGCTACCCGACGGTTGTCCGCGTCCAGCAGCGCCACGCCGACGTGGCAGGCGTAGCGATCAGCCGACACCCGATCCACCCGCAGCAGCAGGCTGCTCGGCGTGCTGAACTCCCAGAACTCGCTGGCCGGCACCGCCTCGTACCCCAGCCTGGTCCTGACCCGAACCGCATTGAACAGCGACAGCTCCAGCGGCTTGGGGTTCAGCAGGCTCCCCCAGCCGCCGTCCTGATCCGGTTTCTGCCGCACCGTGATGAAGTTGCCCTGCTGCCGCATGCGCAGTCCAGGGTGCTCCTGCGGAACCTGGCGGGGGCGATCATCCATGCGGCGAGGGTATTCAGGGGATCGCCGTGGGTAGATCCGTGCTGCCCGGCGGCAGCGGCTCAATCGCCCGACTGCTGCGGGGCTTCGAGGGGCCATCGAACCCCAGCACTTCAGTTGCCGTGCCGCGGCCCACCCACCAGTCACCGAAGACCGCGTCGACGTCCTCGATCGGATCGGTCGTCGGATGCTGCTCATTCAGGCGCAACACCCCCACGGCTGCCCTGGCGGCCCTGCCCCCCAGCAGCTGCACCGGGGAGAGCTCCACCCGCTGCGGCACGATCCCCACGCAGTCGCCCACGCAGGCCGCCAGCAGCGTCACATCCAGCATCGAGAAGGCCTGCTCATTCAGCAGGGACAGGCGCAGATCATCGAGGAAGCGCGGATCGCTCAGCGGCGCATCCATCTCCTCGATCCGCCCCATCACCCGCATGTCGTTCCAGTAGTCGCTCGCCAGGGACTGCATGTCGCTGGGCTCCGCCATCGGCGCACCCAGCGCCCAGCGCACCGCGTGGCAGTGCTTGCACTCCGCGCCTGGAATCCGATCCCAGGGCAACAGCCGGAACCGCCGGCGCACGCCCTCGGGATCGCCTTCGCCGGCGCTGCGCTGCGGACCGCCCAGCCCGCTCGGCGCACGCTGAGGGAACAGGTCCTGCGACCCCAGCCGCGGCCCCGAACGCAGCTGCACAAACGACATCCCCAGGTGGGCTGGACAGTTGCAGCTCACCGTCGTCGCCTGGGTCAGATGCCGCCCGGGGCGGAACGTCGGCAGCGGATCCCCAGCTGCCACCGGCACTTCGCGAGTGATCAGGCGGCCGTCTGTCGTGCGCTCGCGCCGCCAGAAGCGGGTGGCATCGAAGTAGACCTTGCCCTCCGCCTCATGCACCGCCACGCACAGCAGGCCGATGCCGGCCGTCAGGTCGTCCTCCAGCCGCTGGCCGCTGATCGCCGTGTCCTCCAGCACCTCGCCGACCAGCATCCGGTTGAAGTGCAGCGGGCTCACGCTTCTTGCCGCCGTGGCCTTGAAGTCCAGCTCCAGCAGCCGCAGCGGCGCACGCCCTGGCTCATCCTCAAACCGATACCAGAACTCCTTCTGCGCCGCGCCGACCGGCTGTGCCGTGATCTCCGTGCCGCGGGGCTGGATCGCCACCGTCCAGCGGCCCTCCGGCGACTCCTGTGACGTGAAGCCCGCCAACAGCAGGGTGCTGGTCCGCCACTGCTGGGTGGTGGCGAAGCTGTCCCGGTGTTCCACCCGCACGGCGGTGAACCGCTCCGCCGCACCCACCAGCTGCGCCTGGGCCAGCGCCATCCCCTTCCGCCAGGACTGCCAGTGCCCGTCCTTGTCCCATTTGGCCAGCAGGTCCGGGTACGCCGCCTCCCCCTGCACGCCGTAGCCCTTGCCCTTGCTGGGGTAGACCGAGCCGCTGAAGGCGATCCCCTTCCCCAGCTGATCCGCCACCGGCCGGCGGCCCAGACCGCCCGCCAGGACATCACCGCGTTGGCGGGCCAACGCCCTACCTCCGGCGGCCCCGGGCCCGCCGGTCCCGCTCGTCCACCAGCTGCTGCTCTGTCCCCTTCGGCTGCGAGACTGGCCGCTTGTGCTTCTTCTTCCAGACGTCTCCGGCCATGCGCCGCCGGCCAGAACCTGTGGTCGTCACCTCGGAATCGCCGTCAGACGATGGGTCGTTGATCACGGAGGCAACGGAGCTCGCTGCCTCAAGGGTATGCGGCTCAGTAGTAGCCGCCCTGGCAGGCGATGTTCGCCGCGGCCGGATCCGCCGTGGCGCTGTTCACTGCAGCCCACAACGCCTGCCCCCTCCTGAGGTACAGCCCCCGGAATTGGGGCGGCTCCCCGTCTGCGCCGTTCGCTCCGGCGTGGGGGACAGGTGCCAGCAGATGCGGCAGCTGCGCATAGACATAGGCGCCCGCTTTCTGCGCTGCCCCAAACCCGAAGCGGCCCAGGAAATGCGCGTTGCTCGAGCCACCTGATGCCGTCATCCCCAGCGAGTGAGCGCTGGTGGAGATGTAGAGGTTGACCTTCGCCGCGTTGTCATCGACGCGCTGGATCAGGAAGATCGCATCCAGCATCGCTCCGTCGTTGCTCGTGCAGTCCACCAACAGCACGCCATTGCTGCCGCTCCCCGGATCGGCGCTGGCCGCCGGGGAGGTGGTGTTGTCCAGCCTGACGATCTCCAGCAAGGGGCGATCGACCAGCATCGGCTGTTTGTTCACCGAAGATGCGGCCATGAATCGAATCGCCTCGCTTGAGCTTCAGGGTATGCAGCCGCGCCCTGCCGCCTCAGCTCGCGCCCAGGCGGCTGTTCAGGTCATTGCGGAACTTCTGTGACGCGGCGAAGCGGTACGACCCATCGCCTGTGCGGCCTCGGTCCCACCGCCGGGTCGACGTTGCGTCGCCGCTGGGCGTCGCCTGGCTGGCGGCGCTTGGCGTTGACGAGCTGGACCGATCCAGCGGACTACCGGTTGGCTGGCGCTTCACCCAGTCGTCATACAGCGTCGGCGTCGTATTGGCCTTGAAGCCCTCTGCTTCGGTGGCGGTGCCAGTACCACCATTCGCCGCTGTCATGTAGTCCGACAGGTTGAAGCTCTTCTTCAGTTCTCCTTGCGTGTTTGCAGGCGCAACTCCCGGCGTTGCCGGCTTGTCCGTACCGCTCGCCGCCTCGCCTTCTTCTTTCTGCTGGTTCAGATAGCTCGGATCACCGTAATAGGTGTACGTCGCCTGCGCTTCCTGGTCGTACTTCCCCTTCGTCTCACCGGTCCGCACCCAGCCAGTGCCCTGGCCTGGGCTGATGGGGTTGCCTCCGTCATAGCTTCCGTCGCCGCCATCAGGGTGATACAAGGGCGCATAGCTGGCCTGATTCGGCGTCCAGCTCCAGCTGCCGTTCTCATTGACATTGACGTGATGCTGACTCCTGACCTGTCCCTCCAGGCTGGCGCGGTTCTGCGCCGCAATCCCGAAGATATTGCTCAGCGGAATCTGCTTGCCTTCATATAGCTCGTCAATGTCCTTGCTTGACAGCATGCCATCGCTGATCGCTGCATTGATCAGCTGGCTGCTCCGACTCTGGGAGCGCTGCGGAGCAGCGAAAGTGTTAGCGCTGGCGACAATCTGGTTGGAAGTCACTGGTTGGTCCTCAGGCTGGAGTTGGCATGGTCGACGGCATTCCGCCTGCCGTTGGAGATGAGCCGCGGCCGGCAGCGGGCAGCGCGGCCTCCGCTGGATGCCCTTCCACCCGAGACGCAAAGGCCATGTCCGGCGCCGGCGGCATCGGCGTCTGCGCCGTCCGCAGATCTTCGATGCTGGGCTGCGGACCGCTCTGCGGCAGTGGCATCCCCACCGGCTGACCCGTGGAATACCGCATTGCCTGCCCTGCAATGCCAGGGTTCATCACCCACTCGTTGGGCGCCGCGGCCAACGGACCGCCGCTGCCGCCGGCCTGGCCCGCCCAGCGCAGATCGCCCAGCTGCTCGCTGCTCATCATCGGCTGGGGCGACATCACCCGCGCCGCGCCCCACGCCGGCGGCTGCATCCCGTAGTTCACCCCCGTCCCCGGCAGGCCCTGGCCTCGCCAGTCCTGGTACGGGTTGCTGCTGATACGGGCGTTGTCGATCTGCGCCAGCTCCTGCTGGATCTGGTTGCCGACCATCGTGTTGTTCGGCACCGAGCCACCCGGCTGGGTGTAGAACGCCGCGGCCAGCTTCTGCCCGCGCGCCACCGGCACGTTGCCTGCATCGTTGCCGCGGCCCATGTAATCGCTGGCTGGCCGCGTCGCCCGCTTGAGAGGATCCATCAGAAGAGGTTGAAGTTGCCGGGGTTGTAGCCGCTGTAGTGGCCGGTGCTGTTGAGCGGCGGCAGCTTGCTCGGATCCAGCATCCCCAGGTTCACCGTGTTGCCTGGCTTGAACTGGCCGGCGCGGGTCCCGAAGGCGTTACCCGCACCAACGGCGAGCACGGCCTCGCCCGGTGTCGTCGGCGGCGCCTCACCCATGGCGCCGAACGCCGCCAGCGTGGCGCTGCGGCCCGGCACTTCCCGCGGCGCGGGGATCGCCTGGGGTGATACCTGCCACGGCGCGATCTCCGCCAGGGAGCCGAGGCTGCTATCCCGCACCCGCTGCTTGAAGCTGTCGCTCTGCAGCCAGGCGTTCATCTGCGCCTGCGGAAGGTTGCCACTGGGCGCCAAAGGCGCGGGCGCCAACGCCCCTGGCGCCGGGCCCGCCATCGCCTTCTGCTGCTCGACTGTCGCCACAGCAAACGCCGGCGCTGCTGGCGCTGCTGGCGTGCCGCCTATTGCCTCCAGCGTGGCGGCCTCGCCGGCCGCGTCGTTGCTGGCTGTCCAGAACCCGGCGGCGTCCTTGCCCAGGCCCTTGGCCGGACCGAGGCCCGCCAGCTGCTTCTCCAGGCCCCGCACCGTCGCCTGGGGCGCCGCCGCTGGCGTACCGCCGCGGCGCGTCACCTCCTCAGCCAGCACATTGCGCACGGCGCGCATGCCGGCCATCGAGTCCTCGCCATCGAGGAAGGCCCGCCGGCGGCGCGTCTCCAGGTCCTGCTCCACCGGCTGGACGCCACTGAGGGCCTGCTCCAGGCGATCGCCATCGGCGGGACCCGTCATCACCTTCTGCTGCTCAGGCGTTGCCACCGCGAACTGCGGATTGGCCAGGTGCGCCGGCAGCTGCGCCGGGAAGCCGCCGCCGGCCAGGGCGCCCAGCAGTGAGCCCGTCTGCTCCAGGTCCGCCGCGCCACTGCCGGTCGTCGGCTTGACGGGCGCCGTCGCCACCGCAGGGGCAGCGGCGGGGGCGGGACTGCGCGCAGGCGCTGCCGGAGCAGGCGCTGCCAGAGCAGGCGCGGCAAACCGCGGGTCCGCATTGATCCGCCCCAGGTTGATGTCCCTCGAGCCCGCAAACGCACCGAACCGCGGATCTGCCTGGATCCGCGCCAGGTTGGCCGCCCGAGCATTGCGGAAGGGGCTCTGGTAGTTGCCTTGCGCCGACATCGGCTCAGCTCCGTTCTCCACGCAGGGTATGGAGCTCCCTCAGCGCCTAGCGCCAGCCCAGACCGCCGGTGCTCTCCAGGATCCGCGTCCCCACCGATGTATCAGCAGGGCCCGGCACGCTCAGGATGAACTCACTGCCGCTGCGCTCGAACGCATACCGCCTCACCTCCTCGCGGCGGTAGTTGGCGACATAGAGCGTCTCCGCCAGGCGATCGCATTCCCGCAGATAGACCTCGCGGTACTGATTGTCGGCGCTGAGCGGATCACTGATTTCGATTGAACGATTGCTGTCCCCAAAGATCCGCTGCGTGCGGCTTGGCGCCATCTGGCCCGAGCTGCTCACACCTTTCATCACCTCAGAAGCATCCCAGGCCCGATCACAGCGATCGAGCTGGTTTGCGATCCGGTCGTACCAGTAGGAATCGGGGATGCGATTCACGGCTTCCTCGAATCGCGCCATGTCACCAGCAGGGACTTGCGCTCCTTCATTCATACCCAGGTGAAACGCCGCACGGCTGATGTCGTAGTCGTTCAGGCGCACAGGGAATCAGGCAGCTGACTCGAGGGTAGGGGCCTCCTTCACGAAGATCCCGTCGACCATCCGGCCGCGCCGATCCTTGATCTCGCTCCAGGCGTGGGCGATCGCCTCCTCCACCGTGAAGCCCAGCTGGGCCGAGAGGATCGTCAGCACCACGATCGCGTCACCAACCCCATCGATCTGGCCGGCGGGGTTGCCCTTGGCGATCGCTGCAGCCAGCTCGCCCAGCTCCTCCACCAGCTTCAACATCTGGGCCTGCGGCACGCTGCCCTCAACCAGGTTGCGATCCGCCGCCCAGCCGCGGATCTGCTCAAACCCCTGCCACTGCTCCGTCATGGCTCAGCCCAGGAACAGCTGGTTGCTCTTGAAGACCTCATCCCAGTTCACCCGGGTGCTGGAGGCCTTGAGCTGATCGAGGTTGCGGAACACCTCGCCCGGCAGCGACAGCTGCAGGCTCTTGATCTTCTTGGCGGTGCGGTAGCCCAGGCCCGGCACCCGGCGGGCGATGTCCTCGGCCGAGGCGGTGTTCACGTTCAGCCGTGTCTCGACGATGTCGATGATCGGCGCCGGGATCGCCTCATCAGGCTCCTCCTCGCGCTCGTAGCGGGAGTCGAAGTCGGGGGTGCCCTTCTCGTCGCAGGGCATCAGCTGGGACAGGGAGGCGTAGTACGGGACGCCATCTGGGCCCTTCACCATGCAAAAGTCCTCCTTGGTAGCTCCGCCTCCGACCTGGACGACACGGCGGCCAGTCTTTCGGTCCTGCCAGAACACAGACATACAAGCAAGCGGGCTCCTTTGAGCTGAAGGGTAGGGAGACTGCCCGTGATGCCACAGGCCGGACCGTGCTAAGCATTTGGGTGGGCCGGCGAGCTGACACTCCCGACCCGTGACCAACCTGACTACACAGGCCGATGGGCAAGAGCATAGGGCGACCGGCGCTGCCGGTGGCGATCGGACAGCGCTTTCAGCGGCTGACAGTCGTGCGCCAAGGACCAGCCTCGAGAAGCGGAGATCGCCGATGGTGGTGTGAGTGCGACTGCGGCCGCGCCTGCGCCCTGGTGTCGTCCAATGGGCTGCTCCGCAAGGGCACCGGCAGCTGCGGCTGCCTGCACCGAGAAGCCATAAGGCAGCTGCGGCTCACACACGGCCAAAGCGGCACGCCTGAGCACAAGTGCTGGATGCGCATTCGCCAGCGTTGCGAGAACCCAAGCGACATCAGCTACCCGGATTACGGCGGCAGAGGCATCCGCGTCTGCCAGCGCTGGCAGACGTTTGAGCCGTTCCTTGCCGACATGGGGCCCAGGCCAGGGCGTGGCTACAGCATCGAGCGCATTGATGTTGACGGCAATTACACGCCGGAAAACTGTATCTGGGCCACGACTCAGCAACAGGCCCGCAACAAGCGCGTCAGTATTTGGATCGAGCACAACGGCGAACGCCTGCACATCAAGGAGTGGGAGCAGCGCACCGGCATCAGCTGGAGCACGCTGCGGCATCGCTA
>Ga0315906_10003219_pt1 | contig 21817 bp, 54 predicted proteins | sample LakEriMetagenome_4_FD_203526 | JGI IMG/M metagenome (GOLD analysis project Ga0315906, IMG submission 203526) | Freshwater fungal communities from buoy surface, Lake Erie, Ohio, United States - Buoy 2 MA122 | ecosystem: Environmental > Aquatic > Freshwater > Lake > Lake biofilm | place: USA...
TGATTTTTTTGATACATGCTTCCACTCACAGCCCCCATCCCTTTCATTGTTCGGCTTCCTATATTGTTTATTCCTGGCATAATTATTTTCCTATTGATGTTTTAAGTGCCAATCCCATTGTTTTAATGGCATTACCGAAATCCGAAAGATATTGGGATGAAACGATGTGATGTGGACAATTCGGATAATTTAACCGATGTACCCACTTCTTATCTAAACCATCCCAATCCGCTATTCGGAGTATCTCTACCCATATGAACCTCTTTTGGAGTGATTCGGTATCTTCAAACTGAAAGCGGTATAGAGTTTCGTTTTCTACTGTGTTAGTACATATGAAACGGTTATTCCAAAATCCTTGTCCTTCCATCTTATTGTAGTTCTGAATGTGTAGTATGGGATTATTGTCCGGCATGCTTTTCTATTATATTTGTGAAGTTACTTGTTATATTGTGTAGGTCTCTCATATACCCTATACTCATTCTCGTTATTAGTTTTCGGTTGGGGAAGTGTAGGGTGACTACTCTATCGCCGTCCGCATCCGTAAATACATTTCGTTCCACTTCTATCCAATAGGTTTCTTTCCACATTCCATTGAAATTGTATCCACCTTTATGGAATGAGAAACGATAAAGTGGGTCATGCTCTTCTGCTATACCACACTTCCATTCTCCAAACACCAATCCTTCTAATCTCTTATAATTTTCTATCACTAACATATTAATATGCTGCTTTTTTAGCGGTTATCTTTTTCTTTTTAGGAATCACTTGCTCTATTGTTTGTTTCATAGGGAATAAGATGTTAATCCACTTATCCCACTTTACCATCTCTTTGAATGTTTCCCACAATGTAGGTAGTTTTACCTCTTTAACTTCTTCTTGTGAAACATACCAATTAGGTGTGGATATAGGTGGTGGTTTTGGTATTTGATGCCCACCAAATTGATGCCCACCATTAATTCTCCTTGCCACCGTAGATAAAGATGCGGTATGATATGTACTAATGCCATACTTCAATATATCATCAAACTTCTTTAGGGTTCTTGCCAATGTTCTACAAAAAGCATCAAATGTTTGGAACTCATCTTTGGATAGAGCTTGAGTATCACTAATTGAATTAGTTTGAAATTGCGATACAACCATATTACGAACATCCATTTTACCTTTCAATGTCCACAATCCTTTAATTTGGTCCTCTTTATAAAGACGGAATTCAGTAATAACTCCAGTTGTTGTAGCGGATTCAAATAACATTACATAGTGGTCTTTTCGTTCTTCAACTATGTAACAAGTCCAATCAGCAATCGTAACTCCGTTTAATTTACCTATGTTTTCTAACTTTATCATTAATTATTTTTTTAATCGTTCCATTATTATTTTATCCAATTGAGCAAAGAATGCAGATTTTTGTTTGAACACATCACCCCACACATTTTCAGTATAGATTGTATTGGTACGAGAAAGCCAACGAACATCCAAATAAAATGCACCATTCCATTCATAACCTTCCGTAGTTCGTTTAATAACCACTTCACCATTATCACCAGGCTTTCCACCTTTTATATGAAATATAAAAAAATATTGGTCATTAAAGCTATCATAACCAGCTTCATCTATTTTTAAGTGTTCGGTTTCTTTACCTCTAATACTTTCAAAGTTTTCTATGGTTAATCTCTTTATCATTTTGCTCCTAATATTTGAGTAAATGTGTTTACTATATTAATAATATCTCTTGCGTAATCAGCAGTTACAACGAACTTTGTTGCTTTATCATCCAAATAAAGTTGATAAACAAATCCATTTTTGTAGTTGGATATACTATAATCTTGTTCACGACAAAGACTAATCTTTTTAACATCATCTATCTTACCACTAATGTTTCTTCTCTCTACAATGAAATGATAAAAGTTATTGTCTTCCCTAACTTTATCGCAAGTCCAATGTACATCATACGAATACTGCTTTATCTTTTCTATATTATCAATTGTCAACATTTCACTTCGTTTATAAATGATTCAATCAATCTTGTCATATCCCATATATCCTTAATATCATTCTTTGTTACCCAATAGTGTTTCCAACTAATGTGGTGACATTGTAAAAGATATTCACCTTTATGTGGATGTGGTTTACCATTTTGGAATTTTGGTTTATGCCTTGCTAAAGTAATTTCTATACGCTTACCACCTTCCACATCAACTAGAAATGAATAATGTGTATTGGATACCGTAATAAAAATATCAAATCCAACACTATTTCTAATCTTATCTAAATTTTCTATTGTTAGCATATTATCGTTTTTGATAACCAGTAAGGAATCTTTCAGTAATCCAAAGTAAAAAGGTAGAACGATTACGAACATCTCTATAATCCAATTCGTAAGTTGCCATTACCCAATGATTATCTTTATCGGCAAATCTTATAACAACGGTATCACCGGGCTCCCAATTTTTTAATATAGCCATCTTTACATCCAACGCACCATCTCTTAATATACGATATAGATACTCATGCGGATTTTCTCTTTGATATACAATTTCAAAATCCACACCACCGGTTAGGGCTCTCATTGAACTATTTAACTTATCGGGGTTTTCTATCTTTAGCATAGGATTAATTTGTTGCGATTAAGATAATGATACTAATAACAACCAAATAGATTGTCATCAACTTTTCAGTTGGACCTAACTTACTCCAAAATTCTTTTATATATTTTACCATAATTCAATTAACTTCTATACGTTTTACTTTCATCCCAATACCTTTTACCTAATTGGACAACCATCTTAAAATAGTTATAAAAGGCTGAGAAGTTTCTGACTTCACTAATATCCAATTTTTGACAGGTTACACCGTGCAATCCCATCCAATACAATTCATAACTACCATTTTTAGGTTCTCTTACGAAATGTATTGCGAACTTATCTTCCCAAGTAGTGAAGGGGCCGTTTTTATAGTTTGGTAAAGAATCAAAATGAAATACATAATGTTTAACACCAAAGTGGTCTGCAGAATCTATCTTTATAAGCTCCCTATCGCAGAAAATGTTATGATTCATCCTTTGGATACCATCAATGTTTAAGACCATATACCTTTAATTTTAAGGAAGTTAAGGAATGAAGATTTAGGTTGAAGATTAGAATAATCATATTGGTCATTCATCTCTTTAGCACGAATGAATCCATCGGGCTCTACATAGGAGCGGGATACATTCAATTCGGACATCCATTGTTGATAACCTTCACTAACCATTGTTTGTTGACGTTCGGTTTCCAATTGTTCCATTTTGGACAAATCAGAATACGCAGATAATATTTGTTCTTGCATATATAAGGGGTTTTAATAAATTATTCGTTATCGGAAAAATAAGAAGCTAATCCTAGGTATATCATAAAGAGGATACCATATACTAATACAGCAACTCCTAATGTAAGAGCAATAGGTGGAACTAATAGAAGTACTTTAACCCATTTACTCTTTAGATATTTAGAACGAGCCGATTCATCAAATAGTACATTGATACCTAAAGCGGAAGCCATATTAATTAAGAATAGGAATATAATAAAGGATATCATCATACTATTTCTTTTTAGTACGTTTAACCTTTACTAACTTACCACTTTCATCGGTAGGAAGGCCATTACTCTCTTTTAATTCACTCTTACTCTTTTTAGATACCTTTACAATAGGAGCATTTTCTACTTCGGCTTTTAGAGTACCATCGTTGAACTCACCACCATAAGGAAAGAATTGTTTACCACTAATGTTGATAGAATGAATCTTACCCATCTTACCCATAATCACATTATCGGAAGGGGATTCGGAATAGTACACACCATCAACTAACATTTTACCATCGCGGACTTTGAATGACTTCATAACTTAAATTTTTGATTATACCCAAAGATACGAAAAAGCTGTGAGAATACCAAATAAATCATAACCCACTACCCATTGGTTATCAACGAGTTATAAACATTCTTTTTCTTAATATGTAGCACGTTGATACCCAACTCTTTATAACCGATTGATTTCTAATAAGATAGGAGTTAGGTGTTCTGAATACTGCTAAATTGATACCCATACCATCGGGACGAGAAGCTACCATTAGGGTAATATATAAAAATCTCGTATAGGGAAAAACTTGGTGCCGGTATGAAAACGAGTCAGGCGCCCTTCACGCAAAAAAGTTTTTTTCGGGTTCCAAGAAATTCAGTCCCCCCGCACCCCTTACCAGGTAAGGACCTCCTGGTACACACACGCCTGTATATACATACTACACTTATATACACTACACCAGGAGATGTAGACAGCGCAAGGGTTTCGTGGGTATGATGTATGTTCGTATCACTATGGTAGTCCGCTATGGGTGTATATGGTATGTATCTAGCTGAATTAAAAACAGCTAGGGTGTCCGCGCTCGGGTGTAGGGACACAAAAAACCCCCACTGTAGAAACAGCAGGGGAAAATGTATGATTAACTGCAAAAATGTTTTAGTTCGTCAGCTTGTAGAACGCTACGGTCTCTGCCATCCGCCAGGGTATATCGTTTTGTGTCCACTTATGCCACTTACTACCTAATACCTTCTTTCTATCACTATGTCTACCACGTGGACGGATACGGCAACCATATATACTTTCCAACATAGTCTTTATAGCAGTAATCTGCAATTCGGACTCAAACTTTACTTTTAATATACTCATATTACTTGCTTATATAAGGGGTGAACCAATTTTTAATTGTCTTATGTGTCAATCCATCTATATACTGCTCAGGACGGATATCCAAACAATCTTCTAATAGAGCTTCCGCATCTTCTTTATGTACTGCACATAGAGCGTGTACTTTAGCCTGGATCTCTTTCTCATATCTCATACCACTTTCCCAGCTCCTATGGTCATCACTCATCATATAGGAGTAATCATGCGATTGGACCATCTTTAATAGGTCTACTGATATACTTTCACTTACTGTCATATATTATAATTTAAGGGGTTTATATTAAAATGAATATGCTTTCGTACTACCTTCTTCCATTTCAGCAAGGTATGCTTTACCACTAGCAGTACCCCAATAGGATTTAGGTACATCCTTTGAATACGGGTCTTTACGAGCTATCCTTTCAACTTCAACAGCTTCCAACTCATTACTCATTAGAAAAGCGTCCACTAACTTACACAATAGGGTATCACCATTGTTACCAGTAGTCTTATTGTACATACGGGTGGCAATAATCAATTGTTTCAACTCTTTGTTTGTGAATGAGGTCACAATCCTTTCAGTAGTATTAAGATTCATATTATTTAGATTTAGGGGTTTGAAAAAAGAATTCGTAAACTGTCTTAAAGAACACATAACCAAATAGGGATATCGCTGATACCACTATGGCTTCAATTAAGGTGATTGTAGTACCCATACTGATTATTTTAAAATGAATTTAACAATAGAACCGAAACCATTAGCGGTTAGGTCAGATTTGATTTCCGAGTGGAAACGTTTAGGGAACTTACCCATCTTGACAGGGTATTCACAAAGGATTGAATTCAACTTCGCAGTTTCAGATTTGAAAATTGAAAGGAACTGACGAGCTTCGTTGAAAGCTTTACGAGACTTACATTGAATTCGGATAGTTTTACCGAAAAGGTTGATATATTCAACCGATACGTTAAAACGTTGATTTTCACTCATTTTAGAGGCTGAGAAACTCTTAAAGGGATTTTCGTTATACATAATCATCATTTTTATTACCTAATAAAGATAGAAAGGATTCCTGATATAACCAAACATTTAGGGACTTATTTTAAAAATTCTTGCTTGATAATCAACAAGTTATGTAAGGGGTTGATAATCAATGAGTTATAAAACGTTGATTTTCAATGGTTTACGAGCTTGGGCTGTATAGGGACTGTACATACAGCCTGTGCGTGGGACTGGAGAAGACCTTTCCAGATTTTGTAAATAACTTGATATTAATTCGGTTTTTAGGTACAGTAAACAGTACGAAATTAAATAAGTAGCATGTTAGTGAATAACTTATAACAAATATCCAATAGGTCGAGGAGCGGTACAAGTGGTACTTCGGGTACTTGCGGTACTTCGGCTAGTTCGGGGCGGTACTTGTGGAACGAGTGGAACTTGTGGGACATAAAAAAAGGATACCCGAAGGTATCCTTAATGATTGTTGTCTGGAGGGTTGTAATTACTTAACAACTGCTGCAGTATCAACAACAGCAGTAGTATCTACAGCTACCGCAGTAGTATCAGCAACAACAGCTGCTGAATCAGTAGATGTAGCTTCAGTAGAAGCGTTACCACCACAAGCTACCAATGTAGTAGCGATTGCGAATACGAAAAGTACTTTTTTCATCTTATTTGTTTTTATTTATGTTTAAATGTTTACCTATTGGAATAACAGGTATAACTATTGTGTTGGTTAAAAAAATGGGACCGAATGGGCTTTACCTTCGGTCCCTATTGTGATTAGTGGAATTAACCTACCCACTCATTTCTCAAAGTCTTCGCAGCTTTCAAGCTATTGAAGTATTGAGAATACTGAATACCATCTTCAGTTACACGTACACGGTAGCTAGTTGTACCAGATGGACGAGTGATTTTCTGAATGTTGTTAGAAACTGTTTCGTAAATGTTTCCACGCTTTGCGCTTTTCTTTGACTTATTCTTAGTCATAACTGATTGTACGGTTGACCTCTTACACCGGAAGGTTTTGTTAATATAAGTGAGCCCGTTAATTAGGGTGGAGCTCCATACCCTATAATCTTTAAGTGAACTCAAAGATACGAAATCTTTTTGAGACCACCAAATTTATTTTTATTCAGAATAGAATAGTTTTTCAGTACCAGCTCTTAACATACTCTTTACACCATGTGAACTAGCCCAGCTTGAATCTTTAGATAGGTAGATTTTCCCACCTTGCTCAATTGATTTCATTGTAGGGGTTGATGCGTTGATACCCACACTCAATAACTCTTTTTTAATACCTTTAGCTCCGGTATCAATAAGGGCGTCCGCTTGAGCAGTATCAATAGCCATAATAGCGAAGTCCAAATTAACATAACGTTTCATACCTATCTGGTCCATAATCTTAGCGGGACCCAATGTGATTTGAACCATTTCAGGATACTTCTCATTTGATACATCCGATATAGCAACGTTATTATGTTTAACGTGCGGTAATGGATTCTTTTTAGTACCATTCTTAAAACCGTCACGAAGTGTTTGGACGGCCTTAATACTCTTAGCTTTCTTTGTAGCTGGTTTCTTACCAGTTCTCTTTGTAGTTACTTTTTTAGTAGCCATATCTTAATAAGGGGTTTAATTAAAATTTAAAATTGTATCCAAGACCAACGCGTTTCCAAGTACCATCCCACTCGTTACCATTCAGATACCAATTCCAATTCTTTTGTTGAATGTTCACATTGGGTAAGCCGTTAAGACGTTCTTTTGTAGTGTTTGAAGCCCATCCGGCGTTACTGATACTTAATACACCTAACTTGTCAATAGTTGCAATAGTATTACCATGCAACTTTAACTTTGTGAATTCACCATCCACTTCAACACTCATATTACCTTTCTTAAACTTACGGCCGTCCAAAAACGCGGCAACCGATTCTTTTGTAATTTTTCTACTCATAATAAGGGGTTATTTATTTTTAAACAATACACAAATTTCAGAAGGACTATATCCACATTTGAATACATCGTTAAGGTGACAAACCACATCGTATTCTAAATTCAACCAACTATCAGTTTTCATTAGATTATCAATAAGGTACTGACCGGAAGTTGGATACTTGTGTAAGTGATTCAGAATCAAATTAATATCATCGGTTTTCATCCGATTGATTAGGGGGTTTTGGGAACTACTCATATATATCATTTTTATTACATAGTAAAGATACGGCGAATATTTGAGACCACCAAATATTTTTTACAATTATTTTGTAAAAATGTATAAGTGGTTGACAATCAACGAGTTACGCCGTCCGCAGGATCGTGGGGCCGGACTTAACATAATATCAATTATAGGACATTTTCGGACTTTTCGTTGCTAAGTCATTGATTATCAACACCAACCCTATTTAACATAATATCTTATATAAGGCGAATCGTAAAGTGTTGAAAACCAGCGAGTTACGCCGGCCCTACTCAAAGGACGTACCCCGCCCTCCACTCCCTAAAGTTACGAATAAAAATCCACATTTCCAAGCAGTGTGGATAACTTTCTTAATCAGTTGACAATCAATTCGTTATACGCCATTTCCAGACAATCCAACCAATCGGCGGTATCACCTTCGGCAGATAGTTGACGTTGAATTTGCTTTGCATAAGATACGAGCTCTTCGTCCATACCAATTTGGCGAGCTCGTTGTAACATTTCGGACTCCGTTAATTGAAGCATAATTTATTTATTGGTCAGTATCACTCCATTCACTTACCCTATCCAGACACCTTTGTAGTTTATCCAATTCAGCTTGAGCATCCTGAATAATCTTTTGTTTATCCTGTATAATAGATTGAAGTAATTTTGTAGCTGCATACTTTCTACCCCAGACCTGTGGATAGTGAAAGTTTGAACCAATAGGATAGTATTCACCCCTAATGAGAGTGAACGTTTGTCCCCTTTCCACTACTGCATCGTACTCACCATCCGCCCTCTGCCACAATTTCATATTACAATGCATGGCACGATTTGATGCCACTTGCTCACCCGGTTTGACATTGGTATTTTTCGGACCACTATTTGTTCCGCCCTTATTTGAGAATGGCTTCTTATTTGTGTTTTCGTTTGTATGCACGTTTCACCAATTTTTCGTTTTCTCTAGCCTGTATTTCGTATGGATTATTTTTGTATCCGTATTTTATATTGTAGTGATTGTACCAGCGGAATCTTTGCTGAGCATGTGTCCATTCGTGCAGAAGAGTCTTTTGGACAGATATCATTCTCTTACATTGTGCCAAATTAATCCAGATTGTCTTTTCCCAATCGTAGTATCCACATTCAGCTTCCTCGTCCATATCCCAATAAAATGCGATTGCTTGACATTTAGAATCCCCTAACTTATCGTGAGCCCAATTCCAAAGACGGTTGCAATCAAATCTCATACCCTTTGTTTTATTACTTACACGCATAAATATCTGCTTTGATTATTAAATAGAATTTCTGATATACAAATATACGAAATATTTTCCATTCCACCAAATCCAATGTGAGCAAGGCTTTGAGCGGTATAGTGTATTAAAATGATATAAAAAAATTTTTTTGTCAATGAAAGAATTCGTATATACCCTACATTATGACTGACACCCATCAATTCTGACACCTCTTTTTTGAGTAAGTGTTAATTTGTGGGAATTAGTGGGAGTTTGTGTTAATATTGACTGATAGGGGTTTTGGATTACTGAAAGGTATCAAATTAAAAAGGTAGGTTTTGAGCAGTGTAATTAGGTATGTATGGTAATTAAATTTTTATGGTATCAAAATACGCTTCAATCCGCTCCCTATCCTATCCCTTCAATCCACAACCATCCCTTAATCAGAAAGTATAAAAGAGCAACGCCTTTGAGAGCGAAATAGATTAGTATGCTCAAACCAATAAACCCTCCGGTATCAATGAGCCAGTTGTATTTATTCTTTTTCATTTTGTATATATTGTTGCTCATTTAGTAGTGAATCAATGATAGCGGAGTTTTCGTATTTGAGAGTGATTTCCTCGTCTAATTGTGTGTTAAGGTTTTGGACCTCAAACCATAGAGCAATGGCAATTAAGGTTATAAAGCATGTATATACTTTGAGTAGGTTATTCGATTTCATTGTTCGTTTGATTAGTGCTTAGTAGCTCGTATTTTTGGGCTATAACGTTTCGGATTTGGGAGCACAATTCGTATTCCTCTAACCCTATGCATTCCGTTAATAACCATTGAAGGCGTTGTATTTTGGTTTGAAGTTCTACTCTCTTTGTGTTTGAGTTAAATTGTGTGAGTGATTAGTATCCATAGTAAAACAATGATTGAAGTGAAAATTAGGAGTTCGGACCCTTCTCCGTACCCCTTACTACAGCTCTTTTTTATTCTTTGTATTTTATTAGTTAATCCCATTCAGACCCCCTCTTTAATACCTTATCCTTTGTATCCTCTTTGTATTCCCTACTATATACCCATACCTTTAAGGCTATGTATATACCCATAAACCCCAATACCCCTAATACATTCAGTGCGTTGAATTCCATCTTAACTAATTATTTTTTATCGTGGATTTCGTTTACTTCCTCGTTCCCTTCGTTTATATACCTATCCACTACATAGTTCCCTACTATCCATCCCAATACCATTGCTCCTATTATGACTCCTATTATCATCTGTATTATGTTTATGTTCGTCCGCGCTTAGAATTTACCCCATCCACAATGATGACGGTTCCCTTCCGCAATTTTGAACCCCATCCATAACTCCCTCAATATCTTTAGTATCCCTTTCATAACTGGTGTTTTATCCATCAATACTCGCACCTCTAAACGGCTCTACACTATCGCCCCTTTGTGTGAACTCGCCCGTTTTTGTATTCAATACCCCTTTTAGGGTTTCACTACCTTCTATATGTACACTCAATCCTTCCGCTACATCCTTCGCACTCACTACTACAAAATCGGTTTGTTTTGGCGTATAACCCTCATTCACCGAGTTTTGAAAGCCCGCTTCCCAATCACCCAACTGCTCTTTGAAATATCGCCCTTCCGGTAATTGTGCCATTGTACTATTCCATTCCCACCATTGACGAATTATTTGTTTGATTTCGTTTGCTGTTTTCATTTTTGTATCTTTGTTATAAATATATTGGATTTTAATAGTGAGCCGCCATTAATCCGAGCCGTTCACCATTCACCTTATTTCAAGGCATAACTATCAAAAAAATTTCCCTCTGAACGACCCGATTTCCGATTCACCGATACGAACATAATAGAGAATACTGAAAGGTTATATATTATCATTTCTATTGTACATTCTTATTGTAAACGGCTCATTAAAGCATTCACCATAGTAATTACTCATTTCGTCCTCATTCCATTTTAATAATCGCCATCCGGTCACATACGTTTCAATCGCCTCTTTAATAATATCAAAATCCGCTTCAAACATTTCTTCGGCTTCACCGCCACCTTTTGATTTGATACCTTCTATTCGGTATTCCCTTATGTACTTATGTATTCGGCTTTCAACTTTAATACATTCTTCCCAAGTATAAAACGGTATCATATTAATCACTTCCGCCCTTTGATTCCATTCAATCCATTTAGGCTCGTCCGATTCTACATATCTTTTTTTCAATACCAAATCACTATATCTTTTTACCACATCTTTACTTATTCCTATTTTAATTGGCAACGTTCCCCACTTTTGAATATATTCCTTTCGGCTTTCACCTTTTGGTATTGTTATAAAATACAATGCACAACCGTATTCAACATCCCCACTTTTGGTATGGTATTTATGTAGGTGTCTCTTTTTTAATTCCCTTACTTTTAATCTATTCTGCCAAGCTTCATCCGAAATGTTTTTTGGTTTCTTATTTGCGTTAGCAGGATTACCTTTTTTGATTCCATATCCGTAGGGGTTTTTAAGGTCCTCAAATACATTGTGTTCCCTTGCATACTTTTTATAAGTGTTATAAGATACACCTAATAGCTTTGCCGCTTCTGCTGCCGAGCGTGATTTGGTTTGTGCATCTTTTATTTCCGCAACCGTCAATGGTCTAAATCCAATCCCCCTTTTTGTTTTGCTTTTGTTTGATTCAACAAGCTTCTTTAATTCATCTAATTCTATTTGTGTACCTTTGTAGTTTTTAGCTGCATCAAAAAGAAGTTCTAATTTATCTTTGAGCGTATTTTTTCGGTGATGGTAATGTATCATTCTATCAGATACATTAAGTATTTCAGCTAATTCTTTATAGATGTGCGTTGTACCCGTCAATCTGTACATAACCTCTAAATCAAGTATCTTTTGAAGATTACCTTTTATTATTTCATTTGTAAATTCCATAAGCATTTATTTTAAGGTAACCAATCTTCTAATAGTAATTTATTTATATTGTTAATTACTAAGTCCATATTCCTTAATTGAAATTTATTTAGGTTTATGTAATTCTGTCCGAGCTTCAATTCATATAACCTTAACCGAGTATCTGCCAAAAACCCTATCCTATCCAGTTGTAACATTATGACTTGCATTCGGTTTGTTATTTCAATTAGGTAGCAATGTGTACTTTCATAAGGTGCTTTTATATTTGTCATAACTACCGGCTTTATTGATTGTACATAGTATCCCGTCTTACCGATTACTTTACCCGTTAATCTTTGTACGTTTTCTATTGTTAGCATACCTTTTTGATTAAGTCCTCAATGATTACACTCCAATCGTCCGCATTATCGGTCACTACTCTTTGATATTGTTTTAGTATGTCCGCCCTTTGTTCGTTTGTTAGTACTACTTCTAAACGGCTTTCTATTCCTTTGATGTCCTCAATCGTTACATTGTTTTTCATTAGTTTGTATTTAGCGAAGTTTGTATCATTAATTCTAAAAGAAAATTATCAAATGTCAGATTACTTTCAGTTACCAAAGCTACCCTATTGTTTTTAGTATTAAGCATTAAATATCCTCTACGATTCTTTTTAGTTCTTTGTAGTGTATATACTATTGCTTTACTTAATACAAATATACCGCTATCGTCATCTTTTGGTAGTACGGCGATTTGATAATTGTATTTGTTTTCGTCAATTCTACCTACACTCCACTCTTGCGTATTTGATTTCGTCCAAAACGTCTCATTTTGAATTCGTTTATAGTTTTCTATTAATAACATAGCGGTAACATATCAATTAAAATGATTTTGAATTTATCCACCGTATCAATTGCAGATATTGGACCATACCTTACCTCACCATTACACCTTAACTCAAACTGCTTTTTGAATAGTATCAATTCTGCTTTTTCAGTTTTAAGCTTTGTCATGTGATAGTATTTTTGTTGCGGTGAACTCTTAACAGGTACATCTGTCACGAATACAAATTCATAATAAGGTCCCCTATCTACGTCCGCATATCTATTACATTCGGTCACTATCCACATTTGAGTATCCCTACCAATGATAGGCCCTTTTAATAATGCTTCAGGGTTTTCTATATACATAAATTTATTTTTCGTTTACCAATTTTATGTTTAAGTACATTGCCGATGCTATAAGTATTAATCCTATTCCACCCAAACCCGGTGAGTCATCCACTTCACCGAATACAACTGCCAAAGTACCCACTACCGTAACTACTATTGCCGAAATACTTTTTAAGATTCTCAAACGTCTTTGTGTCCGCTCTTTTTTACTCTTTTGAATTTCGGTTTGATATTGGATTACTTCTAATGCTTCATTCAATCCTATTGGATTACCTTTACGCACCTCATCTGATAAAATTTCTAATCTTTTGTCTTTCATTTTGATATTGCTTTACTAATTATGTCCACAATTCTATTGATTCGCCACTCGCTCTTTTTTTCTTTTACCGTTTTCGGTTCGTCATCCGTATTGTTATGTACCCTTACCGATGTATTGTATTGGTAGGTTAAGGCTTGAAGGTAGGTTTGATGTAAGTTATGCGGTATGTTATTAAAATCCGCTACTATCTTAATTGGTAATTCCGTACCCGTTCCGTAAATCTTTATTGAAGTATTAATTGTAACCAAACCGCTACCCTTCATTGTTAATCTGCCATTGTCCGGCGTTATGTTTATGTTGCTCATTTTATCTATACATTAATTCTTTTATTTCATCAATTAGTTTGTCCGGCGTTAATAACTTTGACCTATCCAACATTCTACGCATAGGGACCGAATTAGGATGCGGTGATTGATTACCGTATGCATTCCATCGCCATAGTTCGTATTGTACACCTATTGGATTCCTTTCTAAATTAACTTGCAACCTGTCACCCTTTACATTTATAAGTGTGAATAGATATGCCGAAGGTAGTGTTTCAACTTTACCTACACGCCAATTACCAACGTCCATTCCGTAAACCTTTGTTATATTTTCTATTGAGAGCATATCAAAAATTCAAATACCATTTAGTTAAGTTTCTTAATACAATATAAATTCCGGCTATCATTAACATTGGCATCACTATAAACCAACCGATGGAAAATGCCAAATACGCATCCGAATTACTATCCCAATCGTCATAGTAATCCTCATGCGGTGGGTCATAATCAAATCCAATTCGTTTACCAAAGTATTTGTAAAAAGTTAGTGTAAGTAAAAATCCTATTGGATATATTAACATTAAAGTTGCTGATGTTATATTCATTTTTAATTCTTAAAAAAGTTTCTTTTAATTTCGGGTTCAATTGAGTCTAAATAATCTTGCAACATAACAATAAAGTTATTGTAATTTGTCAAGTCCTTAATATCAATGTAATTGGTAGCTTCTATTAAATTATTTTCAAATCGGTATCCATTCTCTTTGTCATCTTTGTGTCTGTCCAACCAAATAACTAACGGTACATCCCCTAATCCAATATCAAAATCAAATGTATAACTATTCCTATTTAATATCAGGTCATCATTCACCTCTTCTGCTTTAAGACATGTAATTTGCCTGTCTTCAAAGTTCCAATAGGTTTTCTCAATTCGTTTTATGTTTTGTATTGTAATCATTCCCAAGTTACTGATGTGTCAATTAATGTTTCTATTTTTTTAAGGAATAGGTTCATATCCTTAATAGTTTCCAAATCTAAAAATACCATTGTCCGATTAAATGTGTTTTCCAAAATGTAAACCGGATTAGCTTCCTTTCGCAATTCAAAACGTTGAACTATTGGTGAATTGGAATCATTGATATGAAAATATGTTTTTACTAACGAGTCCTCAACTTTGTAAATGATAAACCTACCATTGTAAAAGTTACAACCAGTTAATTTATTTACATTCTCAAACTTAATCATTCGTTTTAGGTTTTTTATTCCTAATATCATTATAAACACCGTATCCCAATTTTTTACCGATACGATTCAATTTACCAATTTCAAGTCTATACCCTACCGATGTAGCCCAACTCCTAATCCCATCCGCTTCAATACCTTCAACTATTGCTTTTGTTTGGTTATATTCTTTAGTCATACAATGCCAACACAAACCTTCACTATCCAAAAGTTTACTACATTTAGTACAAATATCATTTTGTTTTTCGCTCATATTAACTTGCTATTATTGCCATAAATCCAAAAAAACCTATCATTGCCAAAACAATTACCCAAGTCCAAATTGTTTCTTTAGTTTCGTCCGATATTCTCATTTGTTTCAGTTTCAATTACTATATAACGATACCCATCAAGTGTTTCTTTGAACTCACCTATCTTTGCTAATCTTTGTACAAGTTCCAAACCCCCTTTATTTGCTAACAAAGTTATTGTATCTTCTAAATAAATTATTTTAGCCATTCTTTACGATGTTTTATAAACCAATAGGTGTGAATCATTAGGACACAACTATTAACAACAATTGTAGGTCCAGCCATAATTCCCAATCCGTACACAATCCAAAACATAGAACCGATTGAATTTATTAAACGTAATCGGTAAATGTTTTCTATTGTAAATGAATAAAGGACTACTACAGTTCCAATGTATCCGAATATATCCCAGTTCATTTTTTATCATTTGATTCAGCTATACTCAAAATAGAATCCATTATTGTATTATCGGGTGGTAATTGTATAACACCCCCACCAATAGGTTCACTTCCAGCTGGTGCTATTGTATCTAAAACAATTTGGTTTTCCCTCATTCGTTCTGCTCTTAACATTGCTGATATTTTTGCAAAGTCCTCATGCATTTTTATATTCTCATCAATGATAGGTTTACAATCATCTGTTTTAAGATATTGTGAAACCAAATAAGAACCCGTTGTAAATGATAAAAGTAATATCAATACAATTAGGCGTTGCGCTTGCGTGAATTGTTTTAATATGTTTACAAAGTATTTCATCAATCAAATAAATCTTTAAATAATCCAGCTTCAACTTTTTTACGAAATGATTTACCCAACATTTCATCTTGTAATTCTTTACTCTTTTTCAGTCTTTCAACTTCAACTTTAAATTTTTCAGGCGTTAATTCATCTAGCTCTTTAATTATAAAATGCTGAGTTGGAATTGTGAATACTATGTACCCATCGTTTGTTTTACGGATATCAATCCCATCCTTAATCCATTCTTTTAATTCACTAATCATTTTCTATATCGTATTCAATCGTATCAATTAGTGTCCTACTCACAGGAAAATAAGCTACAGCTCTACGCATTCCATTTTCATCGGTACTCCAAAATTCATAAAGACCCGAATCACTCCAACTTACTCCTTGTGCTTCAAGCACTCTTGTATATTTTTTATCGGCCATCACTACCTCTATATGATATCTATTCATAAATTATATATTTGTTTCTTTAATGATTTCAATTGAATGAATAGCATCACCTTGTCTAATCAAGTCAATAACTTCAATCCCTTCAATAACTTTACCGAAGCAAGTGTGATTGCCATCTAAATGTGCAACTCCTGCTCTATTGTGACAAATAAAGAATTGAGAACCACCTGTGTTTCTACCAGCGTGTGCCATACTCAATACACCTCTATCGTGATATTGTTTTGGTGCTGATACTTCACATTGAATTGTATAACCCGGACCACCCATACCATTTTTGTTTGGACATCCACCCTGAATCATAAAGTTTGGAATCACTCTGTGAAAGTTTAATCCATTGTAAAATCCTTGCTCAATTAATTTCTTAAAGTTACCCGTTGTAATTGGTGTTTCATCGTATAGCTCTGCTATCATGTCACCTTTTGCTGTTTTAATTAATACCTTTGTTGCCATAGTTTTATTTTATAATCATTAAAAGTTCTTGCTCTCTGAATAGATAGTATTCTTTGTTTTCCAACTTTACTATTTGCGCAGTTCCGGCATAAGGCATCATTACTTTATCACCCACCTTTACGCTCATTGGAATCTTAACGCCATCGTTTGTATAAATTCCTTCACCAACCGAAACTACAATTCCTATTTTTGTATCTTCGCCTTTCGCTGTTTCGGGTATGATAATACCACCTGCTGTTTTTGTTTGTACTTCTTCTTTCTCAATAAGTACTCTATCTGCTAACGGCTTTGCTAATTGAAATGTTTCTTTACTCATTATTATTTTGTTTTCTTTGTTGATTTCTTTCTAGTTTTTTTGAACTCACTTTCTGTTTTAACTCCATCAAATTGTTTTGGATTTGATTTTCTTTTAGGTTTTAACGATGGGGCTTTCAATAGCGCTTCTTTAATTTCGTTTGGTATTTCTGATTGTAATTCATTAGGAAATAGTGTAGCAAACTTCTGAGCGTTTTGTTCTAATTGTTTATTAATATCCTCTTTAGCTATTTCCGCCATTTTCTTTTTAGCTTCGTTTGATATTCTACTCATTGGTACACTACTTAATGGGTCAGATTCTTCAAACTTTGTATCAATTGTTGTAAGTTTGGTAGTTGTAACAGGAAAAGATGTGTCAGGTTTAGGAAATCCTTCCTTACTTACATTATCTGCTATGTACTTCCAAATTTCAGGATCAATTTCGTTTTTGGGTTGTCCAATTCCTGCTAACTTTTGAAACTGTTTTTTGTAATCAGCTTCTTTTTCTTTCTTTTTGTTTTGTTGTACTTCATAAATAAGCTTTCCGATACCGCCAATAACGAATGCGATAAAGCCGTACAAAATAATTGTTGTAATAAATTCCATAACTATAAATTAAAATATTGATTTAATGATTTGCCAAATAAAAACGAATGCCCAAGTTAGGATTCCAAACGCCACACAAAATAGTCCACCATAAAATAGGACTTGAAAAATGTCTCCCCAATTTAATTTTTTCATAATTTTATTTTTTAATTCTACCTGCTCCTTTATATGCTTTTTTGTAGTTAGGTTCAAGAAGCGAACTTACCTTAACTCCTTCGTATTTATTTGCAGCATGCACAAATAGTGTTTCACCTATGTATGTACCACAATGCCAACCCGAAGGTGATTGACGGCTTCTAAAAAATACTAAATCCCCTATTTGAAGAGAATCTTTTTGTATCCTTTGTGTTTGGTCCCACTGCCTATAACATACATTTTCTAATTGTAGTTTATAAACATCACCATACAATCTTTTATTGAACTGTGAACAATCAATTCCTTTTTCAGTTCGTCCACCTAACTTATATGGTTTACCCAACCAATGATAAATAAAGTTATTCAAAGTTGTATCAGGTGTTAATACAGGAACCGAATCCAATACGAATAATTGTTTGGTTTGCGCAGTACATTGAAAACACAATACCCAAAAAAGAATTGTAACAACTACATACAATATTTTTGTTTTCCTTTTTATCATCCGTTCATTCTTTTAATAGTACAATCTTCATATCGGCAATCGTAATACTCTTCTTGATTATCAGGATTTATCACTAACAATCTTGCACCAATCATTTTAATAATTGCTGGTTGATATGTAACGGGTTGTATTATTCGTTCACCTACATATTCTTTTACACTTATTTTTCCTGCATCAAATCTGATTATTTCTATGTGCTTAAAATTCATTTGTTTTTCTTTTGGTGCGTTATTCCAAACTTCTCTTTGAGCAAGACTCATTACTTTTTTCTTTTGGTAACAATTGTTTCAGATTTAATTGATGGTTTCCAAAAATCATCAAACTTTTTACCATTTGCTTTATCTTTATCAATTAAATCATAAAACTTTTGTAAAGCTAGTTGGCGGCACATCGTTCTAATCCATCCATCATTCCAAGTTCCAACTTCAACTTCTGAACCGGATTCCTCGCATACACCATAAGATTTTTGTTCAGCGTTTCTAATTAATGCCCAATTCTTATCAGATGTTCCAGTTACATAAAAACGTAAACCACCAAACTTTTCTTTTACCTGAGTCACCTTTGTAATCCAATCACCTTTCTTTTGGTCATTTACTTTAATTCCACCTACCAAATCAAATAGAATCTTAAACCAACCGTCACCCACAGCGAATTCATATTTGTATGGATTCGTTTGTTGAATGTAATCAATTTTTCTACTTGCTTTAATCTTTTTGTGCAGATATGCTAGAGCTTTATTGTATTGTTTCTCAAACCAATTATGCGCATGTCCTCTAGTTGTGAATGTAAACATCTCTGGATACAATTCCACAATTCTTTCACTATTACTTTTTGTCATCTTTTACTTTTTTCTTTTTACTTTTTAACTGCTTCTCAGCAATCGTTTCACCTTCCGAATCATTTACTACTTCGGTTACCTTTACTTTACGAGTTGCAGCTTTCCATTCTGATTTTGCTACATAACTCCATGCACTACCCACTTTGTTGTAAGCTTCCTTGTCACCTAATCTTTCAATTTCGCCTGTTTTGTTGTTCTTAATACACTTCATAGTTTATGTTTTTTCAAATATACGAATTATTTTTGAATCTACCAAATCTATTTCAAAATTCGGTTTACTAATTCATTCCATTTTTGAACTTCAATCTTATCAGCGTTGTACATTTCAAATTGGAAATCGGTTACTGATGAAGGTACAACTATGATATGATAATCATCTGACATTTTATCTTTTGCCACACCATCCCTTAATTTATCCATTTCATGTGAACTCAACTGCGTTGGTACTCTCATTACAAATATAGGTTTTGTTTTTGGTGGGGCATTATAAATTGTACCAGTTGATGCCTGATAATTTGATAAAATTTGTTGTGCTAATTGTGTTGGGTTCATACTATCCGAATATTTGTATTAAGTTACGAGTTATAATTGTTAATGAAATCACTATCCAAATTGTGTTAAATACAATTAAGGTAGGTAAATCTTTTCTCATTGATGCCCAAATCAATAAGGATGAAGTTGCCAATGTAAGGAAATGAAAATACCAAAGTTCAATACCGAATATCAAACCTGGTACAATGATAATAGCTTTCGCCATCCAAGCACAAAACTCAATGATGTTGTAATCTGTCCAATAGGTTTTATCTTTGAACATTAAGATTCGTTTCCAAATCTTATTCCATCCAACAATCGTAAAGAGTGCTGATATGAATGTAATATAAACTAATAAATACGTCATAACTATTTTGTTTTCAAATCACCTCTAATATCATCTTTCACCTTTTCTAAATATACCATTCTATCATTGTGAGAAATAAATGGTACACTCCAAAACTGGCGTGTCTTTGTTCTAAACCACCCAAACACAAAAGAGTAAACTCCCATCACTAACCTTAACTTAACCGAATTCAGATATAGTGTAAGTACAGGTAATGCGGGTGCTCCATGTGTTAAATAAGTTCTGACCTTTTTGTTTTTCAAAAGTGGTTTTGGGTATCCATACTTTTTTGTAATTGGTATAAACTTATATGCAAAACCTGGTGTAAAGATTTGGTCAAAGAATGATTCCAACATTGGGGTAGTTCTAAACCACCAAACGGGTGATATAAAATAAATTCTATCTGCCCATTCTATTAATGATTTGTATTCTCTAACTTTATCTTTATGGAATTCAAACCCTTTGTTCTCGGCATAAAGGTCTACAAAGTAAACACTCTCTTTATTTTGTTCAAGTGTTTCTTTGATTGTGTTTGCTATACCATTATAACAAAAACTTTCTTTGTTAGGATGTCCAACGATAATTAAATTGTTCATAGTTTTATCCATTTGTTATTTGATTCCAAACGAGTTGCCCCAATAAACTTCATCGGCCATTCGTTTGGTGCTATTAATGAAAGGAAAGGCGAACCATCTGCTTTTTCATACAAATAATATGTTTCACCCATCACAGGTACAAAGTTATATTTAGCTGAATATACAAACTCATTCCATTTTACCTCATCAATAAGTTCTTCAAATTCTTCTTTTAATTCATTATATTTTTTTGTAAAAACCTTATTGGCTTTTTGAGCTTGCATTTGTTTCCATCCACCAACATCTTCTAAATGAATAGAAGGAGCTCCTATGTTTGAACCATAGGTTAGCTCCTTTGAATAATATCCCCTTTCCTCATCCCAAACTACTAAATCAGGTTTCTTTTTTTTCTTACTCATAACTTGCTCTATCAATATTAATCACATAAGGGAAACGTGGTATTCCATCGGGTGTTAAATTGAAATACTTAACGGTTGCTTCCTTACCGATTAGTTTCTTTTTACCTTTAAGCATTGCAGCGGTTTCTTCCCACGTTCCTTTAACATTTGATTTGAACCTCTTTCCATCTTTGGTCTCAAACACAAAGTAACCAGCAGTTCCGCTACGATTACCCTCACCTTCCACAATATCCAAAATCGTATATTCCTCATCTACGAATGATTTATGCTTTAATAAGTTTTTACTACGTTTGTTTTCATACACTCCATCAGTTCTTAACATCTGACCTTCGTAACCACGCTCTACATAGTCCTCATACCATTCAGTAACTTCATCTTCATTCTTTACAATGTGCGTTTCAACTAACTTCACACATTTAGGAAAATCCAATGCGATTTCATCCAACTCAATACATCTATGTTTGAATGTGCCATCAACCGAAGGTATATCGTAAACGTGATACTCAATGTTTTTCTCACTTTGTTTTAGGTCATCCGCTGTTGGTTTAGTTTTCTTCACTAACGAAACGATAGCATTGAAATCATTTGCGAATTTATCAGCGTACAACTCACCATCCAATATAGTATGGGGTTCG
>Ga0315906_10003220_pt1 | contig 21811 bp, 22 predicted proteins | sample LakEriMetagenome_4_FD_203526 | JGI IMG/M metagenome (GOLD analysis project Ga0315906, IMG submission 203526) | Freshwater fungal communities from buoy surface, Lake Erie, Ohio, United States - Buoy 2 MA122 | ecosystem: Environmental > Aquatic > Freshwater > Lake > Lake biofilm | place: USA...
GTATTACTACTGCGTCATGCCTTAGCGCCAGGATCAGGAGATCCAGCAAACTTTAAATTAAATGATTGCTCTACCCAACGTAATTTATCTGATCAAGGCAGAGCTGATGCCAAAGATATTGGCATCTGGTTAAAATCTAAGCAGATAAAAATACATCGGGTGGAAAGTAGTAGATGGTGCCGGGCCAAAGAGACGGCAAAGTTAATGGCAATTGGCAATGTCAGATTAAATAAAAATTTAGATTCACTCTTTAATGCGCCAGATCCAGTAAAACATCCACAAACTGCTGCAATTAGAAAACAGATTGTTAATCACCGCAATCAAGATGGTTTATTGGTAATGGTGGGTCATTTTGTAAATATTGGCGCCATTGTTGGTAGTGGTGTGGACTCAGGTGAGGGTGTCTTGGTGAGAGCAAATGTAAGGGGTGAGATAAAGATTGTTGGCTCATCCCCCACACCTTAAATAGGTCAATTAATTGGGATTAATTTTTTTAAATCCACTACCATTACTTCTATGAAGCGCATACTTGAGTTAACAAGATATGCAGTAGTAATACCTGCCTTTGCTGCCATTTTGGGCGCACTTTTACTTATGGTGCAAGGATCAGTTGAGATGGTAGCTGTAGTAATTGAATCAGTATCTGATCAAACTACCTTAAAAGATGTGATTGTTGATGTGCTAACTGCAATTGATGCCATCTTACTTGGCACAGTACTGCTAGTAATTGGTTTTGGACTCTATGAATTATTTATTGATACTAATATTCAAGTGCCAGATTGGCTTCGGGTACAAGATCTTGATGATTTAAAATCTAAGTTAATTGGTGTAGTAGTTGCAATTATTGCCGTGGTTTTTGTGGGTATATTTGTAGATTCAAACCGGGCAAGTGATGTTATCTCCTACGGGGTGGGCGCTGGTGCGTTAGTTGTTGGCCTTGCCATATTTGCCTTTGCAACTAAGAAAAGCGGTAGCAAAAAGTAATTTTTTGTACCCTTAAACCTTAAAAGCTTTGATTAATAGGTAGCAGGCTTTGAAGGTGATGTTGCCAAGATCAGGTTATAAATTGGAATTAAAATAAACCAACCGCTTTTGCCCACATCATGCATTCTTCTAACTGCAACTGCGATAGTTGGTAGTAAGGTAATTATTGATACTAAATTGCCACCAAAATCACCAAAGGCAACCTGAGCAATTACTGTGGCAATAGTTGTTGAAAGTACAAAGTACCAATACTGAGATCTTGTCGATACCCCAGAGAAATCTGAGAATCTAGCAAAGCCATCTTTAGTGGCAGCGATTATCGGTAATTGATTGTTTTCCATCCCCTAAATCTATCGCTTTCTAGATACAAATACTTGCTTTACTAGCGGCCAAGCGCCACTTACCCATAATGCAGCTATCACCAAGGGTGGTTGGAAAAACAATCTAATTAACCGCTTTTGATCAGTATCTAAGCCAAAGGCATCAATTTGATTTACATATTGATTAATATTTCCTGGGAATATTAGGATAAAAAATATGGCGGTAATTAAACCAATTAAGGCTCGGTATTTTTTAAACTCAAATACGGTGATAAAAAGTAGTAGGCCTAATGCCATCTCCACTAAACCAGATGCCACCACCACAAACTCTGGATCTAATGGCAACCAGGTAGGAACCTGAGCCTCAAACTCTTTTCGATTTGAGTAAAGGTGGCTGTTGCCAGCGAAAAAGAGAAAAGCACCTAATCCAAGTTGAGCTATATTTTTTACTAACACCATGGTGTAAGTAAAGCCGATTTTTACCTATTTAGGCTATCTTTGAACTATGAGTAAACCATTGACAGTTGAAAGATTACGTAAAACCAATATCTACGCTGGTGTATTACACCTTGCACAAATGGCAGCAGTTCTTGCCCTAAGTAGTGACTTCTCACTTCCAGTAACTGCTACCTATATGTCTGGTCCACCAGGAACTACATATGCCGATCCAATTGTTTTGTTTAATACCCCAATTGGCTTAACTGTTGCTATCTTTTTAGGCCTTTCTGCTTTCTTCCACTTTTTAGTAGCAAGTGGCAAGTTTTATCCAAGATACTCAGCAGGATTGGCTGCAAAACGTAATTACTTTAGATGGGTTGAGTATTCAATTAGCTCATCGGTAATGATTGTGTTAATTGCCCAGGTAACTGGAGTTGCTGATATCACAGCCATCATTTCAATCTTTGGTGTTAATGCCTCCATGATTTTATTTGGCTGGCTACAAGAAAAGTATGAAAGCCCAGGTAGTGGTGGTTGGTTGCCATATATCTTTGGTTGCATTACTGGGATTGTGCCCTGGATTGCACTGTGCTTTTATGTATTTGGCATCGGTGGTGCAGGTGAGACAAAGGCGCCAGCATTTGTTTATGTCATTGTCTTAACTATCTTCTTATTCTTTAACTCCTTTGCCTTAGTGCAATTTTTACAATACAAAAAGGTGGGTAAGTGGAGTGATTACCTTCGTGGGGAAGCTACCTATATCACCCTCTCTTTGGTTGCTAAATCTGCTCTTGCCTGGCAGATCTTTGCCAATACTTTGATACCACCTGCTTAACTTAAAGTAATTCCATTTAACGCCTCTTGATAGCAAATTATCAAGAGGCGTTAAGTATTTACACAGTATTTATATGATACGGTCATCAACATGGCTACTAAAAAATCTACCAGCAAGGTTTTCACCGCTCCAACACCTAAAGCTATTAATTTAAGTGGTAATCAAAAAATAGCACTGGGTGTAGTTATTATCTTGGTAGCACTCTTTGCCTTAAGCGCTGCAATATTTAGTAAGGTCGATAATAAGTACCCAAATACCATCTCATTTTCAGCAACTGGAAGTGCAGAGGTTGTGCCAGATGCGATAAAAATCAGTGCCACAGCTACCATCTTGGCTAATCGATCAAGTAGTGCGCTAGAGCAGCTATCACAGGTCTCAGATCAATTACGGGCGGTATTAAGTGAAAATGCTATTGATGCTAAAAACATATCCTCAGCAAATCTCTCCCTATTTCCAGAGTACTCATTCCTACCAACTGGTGGCAGATCCCTACTTGGTTATCGAGCTTCGCAAAACTTTGAGATTAATATCCTAGATAGTAAAAAGGCAGCGGTAGTAATTGATCAAATGAGTGCTAGAGCCGGAAATAATTTACAAATTAACTCAATCTCATCTTATATCTCAGATCCAGCTGCTGCGACTGAAAAAGCTAGAGCAGATGCAATGGCAAAGGCCAAAGCAAAGGGGCAGGCTTATGCAAAGTTAGCAGATGAGGATTTGGGCGATATTATTTCGATAAGTGAAGAGAATAATCAAAATCAACCTATGCCGATGCAGATGGCAAAAGATTCTGGCACATCATTTGATATGGGATTAAGTAAGGTAAGTGTTTCAATCTTTATTACCTATGAGTTGGGTTAATTCTCTTTATTAAGCAGCTGGATTAATTAAAAGTAATTGGCCACTATCGGTTGTGGCCAAGATACTTCCCGTGCTTGTTACCTCTAGATCCCTAATTCGCTGCCCCACATCCACACTTACTACCGTGCCCACCTTTTGTTTATCTAATAATTGGATAAAGATTAAAACCTGCTCAGCTAATGTGCCCATCACTAATTGTTCAGACCAGCCTCCCCAATTTGAGCTTGCTGGTAATTGAATTAACTCAGTTGGTGCCACCGATGGCACCCAGTAGTACAGAGGTTTTTCAAAGCCCTCATGGCTGCCAGATCTTGTTGGTTTAACGTAATCAAAAAAGCTATATCGATCACCATAGGTAACAATTGGCCAGCCATAATCAACACCTTTTTTAATTAGATTTAATTCATCCCCACCCCGTGGTCCATGCTCTGAGGTGTAAAGATCTTTACCAATTAAGACAATACCTTGTTGATTTCTATGACCAGATGAGATCTTCTCAATTTTATTTGCGCTTACCTTAAAAACTGAACCTAAATCCCCTCTAACTGATTTGTTGCCAATCTTTTTAAAGCCCAAATCCCCAATTGTTAGGTAAGCACTAGTTTTATCAATTACCTCAAGCCGGCCAGCTGCATGTTGGACTGCTGATACTGGCACACATGGCTTTGAGGTAAACCAATCTTTTTGCTTACTTAACGTAGGTTTTTGCGTAAGTGCTACCTCAAAAGCTGAAAGCTTTACCACTACACACTTACCTGCTCTGTTATAGATTGGGTAGGAAACCAAAATAGATGCTTTTGTATTATCACTAGCTAAAACTGCAATATCAGTAATAGCAAATCTAGAGTCATTTAATCGTTGATTAGGCGAGATTACCTGGCCAATTAATTGCTCACTTCTAGTGCTTAAATCATAAAGATAAAGATTTGAACCATCTCTGCCACCACCTAGTAAAAACTTAGTATCGCTTAACTTAGTAATAGCAGCCCCACGCTCACCATTGCTGCCAACTACTTTTAGATTAGGGGTATTAATTGTGGTAATACTTATCTTTGGCTGTGAAAGATTTGCAGAGGCAGTTTGTGTAGATAGGGATAGGAAAAGTGTTGCGATTAAGATTTGTGCAATTACCTTAGGCATAAGAGTTAAATTCTATCTCTGATATAGGTATTTGCCTTATATGATCTGGCTAACCCTAAAATACCCAAAGTTAAGATTAGTATTGAAATTAAGTTGGATCTGGACCCAGTTAACTCCGATAATTTCACCATATACTTCTCAGGTTGGATCAAGAGTAAAAACTACCTAAGGCTTGAGGTTATGGTTCGTAAGTTAATTAAATACCTAGCCATACCTTTATACCTTTTTTTACTAGCTGCTTGCAGTAGTAAAAGTGAAACTACCGAATTACAGCCAGGAACTTGTAGTAAAGATCAACAGGTATTAGTTTCAGATCATATCTCTGGCCAAAATAACGCTCTTGAAAAATCAGATTTTAAAAAGGCTTATACCTATGCGGCAAAATCATTTCAAGAAAGCTTCACCTTAGATCAATTTGAAAGTGTGATAACTGGCCAGTATCAAATGTTAATCTCTAATAATGGCTATAGCTTTACTGAGTGTTTGGCAGAGGTAGATTACTTTGTGCAAAGTGTTAGTGTGGATACAAACACTGGTGTAATTGATTTAACCTATCGATTAACCCTAGTTGATAAAAGATTAGGGGTGGTAGCGGTAACAGTTAAGCCATCATCATTGGATCTAGATACCTAAGAAATACTGGAAATTGCGGGTAGAGAGTTACTACCTAACCTCATCTTGGGCCCGGCTTAACCGTTGTGAAATATAAACTGGAATTAAAGAAATTAAGATAACAACTGTTGCCACCACATTAACCACACTTGCCTGATTTGGTCTAGACATCTCTTTTAAGATCCAAAGTGGCAGGGTATCTACGCCAGGGGGTGCAGTAAAGATTGTTACTACGACCTCATCAAAACTTAAGGCAAAGGCAAGCAGAGCACCTGCCACAAATGAGGTTCTAAATTGTGGGAAGGTAACTAATCTAAAGGTTTGCCATAAGCCAGCGCCTAAATCTGCAGATGCTTCTTGCAGGGATGGATTCATCCGCTTTAATCTGGCAAATACATTGTTAAATACCATCACAATACAAAATGTTGCATGGGCAACAATCATGCCAAAGTAGCCGATATTAAATCCAGCTGGTGATAAAAAGTTGCTATAAGTATTACTAAATGCCACACCAGTTACCACACCAGGAAGTGCGATCGGAAGCACTACCAATAGATTAACTGTGGCCTTACCAAAAAAGTCATAACCTTTAAGTGCAAATGCCACTAAGGTGCCAAGAAAGGCGGCAATAATCATTGATCCAGTTGCAACAATTAGTGAGTTTAAAAGTGCGGTGCGAATTGGCTGATAGGTAGCAGCAAACTCCCACCACTTAAGGGAGAAGGTTTCAATCGGCCAACTTGAGATATTAGATAGATTAAATGAGTTTAAGATTAAAACCAGTAATGGTACATACATAAAGATCAAGATAAAGGCGACTAAGCCAATTAAGATCGCTCTAGTAGTAGCAGATAGTCGTAACATAATTACATCCGCTCTAATGATCCGGTGCGACGAGCCACCATTAGATAGATAACCACAAATGCAATTGGCACCATAGAAAAGGCGGCTGCTACTGGTGGATTTAAATTAATGTTGGCTGCAATTATTGAGCCAATCATTTGGGTAGAGCCGCCGGTAAATTTGGCAGCTAAGTAATCACCCAAAGATAAGGAGAAGGTAAAGACTGAGCCAGCAATTATCGCCGGCACAATTAGCGGCATTACTACCCGATAGATAGTAGTAAATCCCTTTGCTCCCATATCACTTGAAGCATCAAAAAGATTTGGTGGAATCTGTCTGATGGCGGTAAATACTGGAAGTGCCATATAGGGAAACCAGAGGTAGGTAAGAGTTAAAATCACAATTGGAATTGAAAATGTTGGACCAGATAAACCAAATGGTGCAAGTGCCCAGTTAAAAAATCCCTCTTCAGTAAATACTAAACGCATAGCAATAATCTTTACTAAGTAACCAGCCCATAATGGTAAGGTAATTGCCACAGCTAGCGCATTTCTAACCCAAGGTTTGGCAATTTTTGCCATATAGATGCCAAGTGGAACAGCAAATAAAACTGATAAACCAGTTACTGCAAGTGCAATTAGTAAGGTTCTAATTGAGGTTGAAATATAAGCTGGAACGGTAAAGATGCTAACAAAGTTATCTAAGGTAAAACCAACAATTACCTTTGAGGTAAAAGGGTCGACAAACCAAAAGGCGGTTACTAATAGTAAAAATAATGAGAGTATGTAGACGCCCACAATCCAAAACATCGGTAGGGCAAGGAGTGAAAATAATCTAAGTTTGGCTCGCTTATATAAATAGGCAGAAAGTGGCCGGTTACCAGCTTTGGTAATAGTTGTACTCATGCCTACCTAACTACTTCTTTGTTTTTCTTAATTTACTGCTTTAGTAAAAATATGAGGGGATTAAATTAAAATCCCCTCATATTTATTACTTATTTAGTGATCCTTAACTTATTAACCTTTTACCGTTAACCAAGCATTGGTCCACTCCTGGAAGCTGGTGCACTTAACATCCTTGCGACCATCAACACAGGTTTCAATTGGAGTTGTCCAAGGCCAGATTTTCTTAAAGAACTCTTCATCTTCTGCTGCGAACTCATCACAGTGAGCTTGCGCAGTTGGACTTGAGCTACAGAAAGCAACGTTGGCTGGTGCCATACCAAAGTTCATGGCAATTGCACCGTTTACAGATGCTGTACTGGTGTAATCCATCCAGGCATATGCACAGTTAACATTCTTAGTCTTTGAGCTTACTAACCAAGAGTCATACCAACCAGTTGATCCTTCTTTTGGAAGGGTGGTCTTGATATTTGGCTTAGCTGCAAACTTACGAAGAATTTCCCAAGATGTACCAACAACAGTATTACCACCAACAAATGAGGTTATTTGCGCTACTGCATCTGACCAGTACTCGCCCACAATCGTATTTTGTTGCTTTAGTAATGCAATTGCTGCATCTAATTGAGTCTTATCTAGAGCATAAGGATTCTTAATTCCTAGCTCTGGCTTGTGATACATCAAGTACACAGCAGCATCTGCAATGTAGATAGGTGCATCGTAAGCTGTGATCTTGCCCTTGTATGGGCTGTTTGTTTCCCAAACTACATCCCAGCTAGCAGGTGCTCCCTTAGTTACATCATCGTTGTACTGAAGAAGATTTGCACCTCTACCAATTGGTACACCGTATGGCTTGCCATTAACAGTGTCATAGATGTTATTGCGCATTCCAGTTGCAATTTCATCACCAAAGTTTGGAATTAAATCAACATTAAGAGGTTGAACATCGCCACCTACGATTAAACGTAGTGCAGCATCACCTGATGCAGAAACAATGTCATATTGACCTGTTCTCATCAAGGTAACCATTTCATCGCTAGTTCCAGCTACGCGTGGCTTAACCTTGCAACCAGTATCTGCCTCAAACTTGTCGGTCCACTTTGGATCAACAAAGCCAGCCCAGTTAACAATGTTTAATTCGCCTTCAAAATCGCCCATTTCTTCATGCATAGGAATATCTGGCACTTCAATCTTCACACCGGATGCATCATCACTTGATGAACAGCTAGAAAGAATCATCGCCGATACTGCCAATAGGCTAAGTATTGAGAGTTTCTTACCCTTCATTTATCTTCCTTTCGCATGACTTAATTTATAAGTCAGATTAGGTTGGTATCACTGCCGAGTGGTCGCTTTTCCAAACGGCACCGACCCGATCGCCAGTTTCATATCGGTTGATCTGATCTGGCAATTCTTCATTTAATCTGGTGGCAATTACCCGCTGCCCCGATTGTGTTTGAATTAAGTAAATTGTGGTCGCCCCGATATATGAGGCTTCGATAATTGTGCCAACTACGCCGCTTTCACCAGTATTTAACTTGGTATCAGCTGGTACTAATTTAATTCGCTCTGGCCGAATATTGACCATAGTGTTACTGCCAAAAATCTCCTTAGCAGCTGCGCCATCAAATATATTTGAAACGCCTAAAAAGCTAGCCACAAATTTAGTTTGTGGTTTTTCATAAACTTCTTGTGGGGTGCCGATCTGTTCAATTGATCCCTCATTAAATACTGCAATGCGATCACTCATTCGCATCGCCTCTTCTTGATCATGGGTAACAAAAATAAATGTAATACCTGCTTCACGTTGAATTCGTTTTAATTCAACCTGCATCTCCTCCCGCAACTGCTTATCCAATGCGCCAAGTGGTTCATCTAGTAGTAAAACCTTTGGCCGAAGCACTAATGCTCTTGCTAATGCAATTCGTTGACGCTGCCCACCTGATAATTGGTGTGGTAGGCGCTGTGATAAGTGTGAGAGCTTTACTGAATCAATTGCCTCTAACGCCTGTTTGGCTCGTTCAGCCTTTGGCACCTTTCTGGTGCGAAGTCCATACTCAACATTGTCTTGAATACTCATATGTGGAAAGAGTGCGTAATCTTGGAAAACTGTATTTACTGGTCGATCAAATGGGGCTAAGTCAGTTACATCTTGTGACTCAATTACTACTCTGCCTGAGCTAGCATTTTCAAATCCTGCGATTAATCTTAAAACTGTGGTTTTACCTGAGCCAGATGGTCCAAGCATAGAAAAAAACTCTCCAGCTTTTACATCTAGATCTAAGTTTGCAACTGCGTGGACCTCGTTAAAATATTTATTAACACCACGAAGTGAAACAAAGCCGGTGCTCAATTACTTAACCCCCACGCCATTACGCTTGACTTAAACTAAATCGAATTAGCCAACTAACCCGATCAATGCTTGAGCCTAAACTACTCTCTCAGGTATTTCTTGGAAAGGCACATATAGGTTTAAATCACGTAAAAGTTATAAAGGGTGTGGGTATTGGGGATAAAAAATGGCTTAAATCTTGAACCCTTTCAAATTTGCGACAACGTATCCCTCAGTTGGCCTAGCTCTTTATCCACAGTTGGCATAAGTCTTATCTGGTGCAAAACCATCGATTACTGATCGGCGTTAATCTGGGCAGCGTAATTGCTGGGATATGCCAAATAAATTGAAAAAATAAGCAGGGAGATGTAAGAAATTAAGTAATAACTTATTGCTATGCACTACTAGCCAGGCGTACTGTTCTTATATGTACCAACACGGGATTAAAAACACCTTAAAGGGTGGCGCAGTTGTTTTTGGCGTATCTGCCATTTTCTTACTTGCAGCCCCAGAAGTTTTTTTAGATCTTCTAGGTTTAGAAGATAACCCGGAGTTAATCTGGGCTATGCGAATGATTGGAATTGCTTTAATCGCACTTGCTGGAAACATGTGGCAAAACTCTAAGTTAGGTAATAATCCTAGTGGAGTTAAATTTGTAGCTCGGGTTATGTTTATTTCTGCTCTAACCCTTGGCATCCTAACAATTTTTATTCCAGCCGAGTTAACTATATTTTCTGTTATCTATGCCGCAATTGGCCTTAGCTTTGCCCTGCTTTATCTGATTAACCTAATTCGAAAGTAGTCTTCACATATAGTTAGGTATGGGTAACTCTAAGCGGGTAGCTAAGATTAAAAATGGCTTTGCCCCTAAAGTTTGTGTTACCTGTAAATTACCATTTGAGTGGCGAAAAAAATGGGCTAAAGATTGGCAAAATGTTAAGTACTGTAGCAAAAAGTGTGCTGGCTAAGTGAAACGAATTATCTATATCCCCTTTGATCATCTGCACCCAGAGTATGGTGCACTAAAGGATGCTGACCCAAAGAGTGATCTAATTGTTTTAGTTGAAAGTGCCAGAATGGTTGCAGTAGATGAGTGGAACAAGATTAGATTGTATTTTCTTATCTCATCTGCGCGTCACTTTAAAGTAGAGCTAGAAAAGTTAGGTTTTAAGGTCCGATATGAAAAGGCTGCAACTACTGGCGATGGATTAACACGGGTTAAGCAGGAATTTCCAGATCTGCCAATTATCAGTGCTCACCCATCATCTCATCTGCAATCTAAACAATTAGCCAACTTTGGTGTTAAATTTGTTGAAAATGATTTCTTCCTAACCTCACGTGAGCTTTTTACCACTTGGGCAGATAACCAAAAAAGCTTTTTAATGGAAAGTTTCTATCGGGCCCAGAGAAACCGATTAGGAGTTTTAGTTAAGGCTGGTAAGCCAGTTGGCGGTAAATGGAACTTTGATAAAGAAAACAGATTACCCCCACCTAAAAACTATAAGTATCCACCATATTTAAAACATAAAGCAGATGAAATTGATCTGCAGGTAGCAGGTGAGCTTGGCATTTCTCCCTGCGATATTTGGGGCACTAGTAGAAAGGCGGCAAAGGCGCAATTAAAAAACTTTATTGATAACCACTTTGCAAACTTTGGTCCATATGAGGATGCAATGACAACTGATAATTGGGCGCTACACCACTCCCTACTTAGTCCATATTTAAATAATGGATTACTTCATCCAGGTGAGGTCTTAACTGCTGTTCTTTCTGCCTATGAAAAAGGGTTAGTAGATATTGCATCTGCAGAAGGATTTATCCGTCAAGTAATTGGCTGGCGTGAGTATGTAAATGGCATGTATTGGTATTTAGGGGCAGATTATAAAAATGAGAATCATTTAAATGCTAACCGGAAATTGCTGCCGTTATTTACTGATCCCAACAAGACCAAGATGAATTGTGTGAAAACTACAGTTGCAGATATTAAAGAGCGAGCTTGGGTGCACCATATTCCACGCTTAATGATCTTAAGTAATCTTGCACTTATTACTGGCACAAATCCCCAACAATTTTTGGATTGGATGCGCCGGGAGTTTATTGATGCAACCGATTGGGTAATGGTGCCCAATGTAATTGGGATGGGAGTTCATGCAGATAAAGGCAAGATGATGAGTAAGCCATATGCAGCAGGGGGTGCATATATTTCCAGAATGAGTACCTACTGCAAAGGGTGTGCTTATGATCCAAAGCTAAGAGTTGGCGATAACGCTTGTCCATTTACAACCTTGTATTGGGACTTCTTAGATCGACATAAGGATGAGTTTGTAAAAAATCATCGAATGAGCCAACAAATAAATGGCATCAAGCGATTATCTGATCTGCCGCAATTAAAAGAGCGGGCGAAAGAGGTTTTATCCGGTTTAGATAAAGGTTTGATCTAGGATCAAGGCATGAAAACAAATTTTCAAAGTATTGCTGGCATTGTCGGCATTGCTTTAGTTTTTGTATATGCCATTGGCGCTGGCAGATGGACTACCACCGGTAGCTCTTGGTATCGATCATTAAATGCGCCAAGTTGGCAGCCACCAGATTTTATCTTTGGCATTATCTGGCCATATAACTTTGTCATTCTAGGCATAGCTGCAGTAACGGTAGCTAATAAGTTAAGCACTCCTAAGACAATAACTTACTTAAGTATTTTTGCACTCTCAATAATTTGCGCACTTACCTGGTCATATCAATTTTATGGGCCCCACAATTTAGTACTAGCATCAACTGCATTAGTTGGCACTGCAGTTCTAACTATTCCAATGCACTATTTTATATATCAAGCATCAGTGGGAGTATTTATTGCCACACTTCCCTATCAAATCTGGGTAATCATCGCTAGCTATCTAAGCTCTACTTACGCTAAGTTAAATTAGCCTCTATCTCGGTGAGCAGATTTAGATAAGAAGATAGCAAAGACTAAGGCCACCACCACTAAGGCATTTAAACCTAACTCATACAAAGCTCTTCTAAAGGCCTCATCTGATTTAGATGCAGTCAAAGTTAGGGATGCGCCAACAGTTAAAATATGTCGAACTGCAGCAATTACGCCTATGATTAAAAACTTATCTAATTGATAAACACCATCGGTAAACCGTGAGATTACTGTGCGCAAGATTTCTAAAATAATCACAATAAATAAAATGTCATTAACACCTTGGATCATGCCATTTGGAAAAAAGGGCGCAGTTTCAATTAGCCGCTTGATTGAGTAGAAGAAGGCACCAATACCGATGATAAATAATGATATTGCCAAGATGGCGTGAAATACATCTTCAATTAAATCCACATACCTAATTGGCAGAATAGATGTTTCAATTCGAGCTATTTTTTGTTCTTTTTTCATACCTTAAATGTTACGGCTAAAGGTAAATACCAATTGGTTAGACACCCATTGTTATTTACTTAAGCGGGAAAGAATCCTGCCAAGTAGGCGCACAATTAGAGATTGCCTATTGGATGCTACCCAAAAGTATCCCCAGCGGCCGAGTGGGCCTAAAAGCTTTAAGAAGTTAGAAAGTAAGGAATTTCCCCGTTGTGTAAGTATGAAAATTACCGCATCTATAGCGCCATACTTTTTGTCACCATCAATAACAAAAACCTGTTGCCTGCACTCTACTAGGGTTAAACCATACTTAGCTAAATCTGCACTTTGAAAGGCAATAGAGCTGATATCAAGTTTTTTACTTACCCAATTGATGCATTGCAAGCAGAATTTACACTCACCATCATAGATAACAATTGGTGCAGTCATTAATTACTTAAAGTTAATTAGCGAATTTAATTACTCAGCGAAATCGCCACCGCGGCCAGTGCTTTTGTTTTTTGGTGGCTTTGGTTTTTCATATCTGTACAAAAACACCCCTAGCAGGATCACTAGAGGTGCTAATGTAAGTAAAAGCTCTTTCATTGGTTAATTACATACCAAAGATAGCAAGGTATGCAACTACAAATACAGCGATATCTAGAACTACGATTAAGGCTGCAGTTGCTGATACAAATGAGCGTGACTTAGCAATTTTAGTAGCAAGTGCGCTCTTCTTAGCGATCTTAGCTAGATCATCACAGACCGCTTCACCCTCGCGGATAGCAGCGTATTGATTTAGCGTAGTTAAAATTCCAGTTACTGCAACTACTACTAGAGCGAAGTACTTAGCCTCATCAGTTGCTTTATCAAAGTAACCTAGTGCAGATAGTACAAAGGTTGCGATTAAAACTAATACTGGCTGCATTTGAGCAGAGATTATTTGCCCTCTTTGCTTATTCCAGGTTTCGATTAATTCTTCTTCATTCATTTTTTTACTCTCCGTTTTCTATTAGGGCGGTTTACTCCCTTTGAGTGATAAGTTTAGGTTAGATCAGTTAGTTACCTACTCTTTCAAAACTAAATTTAGGTTAAAAAGATGTGAACTTGCCTACTCTCTACGCTCATTTAGATATATCTATCTTTTAGCTAGCTTTTGGTCAATCTGTATTTTATCTAGTTCATTAATCTTTCCATTTATCCAATTTTGATATAACTCATCTAAAGCCCAGGCAGCAGTTGCCCTAATTGATACTCCTCTAGCCCCTGTTCTTCTGATGAAACCTTTGGCGATAATTAAATTAGAACCCTTAATAACATGAGCATAACTTTGCTGGCTATCCTCAAAGAAAGATAGGTCATTGCAGCCATAACCATCATCTAATGTTAAAAATAAGACCCGTTTGCCACTTCTAATTGGCGGTGACTGCAGAGCCACCTTTACACCTACTACTAATATCTCTTGATTTGATCTTAATTTTATTAAATCACTTGATTTATAAACCTTTAGCTCATTTAAAAAGTGGGCATATGGCGTTAGTAGGTGCTGGCTTAAATCTAAACCGAGATTTTCTAACTCACTTTTAATCTGCTCGCCTTGAGTAATATCAGGTAGACCTAAACTATCGATTTCACCTGGGGAAAGATCTAGTGATAGCTGTCCCTTATGACTCTTGCCGGAATTTAGCTGCTTTAACTCCTGCAGGTGAATATAAAGATCTCTTCTATTTAATTTACTGCCCTTATTAATATTATGTAGTTGATCAAAGGCGCCAATCTCAACTAACACTTGGGTAGTTGGCCAAAAAGATCCAGAGCGATAGGTAAAATCTGCTAGATCGGTGTATGGGCGGTTGTTAATAATTGATTCAATTTCAGCATTAGAGATGCCAGCAATATCAGCTAGGCCAACTCGAATGCCATAACCAGTTGCATCTGGCAGGGTTAATACTTCGCCACTACTTTTAGTATTTGGCGCCGTATATAGATAGGTATCACTACTAGCAGCTACCTTTTCTACCCGATAACCCTTATCTGATTTATTGATATCAATTGGCAGAATTTTTATTCCCCACTGCCTAGCCTCATCAATTATTAATCGCTTTGGATACATTCCAGGTTCATGGGTTAAAACCGATGCTAAAAATGCTGCGCTGTGATGAGTCTTAAGGTATGCCGATTGATAAGTAGTAAGTGCAAAGGCAGATGCATGTGCCTTACAAAAACCAAAGGAGGCAAAATCTGCCAAGATGCGCCAACACTTATCAACAACTACTTTGCTATAACCACGTTTAGCAGCAGCTAAGTAAAACCAATCACACTCTGCTTGCGCGCTATCTCTATTACCTAAATTACGTCGCATCTGATCTGCTCGACCATAGGTAGCGCCAGTCATAATTGCAATAATTTGAATAACCTGTTCATGAAAAACTACTACCCCTTGTGTTTGGGCTAGAACTTCAACTAGATCTGCATGGATAAAGGTGGGCGCACTTAAGCCATTTCGGCTATTTAAAAATGGTGAGATCATCTCCGATTTAATTGGTCCTGGCCTAAACAGTGAGATACCAATGACTAAATCACTAAATTGATTTGGTGCTAACTTGCCAACTAACTCCCGTTGTCCTGGGCTTTCTACTTGAAATAAACCAATAGTTCTAGTGGATTTAACTAGATCAAAGGTTAATTTGTCATCTAGTGGGATTTTATTTATATCTAACTTATCCTCTTCTACTCGCTCAATCTCCTTTAACGTATAAGCAATTGCAGATTGCATCCTTACTCCCAGTACATCTAATTTCAATAGACCAATATCCTCCACATCATCTTTATCAAAGGTAAGCATTGGATAATTACTTTGATTTATGGTGATGGGTGAAAAATCCTGCAACCTAATATCAGAGATTGCCACCGCACATGGATGCATTGCTAGGTGCCTTGGTAATTTATCTAACCGCATGGCTAGTTTTATTGTGGCCTTAATTAGCGGTGATGATAGATCTAGCCTTCTAAGCTCTGGAAACTCTTTGATAGCAGATGCAATATTGCGCGCACTTATATGGGGCATTGATTTTGCTAATAGATCTATCTGCATTCGATCTGCCCCTAAGGCAGCACCAGCATCTCTGATCGCATGGCGAGCGCGATATCGCTCCACCATTGCCACCGTTGCACACCGTGATTGATTAACTCCACTTTGCCAATTGGCATCACCATACTTTTTAAAGATTAAGTCATAGATCTCATACCTTCGATCTGACTCCACATCAATATCAATATCTGGTAACTCATTTCGCTCGATTGAACAAAATCGCTCCATTAACAATCCATTTGAGATTGGCTCTACCTCTGAGATGCCAAGTAGGTGGCAGATAAGTGAGCCGGCCGCACTACCTCTGGCGGCAACTCGAATCCCTAATTGTTTAGCAGCATCGGTAATACTTGCTACCGTTAAAAAGTAGGAGGCAAAACCTAATTGATTAACAATCCAAATCTCCTTAGCTAATCTAGCTTTTACCTCATCCTTCATATTAGCTGGGTAGTAGTAATTAATCTGATCTGCTGCCTTATTTTCTAATACCGTAATTAGTTGCCCATTATTTTGTGCATTAAATAATGCCGGCTCTGGCAGGTGAATATTGCCTAAACCAATCTCACCTCGAGGAGATAATTGGCAGCTTTGGGCAATATCTTCACTCATCTTAAGTAAGCCTTTACTACTTACCTCACCTGCTGCTCTGGCAATCTGATCTGCAACTAAAAACATCTGCTCACTACTTTTTAAATACCCCTCGCCATTGCTGCGATCTAAGCTGGCATCACTTATTAAAACTAGCTTTCTACTGGCATCTAATAGATCTGCAACTGGGCCATCTTGCGGGGTAAGCAATCGCACCTGATTACTTAATACTGCAGGGATCTGATGTTTAATAGCAAAGGATAGGGATTTAGCAGCAGCTGCAGTTGATCTTAAGTTACCTGCTCGCTCTAAATGGCTAACACACTCAACTGCTACCTTGGCAAAGTAATTACTGCTTAATTGATAGATACTTAACGCTACTCCATCATGTCTTGCAATTAGATTCTTAACCAAACTACTTTGTGGGCCAAAGAGGGCGATAACATCCTTTGAATAGTGGGCAAACTTTTCTAATATCTCTTTGGTTAATACTCCATCTGGGCTATTGGTGTTAATTGCGGTAATTAATCGATATAAGGATGAGAGCTTGCCACTTTGGGCCAGTAGTGTAATTCGCTCCTGTTTTTGGATATAGCCAATATTAATTCCCAAGATTGGCTTGATATCAAATGCTTCACAAGCTTTAGCAAATCTAATTGCACCAGCCATATTGTCACGATCAGTTAAGGCTAAGGATTTTAAATTTAATTTAGCTGCCTGCTCAACTAATTTTTCTGGGCTTGCGGTGCCAAATTTAAAGGAGTAGCCGGAGGCCACAGATAGGTGGGTAAAATCTTTAATCAACTTATGATCACTTACTTTTTATTTCTAGAGTTAACTCTAGAGCTTGGTCTAATCTGCCAAGAGTTATTACTTTGATTAAACTCGATCTCAAAGGTAGTGATGGCACCAATTGGCGCTGCCTCTACCTGCCAAAACTTAATTACCTGATCTTCTACCTCTACATTGGTCTGATTTTCTAAATTTTGCCACCAATTATTTGTCTGCAGCCAGTGAGTAAGAATCTGATTAATATGAAAGCGCACCCCGTTATAAACAAACTCAACTGGCACACCCTTATCGGTTAGCTGGCCAATTTGGGCAGGGGTATTTACGCCAGTATTACCGCCTAATTTGCGTTCGAACATTTGTTCGATAAGATACTAAACCCCACTGACAAAGAGCAAGTTGGCCATTACTTTTAGCGTTATTTTAATAAGCGCAAAAGCAAACAGGTTACTAGCTTTATTTTTGTCTGCCTAAATGTAAATAAGTTAGAAAAGCGTGCCACTTTCTGGCAGTGCAATTGGGTTAGCTAAGGCAGGACCAGAGTTTCTAGCATTATTTACCTCATCCGTTACCGGCCAAAATCTTAACTGCTCATCTGGATTGGGTAGATCAAGCATATGTAAATAATCTACTACCTCACTCTTTGATAACTCGTTTGGAGTTAACCAATCTGCCCAAAGTGTGCTTGGCAAAATTACTGGCATTCGGTTATGAATTGGTGCAACGATACCTACAGCACTTCTAGTAATAATTGCAGCGGTAGTAATTGATTGATTACTTTCTGGATTTACCCACTCTTCATATATACCGGCAATAGCTAATGTTTTGCTCTCCTTATTTGAAATAAAAAATGGCTGCTTGGGTCGATACTGACCTAACTCTGTTGCCCATTCATAGTAACCACTTACTGGCACTAAACATCTTCTACTTTTAAAAGCTGATCTAAAGGTTGGCTTTTCACTAATACTTTCTACCCGAGCATTAATTGCATTTGCCTGCCGCGATGAATCCTTTGCCCAACTTGGAATTAATCCCCAAGATGCCAGGTTTATATCCCTAGTAACAGATCCATTTTTGCTCTCACTTATAAACGGAATAGTGGTAGTAGGTGAGATATTCCAGTTACTTGCCGTATAGGCAGTGTTTGGATTATTTGCGTTGTATTCAAGGGCTAAATCATCGCCTGAGATATTTAGCGCATATCTGCCACACATAGGTTAAGCCTACCTAATTAGATTACCAGCGAGCCAATCTGTGAGTCGGCGGCATTTAATAGCAAGATCAAATCCACAATAACTGTAATTATCAATGCTTTAAAAATTAATTTATCACTAGCAAATAAGGTGATTACAGCACTTAACAATCCAATACTTAATAGAACTGGGCTTGGTGTAGTTGAGTTGAGTAATAATGTGGTGCCAATCAAAAGGATGCCAATTATTACTCTAGAGGCTTTCTTGCCCAACCTCTGTGGCAGGCCAATAATCTCCGATTTTAAATCCTCATTTATATCTTTAATTACATTAGCAAAGTGAGCAGCTACACCTAGGCAGGAGGCTGAGATTAATAACCAAAGCGGTGGGGTGCGATCTGTCGCTACCACAATGCAGCCAACTAAAGCTGCAAATGCCAATGCATATGGCAGCGGAGAAAGTAGAGTGAATTTGAAGTAAAAGTTATAGGAAACACCTAGGCCAACACCAAGTAGATAAATTAATCCACCCTTAATTCCTAGTGGACCAAATAAATTAACCAAGATTGCAAGCGGGGTAACGATTTTTATCGCTTTAGTTAACTGAGTAGTTGTGATCTTGCCAGATACTAGGGGTTTATCGGTGCGATTATGTTTTAGATCATCTTGATAATCATATAAATCATTGGTGAAACCAACTAACAATTGACCTAGGAAAATACCAAATGCAATTATAAAAGCTGGGCCTTCCCACCAAAGAGATGATGCTAGTAGAAAGGAGATAAAAGTTACTGCAGTAGTTGGCCCAAGATGACTAGCCCGTAGGATTGAAAACAAATTACTTTTTGCCAATAGCTTTGTTTAAATCCAAATACTCTTCACAATTTACGCCACAGAGTTGTTTTAATTTTGCAAGATTTTTCTTAGCAGCAGAAACTTTCTTAGTTTGTAGGAATAACTCTCCTTGATACTCAAGTGCACCTAAATGATTTGGATTTATTCTTAACGCCTTTTGATAGTACCTAGCTGATGCAGAAAAATGTTTTAAGTTACGGCTACTAAATCCTAATAAGTTATTAACATCTGCATTATTTGCATAAGTTGAATCTGCTTGCTTTAACAGGTTAAGAGCTGCGGTAAAGTTTTTCTGCTTTATTAATGCATCTGCTTCACTTAGAAATACTGATAACTGCTTGGTGGCCTGCGTAGTAGGAGTTGGCGTGGCGGTAGTAGTTACAACTGTTAACTTCCCTAATTCAAATCTATTTAGCTGAGATTTAGCAGAGTTTGAATTACTGTGTTTACCAAGAAAGCTAGAGGTGCCATCTTTTCCACAAATAGCGGTGATTCGCTCCTTGCCACCTGGATGTGATTCCACCCAATTGGTTAGATCATAAACATTTCCATCAATGATGCTCCAGCAATCATTTGCTGAATTATGTTTTTTTACCTCATCTAATGTGAGTGGCAAATTTGTTGATACTGGCTTCTGAGCTGGTGCTGAACCCCCACCAGAACTTGCAGCATTGGCAGGCGTAATAGATATAAGTGAAATAATTATTACTGCAAGTAATTTCATGGGATAACTCTAACTTAATTACTTAAAATTAAATTACAAAATTTACTAATTTTGGCGCAACTACTATTACCTTCTTCACATCTTGACCTGATAGCGCACCTTTGATCTCAGCATTTTCTCGGGCTAGTTGTTCTAGCTCTTCTTTTGAAATAGAAGGTGAAACTTCAATACGATCCTTAATCTTGCCATTAATCTGCAAAATCACAATTACATTATCTGCACCTATTAAAGATTGATCAATTTTTGGCCAACCAGCATTTGCAATCGCAGGTTTATGGCCAAGTTTTTCCCACATATCCTCTGCTGTGTAAGGGGCAACTAGTGAAAGTGCTACGGCAATTGTTTGTGCTGCCTCTCTTACTGCAGCATCACTTGGACCACACCCTGAGTCAATCGCTTTTCTAGTTGCATTAACTAACTCCATAATTCTGGCAATAACAACATTAAATCTAAATGATTCAACCGCTAACTCAATATCAGCTAGTGTTTTGTGGGTTACTTTTCGTAGCTCTAGATTGCCAGTTTTAAAATCAATATCAACCTTGCTAGTAACATCTTGGCTAATTCGCCAAGCACGATTTAGGAACTTTAATGAACCAGCGGGTGATACATCTGCCCAATCCACATCATCCTCAGGTGGGCCGGCAAATACCAATGAAACTCTAATTGCATCAACACCATGCTTATCTAACTCATCAGATAACTTAACTAGATTGCCACGACTCTTACTCATAGCAGATCCATCCATTAATACCATTCCTTGATTTAGTAACCTGGTAAATGGTTCATTGAAGTTTAATAATCCAAGATCATTTAAAACCTTGGTAAAAAAGCGGGAGTATAAAAGGTGCAAGATGGCATGGGTTACTCCGCCTACATACTGATCTACTGGCAGCCAGGTTTCAACCGCTTTTTTATCAAAAGCTAACTCATGATTATTTACGGAGGTGTAACGCAGGAAGTACCAAGATGAATCGACAAAGGTATCCATTGTGTCTGCATCTCGCTTAGCTGCACCTTGGCACTTTGGACATTTAACATTTACCCAATCAGAGGCGGCACCAAGTGGTGATGATCCTTTTGGTTTTAAATCTAATCCTTTTGCATCAGGTAACTCAACTGGCAATTGGCTTTCTGGAACTGGCACTAAACCACACTTATCGCAATGCACAATCGGAATTGGTGTTCCCCAAAAACGCTGACGAGAGATTAACCAATCTCTTAGACGATAATTCTTAGTTGCTTTACCTACTTTTTTGCTCTCTAGCTCTTTAATTATTTGCGTGATTGCAGCATCTTTACCTAAGCCAGTAATTGATCCAGAGTTAATTACTTTGCCATCACCTGAGGTTGCCACCCCTGTGGTATTTGGATCTTCAAGACCAGTATCAATTACCACCCGCACTGGCAGCTTCATAGCTTTAGCAAAATCTAGATCTCGCTGATCATGTGCTGGCACAGCCATAATTGCACCAGTTCCATAATCTGCTAAAACATAATCTGATGCCCAAATTGGGATCTTCTCATTGTTAACCGGGTTAATTGCATAGCGATTCAAAAAAACACCGGTCTTTACTCGATCAGTAGCTAAGCGATCAATATCGCTGACAGCTTTAACACTTTCTAAATACTTTTTAAACTCAGCTTCGACTGGGGTTTGAGCAACTAGTTTGGCGGCAAGTTCAGAGTCTGCTGCAACCACCATAAAGGTTGCGCCATATAAAGTATCTGGACGTGTGGTGTAAACAGTGATCTGTTGATCTAAGTCATCAACTTTAAAATCAACTTGCGCACCAGTTGATCTTCCAATCCAATTTCGCTGCATAAGCAAAACTTTTTCTGGCCAAGCTCCCTCTAGTTGATCCATGTCATCTAATAGGCGATCGGCATAATCGGTAATCTTTAAGTACCACTGGTTTAACTTCTTTTTAGTAACAGCGCTATCGCATCGTTCAC
>Ga0315906_10003221_pt1 | contig 21809 bp, 43 predicted proteins | sample LakEriMetagenome_4_FD_203526 | JGI IMG/M metagenome (GOLD analysis project Ga0315906, IMG submission 203526) | Freshwater fungal communities from buoy surface, Lake Erie, Ohio, United States - Buoy 2 MA122 | ecosystem: Environmental > Aquatic > Freshwater > Lake > Lake biofilm | place: USA...
GTTTGAAAAGTACTCGTTTAGAGTCTGGTAAGATTGATCGCAGATTGATTTCTCAACTTGGATATGATAATGCAAATGTATTTCATCGCATCGTAACAGATCGTTATAAAAATTATTTTATTCACATTTCGATTGATGCATCAGGCTCAATGGATGGTCAGAAGTTTCATAATGCAATTACCTCAGCAGTAGCAGTTGCACAAGCAGCTTCAATGACGACAGGTATCCGAGTGCAGATTTCATTCCGAGGTACTGCAACGGTTAGTAACAAAGAACGTTGTGTAACTGTATATGCTTATGACTCTGCAAAGGATAAGATGAGTAAGATTCGCAACATGTTCCGTTACTTGGATACCTTTGGTTGCACTCCAGAAGGAGTAGCTTTCAAGAGTATTGAGAAGTACATCAAAGCAGACGCAAAAGGCGATGAGTGTATCTTTGTTAATTACTCAGATGGTGCACCGACTACAATGACAGGTAGTGCTTACAATTTCAATGGCGTTGAATTTACTCGTCGAATTATTAATAATTTCCGCGAATCTGGTATCAATATCATAAGTTATTTCATTACATATAATGGTGAGTATTATGGCAATTGCCGAGATGAGTTTCAAAGAATGTACGGACCAGATTCGGAGTTTATTGATCCATCAAATATGTTGCAAGTATCTAGAACATTGAACACAAAGTTCTTGGAAATTGCTAAATGAATATTTATATTAAAATAAAGTTATAAAAAAGGATAAGTAAAGTTATGGCAAAACAAATTGAATTTAATTCAGATGCTCGTGCTAAATTGAAAGCGGGAGTAGATGCGTTAGCAGACGCAGTTAAAGTCACATTAGGACCTAAAGGTCGCAATGTAGTAATCGGCAAATCATTCGGTGTACCCCATGTAACAAAAGATGGTGTAAGTGTAGCTAAAGAAGTAACACTAAAAGATCCAATTGAAAATCTTGGTGCACAAATGGTTAAAGAAGTTGCATCTAAGACAGCAGACAATGCAGGCGATGGCACAACTACGGCAACTGTATTGGCTCAGTCACTTGTCACAGCAGGTCTTAAGAGTGTTGCAGCAGGAGCAAATCCAATTGATTTAAAACGAGGAATGGATAAAGCATCTAGTGCTGTGATTGCTAATCTTAAATCAATGTCACAAGAAGTAGGCGTTGATGTTGAGAAAGTAAAACAAGTTGCAACAATTTCTGCAAACAATGATGAATCAATTGGTTCACTTATTGCAGAAGCAATTCGAGTAGTTGGACGTGATGGTGTTATTACCGTTGAGGAAGCTAAGGGTACAGAAACTGAAATCAAGACAGTAGAAGGTATGCAGTTTGATAGAGGTTATCTTTCTCCTTACTTTGTAACTAATCAAGAAAAGATGACAGTAGAAATGGATGATCCGTATATCTTGTTAGTTGATGGTAAAGTATCTTCAATGAAAGAGTTACTTCCTATCCTAGAACCAGTAGTTCAAACCGGAAAAGGATTATTGATTATTGCAGATGATGTTGATGGCGATGCATTAGGTACATTAGTTGTTAACCGCATCAGAGGTGCATTGAAAATTGCAGCAGTTAAAGCTCCAGGCTTTGGAGATAAACGTAAAGCAATGCTTGAAGATTTGGCTATTTTAACGGGCGGTACTGTTGTCTCAGAAGAGACTGGATATAGATTATCCGAAGTTAATACAGATGTGTTAGGCACGTGCGAAAAGGTTGACATTAGCAAAGATAAGACAACTATCATCAATGGCTTTGGTGAAGCAGATGCAGTAGCAAAACGCATTGAACAAATCCGAGTTGAAATTGAAAATACAACTTCTGATTATGAAAAAGAAAAACTTCAAGAGCGTTTAGCTAAACTTGCAGGAGGTGTAGCAGTATTATATATTGGCGCGGCAACTGAAGTTGAGATGAAAGAAAAGAAAGACCGAGTTGACGATGCTCTGGCAGCAACTCGAGCTGCAGTTGAAGAAGGTATCGTTCCGGGCGGCGGCGTTGCTTTGATTCGAGCTATTGAAAAGTTAACAATTGATTCGGTAAATGAAGATGAACGTTTAGGTGTTGACATTGTTAAAAAAGCATTAGAAGCTCCATTATATCAAATTGTTAGTAATGCTGGCGGGAATGGTGATGTAGTAGTTCACTTTGTAAAAGAAGGTCAAGCAGCACATGGATATAATGCTCGTACGAATGAGTATGGCGATATGATTGAAATGGGTATTGTAGATCCAACCAAAGTAACCAGAACGGCAGTTGAAAATGCAGTATCAATTGCTTCAATGATTTTGATGACAGAATGTGTAATTGTAGATGAGCCTTCTAAAGAAGAAGAAGCTCCAATGCCAATGATGTAATGAAAAGATTCGCAAAACATAATTTCCAAATTGGGCCGGTGGAAGATATTCACCGGTCCTTGGACATTGTAGAACACGTACTCAATGAAGCACGCGATTTAGGATGCGAAGTTGAGATAGTAACATATGCATTGAAAATGATGAAGGAAAATCCTAAGTTACAAATTTCAGATGCAATCATTGCTTCAATAAATGAATGGGTGAAATGAGATCGGTATATCGTCACGGAGATAATGCATACATTATCAAAGATCAAAAACCAATAACACATTTTGCAAAAAAATTAGGTGAAGCTCCTGATATGGAATATGTACAAATGTATATGCAATGGCGTGAATGTGATCACGTATTAAGAAATGAAACTCACTTTATGTTTTGTGAAACTATAAAAGATGCTGAATATGAATTGGACGGCGATAGTATTGATTAGTGCCTGGATTATAGAATTAGGTTGGATAATGTACCAATTGATTAAATACATAACTCACGATGAAGATTAAATTTTATTTACATACAGTATGGGGCGATCATTTCAAACAATTAGCATTGATACCTACTATATTCATAACTAATAATAAATTTGAAAGAAATCGATTCTCAGTTCTAAGTATCAGCTTTTTAGCTTGGGACTTTGGTATATCATTTTACAAGGAATTATGAATAACATAGAACACGATTACCTTAAACTACTTAACGATATAATGGTTAAAGGAGTAGAAAAAACAGATAGAACCGGTACCGGTACTCGTTCTGTATTTGGCAGACAAATTCGTCATGATATGAGTTTAGGCTTTCCACTTCTTACAACTAAGAAGATGCCATTTAAAACTATTGTAACTGAGTTGTTATGGTTTTTAAAGGGAGATACTAATATCAAGTATTTGGTTGATAATGATGTTCATATCTGGGATGGCGATGCTTATAAGAATTACGAAAAGACAGTTAAGTTGTCAATTGACAAAGCTACTGACGAGGGTATTCTTAAGGACTCAACTGATTACAATATTCTAAGTAAAGAAGGATTCATTGATCGAATTAAAAACGATAATGATTTTGCTAAGCAGTGGGGTGAATTAGGACCAATTTATGGTAAGCAATGGAGAAGTTGGAATTTTCCTGAAGTGAATGGTTATTTTGGACCAATAGATCAAATTAAAATCCTTAGCCAATCACTCAAAACAAACCCAGACTCTAGACGATTAATGGTTTCAGCTTGGAATGTAGGTGAATTACATCAAATGATTCTTCCGCCTTGTCATTATGGATTTCAAGTTTATACAAGAGAGTTGAGTGCTAAAGAAAGAACAGCATTGGGTAGTAATGGTAGTACTAGGTTATATGATATGATTAAAGAAGGTGATTATACAACAGTTGATGCTGATGTAGAGATGCATAAAGTATGTGATGATGTTAATATCCCTAAACGAGCAATCTCTTTAATGTGGAATCAACGCAGTGTAGATACACCATTAGGATTACCTTTCAATATTGCATCTTATGCTCTCTTATTAGAGTTATTGGCAAAAGAAACAAATATGGTTGCTGATGAATTAATTGGAAACTTAGGAGATTGTCATATCTATAACAATCAAATAGATGGGGTGAAAGAACAACTTACTCGCATACCAATGTCTCTAGGTAAATTAGTTATTAATGATGAATTTTGGAATCCGGATGCAGGAGTATTCGACCAACAAGATCTTAGGCCAACTGACTTTTATGTAGATGGATATGAATCGCATCCTAGAATTAATTTTCCCTTAAGCAATTAAGATTTAGGTGGTAAGCTGATATTTATATAAAAGGAATGTTATGCCGTATGTATACGAAACTCATAACCTAATTACAAATTGTAAGTATATTGGTTATTGTTCTAAAGAACCAAATAAATCTAAATCATACTTAGGGTCAGGTAAAATTCTAAATGCTGCTATAAAAAAATACGGTAAAGAAAATTTTTTGAAAACTATTATTAAAGAATTTGATAATGAAACTGATGCTCGTTTATATGAAGAATACTTAATTGATAAATATAACGCAATTAATAGTTCAGATTATTATAATTTAACAAAAGGTGGATTTGGAGGATGGTCTGATGCTGCAATAACTTCGAGATCATCATATGAAACAAAAAATAAAATACGAAATACACTTACGGGTAGAAAACGACCAAAAGAAGTTGGAGTAAAGTCCGGAATGAAATTAAAAGGACGAAAACAAACACCGGAGGCAATAGAAGCACGTAGAATAGGAATATTAAATTATTATAAAAATGCTGATAAAGATGTTTTAAATGATCGAAATAAAAAAGTATCAGTTGCATTAAAAGATAAACCTAAATCTGAAAGTACAAAGATTAAGTTAGGTAAATTAAATGCTAAATATTCAGATGAAATCATTTTACATGTTAAGCAATTAATTAATGACGGAGTACCATATAAACAAATTGAAAAACTATATGGCATTGGCGCAGAATCATGTACCCGAATTAAACAAGAAAAATCTTATAAATGGTTATGGACTTAATATCAACACATCCAATTAAAAAATCAGACCTAGGCTTCCATGGCAATCTTTTTGGAGGCGCACTTTTAAAATGGATTGACTCTTCCGCCGCAGGATACGCTATGCAATTATGCGATACGCCCCGTATGGTAACGGTATCAATTGATCAATGTAATTTCGAACGTCCAGCAAAGGAATCACAACTATTAAAGATATATGCACGACCAACTCGAGTTGGCAATACATCCATGACACTTTATATGGAAGCCCGAGCTCATAATGTATATACAGGCAAACAAGATCTCGTATTAAAAACACATATTACCTTTGTGCAAATTGATGAAGGTGGTAATTCTATTCCATTAGGTGAAAAAGCAAAAAAGCGTATTAGTACCATGTTAGAAACTAAGTAGTTTTATTCTCTAAGTTTGATATTTATTATTGAACATTAAAAAGGAGAGAACGAATGAAAAAACTAACAAGTTTATTAACCCTCCTTGCTGTTACATTACTTACATCAGTTACCTTATTTGCCCAAGCACCTGCCGCACCAGGCAATGGTATTTATGGATTAATTCATGCAGAATATCAAGTAGGGCCAACATCGCAAGGAACAACAACTGCAAATATTACTTTGCAGAACACAACATTAACGAAATACACTGCAACCCAGTTTCGTGTATTTTATGACAAAATTGCATTTACAAATGCAACAGTTGCATTGATTGGTTCAACTACGAACTTGGATATGCAATACGTAACTAATGCAGCTAATGGATATATTACTATTACATTGGTATATACAGGTGCATCGGCTACGTATACATTAGCAAACGGCGAGCGTTTTGCAATTACTTTCACTCACGCTGGGCCTGCAGTATTTAATAACTTAGTATCAATTACGCCTATGACTTGGACGGGAACGCAAACCTTCCAACAATATGCAGCAACTGGTGCAGGTATGGATACTACGTTGAATTTGCATAACTATGGCGGTAACTTCATTTTACCTACATTTACATTTGCAGGAACATTTACTAACGTAACTGGTACGGGTGCTAAAAACTTGTCATTGGCATTAGAAACACGTCCTGCAGGCGGTTCTACATGGACACAACATTCAACATATACAACTAACAACTCAGGTAACTTCAACTTTACAGTTAACTTAGATACAACATATTGGGATGTACGTTTAGCTATTAAAGGTGATACGATGGATGTTGGTAACATTATTTCATCAACCGATGCACAATTGATTAATCAATGGGTATTAGGTAATGGCACAATGACAGGCTTTAATTATTATGCTGCTGATATCAACGGATCTAACAATGTTACTATTACAGATGCATACGGTGTATTTAGTCGCGTAGCAGGTAACTTCAATCAATGGCCAAATAACACTAAAGATGTTAAATTCTTTACAGCAACTGAATTTGCGACAATTGATGGATCATCGACAAACTTTACATCAACTATCCCAGGTGTAACTAACTTCAACTATGAGATTATTGCAAGTCAACCATCAACAGTAACATTCTATGTAGCTGTGCCAGGCGATGCAAATGGTACTGGTTATCATATGGCTCGTGCTACTCCAATTGAAATTTTAATTGATCCAACACCAGGCGTACCAAATCAAATCTATAATGTAATTGATAATACAGTAGAATATGATTTCCCAACTTCAGCAATCGAAGTGAATGTACCATACTTATCAGTTCAAGCTGGTAACTTAGTAGATATTCCAGTTAAAGTATTTACAAATGGACAACAACTTAATGCAATGCAATTTGGTTTAAAGTATGATCAAGATGTATTAGAGTTTAAAAACATCTATGCAACTAGTGCAGCAATGAAATGGTTAACTTATGTTAATCCTAATAATGGAGAAGTTAATTGGGGAGGATATGATCCAACTGATAATACTAATCCAATTAATGATGGAGATGAGGTTATACGCATTCAATTCTTGGCATTAGCACCACAATCTGCTTGGACAGAAAGTCCACTTTGGACAACTGACAAATATGCTGGTAATTTAATTCATAAAGATTTAGCAATCACTCCAGCAAATGGCGTGTTACAAGTAGTTAAAAGCACCGTAGGCGATGTTATTGATTTGAATACTATTGAATTATTTCCAAACCCAGTTTCAGAAGAAGTAGCAATTACATTTAATGTAGCAAATGCTTCATTGGATGCACAATTAGCAGTATATGATTTGCAAGGTAGAAAAGTAGTAACAATTTTATCGGGACAGTTACCTGCAGGCCAATACACATACGTTAAAAACTTGGGTCGCCTTGCCCCGGGAATGTATGTTGTAAATTTGTCTTCAGATACAAATACTCCGATAGTAGAAAAATTAATTAAGGAATAAAAAAATGTCAGAAGAAATGAATGATGGCACATGGTCAGGTCTTAGAAAGACGATTGTTGGTACATTAGGCACGGTTGTAGCTGGTGGTGGTACCTGGTTAGGAGTTACGCTATTTGGCGGTGGTAATGAAGAACCTAAAGAAGAAACAAAAACAGAACAAGCAGCACCTGCTCCTGTAGTTGTTAATGTTCAACAGAACCAAGAAAATAAACAAAAGGTTGATAATGGCGGCGGTGTAGTTCGTGAAAGAATTATTGAAAGACCTGCAGCAACGCAGGCTCAACCAGAAAAACCTAAAAAAGTAGAAGAAGAATCATGGTAAGATTATTTATCATATCTTTGTTGTTTGGGCTGGCTTCTTGTAAGTCAGCTCAAGCACAAGGTATAGGCTCAGTTAAAACTGAACAATATCAAGCAGAATTTGAAAAGAAGCAAAGCATTGAAGCGGTAGCAGATTATGATGGAACAGTTCAAATTCCAATACAAGTATTAAAAATTGGAATCAATGAAGAGCTTTATGCAATGTATCCGGAATTAAAAGATAAGCGAGTAGGTTTAGGTGTTGCTAACATTGTATTAGAATACTTAGAATACACTAATCGTTTTATCTTTACAGAAGAAAAAGAAGATATTAAGCAACGAATGATTGCTCAAGATAAAGCATCTGATAAAGGCATATCACAAAATAAAATTGATGTTAAAGGCAATGTTATTCTAGCAAAGTACTTTGTATACATCGAAGTGTATGACTTTTCAGTATCAGAAGATGAAATTGTTAAAGTAGATGGCAAACAAACAATAACGCAGACTACGAGATTAGGATTACAAGTTAAATTTGTTGATGCAGAGACAGGACAAGTAATTATAGGTTCTGGTTTAGGCGAATCAAATACGGTAAAAATGACAACTATATTAGATGATGTTACTGATGAGGTTAAATTTAATCAATCTACTATAGGAATAAGCACCAAAAAAGCACTTGAGACGGCATCTAGTAGAATCGTTAGCAGAATGATTGCTAAAGGAATATTTACACATTGAGACTGTATTTTCTCATATCGATATTTATATGTATATTTATAAGTTTTTCAGCTCATGGCCAAACTTATAATTATAGTTATACTGATCCTTGTACAGGAAATTTAAAAACAATCATCGTTCCAATTAATGGCAACTTAACAGTTAGTTATTATGGAGAGATTGGATCATTTGGTTATAATGATTTTGTTAATGGAACATTTGAAAATTGGGCATCTGGTATATTTGATCAATATGGTCAAAATTCACCATGTGCTACAGTAGTAGGAGTTAACACAACGGTAACGGTTACGCAAAATACCACATTCACAGTTCTGGGTATTTTGAATTCATTATCATCAATTGCAGAGATAGCAAGTAGTGGTGCTACAAACATTCTCGGAGGTTCAGTATCATCTATAGGTAATGTAGGAGCTGGGAACGATAATTCAAACAATGAAAGTAAGGAAAATAAAAATGGCAACAGTAATGGCAATAATAACAGTAATGCTAATAATAACAATAGCAGTAATGTCAATGGTGGCAGTAGTAGCAGTGAAACGTCGGGACAAGAAAGTGGCGGAACAACACAAGAAACATCACCAGAACAAGGAAGCACAGAACAAACCGGTGGAGGAGGCGGCGAAGCTAGCTCTAGCTCCGAGACAACACAAAGCGAATCACCAGGAAGTCAAGGAACAGGTACAGAAGGCAATGGCTCATCACAACAAGGCAATGGTGGAACAGGCGAAGGAAGCCAAACCGAAGGCTCGTCGCAAACCGAGACGCAATCGCAAGAAGAAACCGGCGGCAAATCAAATATAACGGGTGGAGCAACTACTACTACAAAGAATGCTCCAAGTAAGTCCGAAGGCGGCAAACCTAGTGTTGTAGCATCTAGTGACTTTGTTGGATTCAACTTTAGAAACTCAGAAGTTCGTACCGGTGCTAAAGCAACAGGAGGTTATACTGCATTGCGTTGGGATGGACAAAGAAGTTGGGGAGCATTAGCAGACTATACAACAGCATTACGAGGTCCTAACATTACAGGATTTTATGCTTGGATTAAACCTAAGTCAGTAACATTGTTATCAGGTACTGCTACAATTGGATTTGATGGTAATAAATCATTATATGGAACGATTGCAGCGGGACAGATGTTTTCATTTCAGAAAGTGCCAAAACTGAAAGCGGTTTATATGGGTACGGTATCATATGGACATATATTTAAAGAACAATTTATAGGTACAGCAGTTATTGCAGGATTGATGTATGATTTATCTATTGCAAAACGTTTTGATATAAAATTGATGAATTTATTTGTATATGCGCCATATGTTTCTTATTATAATGATATAGTGTTAGCATCACCATATGTAATGCTACCTAGCATTGGAACAAATGTTAGAATATCTAAAAGATTTAAATTCAATGTTAATGCAGGCGGAGCTTGGGACTTAAAGACTTCAGCACTTAATTATACAGTAACAATGGGTACACGAATAATGATAGGTCAATAAAATGAAATGGATAGTATTTATATTGTTCATATGGCTTAATTTAAGTGCATTTGCACAGACCTTTACTTATTCAGGTACCATAAGAAACGCAGATGGAACGGGCGCAGTAAATGTTCCTGTAAAGCTGTATCGCAGAACTACTCCCGTTCTCGTTGGATTTACTAATCAACAAAATTATAATGGACATTCATATTACAGATCCACCGGGAGTGCATTTTGGTCTGCTGCTAGAACTGCATGTACTAATATGGGTGGATACTTAGTAACAGTAACATCAGCAGCAGAAAATAATTTCATATTCAATCTATGGCCATCTGGTTGGATTGGATTGACTGATGAGGTTAATGAAGGAGTATGGCGTTGGGTAACTGGCGAGACATATTCTTATTCATCATGGAATGGTGGAGAACCTAACAATGCAGGTAATGAAGATTATGTGCAATTTGTCGGGGGTGGTAAATGGAATGACTTACCTAACAACGTAGCATTACCTTATGTAATTGAGTTTGATTATATTGTTACATACACTCCATGGGTATTGCATCAAACCGTATATACAAACTCAGCAGGTCAATACTCAATATCGCAATCAACTAACCCAGCAACAGAATGGTACATTCAGATAGATGCTCCGGCACCGACGACTACTTTAACTACAACGGATATGCGCGCAGTCACTGATGTAGTATTAGGAGTAACCACAAGGAGGAGTATACATTGGATACAGTATGATGTGAACAATGATGGCAGGATAACTGTATCGGATGCAATTGCAATCAATCTTAGAAGGACGTTAGCAGCATTTACTTTCCCTTACCCATCTCGCATATTTACCACAGCACAATATACTTCTCTAACTGCAGGCACTTCGGACTTAAGATCCACAATACCAGGAGTTTCAAGCATAACGATTAACTCGCCAGTCTCCGGCACAACAACGGGCAATTATTATTTACTAGCACCAGGTTACAAAGGCCAGGTTACATATTAAGGAAAACATGAAAAAACTATTATTTGTTCTATTTGCATTACCATTTATCGCATTTACTCAAGCTGATGTAAAGATTGATAAGAAGTATTATCAAGTAAATTACTCACAAAAACTGAAACAACCATTATCAGTCGACTATGGCATTCGAACAAGAGAATGCAATGCAACTCGCAGTGGAATGGATTTCTTTGCAGAGAAAGGTGTTATAACAAGTAGCAATACAGATTATGCAAATAATGAATGGGATAAAGGACATATGGCTCCCGCAGCCGACTTTTGTTATAGTCGCGATGCAATGCTAGCAACATTCTCTTATGCCAATTGTGCATTGCAACATTACAAATTGAATAGAGGTGTGTGGAAAGAATTAGAAGCATTGGAACGCGTATGGGCACAAAAGGATTCTATTATCATTCATATTGATGTGATATTTGATGCTAACCCAAAGAAAACACCAGGTGGAGCTGCAATACCTGCCACATTCAGAAAGACTATTACTTTTTATTCAACTGGCAAGAAATTGATTTATGAGTTTCCAAATGTACCTCCTACCAAGACATTGGATAAATACTTAATCAAAGGCAAACTATGAAATGGTTAATTGCATTTTTATTCCCTATATTAAGCTACGCACAATGCGTTGAGGTTGATACAGTATATTCCACAGCCAAGTTACGTGAGTTAGGTAATCGCGATATTCGATTTGGAGTTCGTCAAATAGTAGAAGACGAGTTATCAGAACGCTTCTGCATCTCTGAGACTGGTGAGCCTATTGCAATTGAGATATTCTATTTCGGTATTCCTAAATACACTATCCGCATTGTAGGAGTAGAGAGAACCAATCAAGTAACTCAGGTAGGAGTTCGTCTACACTACAAAGGGAAATGTTATGAAGGTATTGGTGAATCAGATACAGAGGTACGTGCTGTGATGATTGAACTTGTAGATAATAAAGTACCATTTGATAAGATGACAGTGTCATCGGCTTTAAAGAAAGCAATACATGCAGCTGTTATTCAGTTAAAATGATATTTATATAAAAAGTTATGAATTATCAAAAAATATACAATCAGATTATTAATAAGGCTCGATTGGAAAATCGTGTTAAAAAATCTGCAGTGTTTTATGAAGCACATCATATTATACCAAAATGTTTAGGTGGAGATGGCAAAACATCAGAATGGAAATGGCATCCTAATATTATTTTATTAACGCCTCGCGAACATTTTATAGCACATAAACTCTTATGTGAAATATATCCTAACCAACCAAAACTGATATTCGCATATTGGATGATGAGTAATAAAACTACAAGATTATCTAATATCCGTAATTATCATATTTCAAGTCACGAATATAATCGAATAAAAAAAATATTTGCTGAAACAAGTAGTAAGGAAAACTCAGGGAAAGTAAATCATTTTAAAGGAAAAAAACGTGGTCCAATGTCAGAAGAACATAAGCAAAAACTACGAGAAGCTGCTAAAAATCGAAAGTCAATAAGTGATGAAACTAAATTTAAAATGAGCAAAGCCCACAAAGGTAAACCTAAATCAGAAGAAATGAAACGTAAACTTAGCGAAACAAATAAAGGTAAACTTAAATCGGAAGAGACTCGAAGTAAAATGAGTAAAGCTAAAAAAGGCAAACCTAAATCAGAAGAACATAAACTCAAATTGAAATTAGCATACCAAAAACGATGCCAAGCCATATGATTAAACTATACCTAATCTTCCTAATTAGTCCGATACTTGCATTCAGTCAAATACGTATAGACGATGTTGGTGATGGTTGGAAAGGTTTGGTTGAACAAGCTCTTAAGGTTATTGAGACTACAGATTCTACAAAGTATGAATTAGTAACACGATATTGTACTCAAATATCATATGGCCTTCAACCATTTTCAACAACTGAATCGGGTCATGTAATCATATTACCTACTGCTGAAATGAAAAAGGGCATCGTAAATGACATTGCCGCGGCTATTGTGCATGAGTCATTGCATTTGTACTTCGTTCATAACAGTATAGGAGCTTCAGAACAAACAGAAGAATCAATATGCTATGCATATGAGTTAGAGTTTCTTCGTCAAATACCAGGAGTAGAACAGTTCTTGTTGGATCATGCACTCCGTCAATACTTATATTTTTCAGAAAAAGATTGACATTTGGTTGGATTTGATTGATTTATTTCTTATATTATATAAAAAATAAGATGGAATTAGTTAGATTGATTAATGACACATGGCAATTGATTGACGGTCAGGGCGCATTGTTGCGACAAGGTTCATGGGATGAATGTTTTGACTTGTTAGCTGAATTGAGTCGTGAAGAAGAAAATGAATCATATGCCTCATTCTTAGGAATGTCAGGCATTTAAGATACCCTGTCAAGGTAGGTTAAAAAAATCGTTGATGGAAACATCGAAGGTGTGTAATGACGTCAGCACCGCAGGTTAAGCGATATCCTGCAACATGGTCTCATCGTCTAACGGTTAGGACGTTAGGTTTTCATCCTAGAAATCGGAGTTCGATTCTCCGTGAGACTACAAAGGGTGGTATTAGACGAAAATGGAATTCCTGCTGTGATGTCGACTCGATCAGCATATCCAGAAGTAGAAATGAAGAGTCGCAAACCTTCGCCACCCGATGACACGTTTCGGCTCATCACCGAATAGTGTGCCCAACACGATGAGAAATGAGTTGATTGCTCATATGGGACTTCTGATAGAGAAACGCTCTATCCGGGATGACTAACCGCGGGGCAGCAAAAGAGAGTGGAAGAACAACGTGCTCTCGTAGTCAAATGGTTTCTTAGCTCAGCAGGTTAGAGCAACTGACTCATAATCAGTAGGTCTCTGGTTCGAATCCAGGAGGAACCACTATTTATTAATAACCCCACTATGGATAGTATCCATGGCCCCTCTGAAGATACTGTTTTCAGAGTCGTAATAGTACCTCTGACGCATACCATAAGAACTGCGCACCAGCCGAGGTCATTCCGTTATTGGGAAGTTGGGAGGACTTATAGGTGCAAACGCGTTGCCTTTATAAGCACCCATATAACCATATAACACACCCAAGTAAGACTGCCTGATCAGCAGAAACTGCTTGGGTTTTTTACTTTTATTTCTTATAATAAAATATGAGCAAGATAGATAGAATAGCAATACCAGTACATATAGCAAATGCTACAGAGAATAACTGGGAGTTAGTAAGAGAACATGATGGGTTGACTAAACGTTCTGTTGGCATCATTTGGATTGAATGGACTGATGAAGGACGATTCAAGGCAAAACATGATGAGCCTGCAATAGGCAGGTCATTGCTTATGTCTCCATTCAATGATTTTTTTACATGGCAAACGACTACAGTAACAGAGATTGTGGAAGAATCTACAGATTTAGTTACGTTTAAAACACAAAATAGCAATTACACATTGCGTAAACTATACGCAGAAGCAACTGGTAATCCAGTATAATATCCCCCAACATGGGAGTTCTTTGACATACGGAGGAAACTTATGGAAGCAATATATTTTGCTGTAGGAGTACTAACAATGGTTTTGTTGGCAGTAGCTAGCTTGGCTGTATATAGTACTGTTATGGTTTTGAAATTGAAAGACGAATTAAAATTAACACACAAAATGATTGACGATGTATATGGTACTATACAACATAATGATATGGAACAATCTCGTGAGATTAATGAATTACATTCTCGAATCGAAGAAACTCATCGAGTTATCGATAAAAAAAGTGATGAATTACATCGACGCATAGATGAATTACAATCATATACAGATCGTCGTTTCGACAAGCTGATTGACACATACCTTTTGGTTAAAGAAACCGAACAGGAATCAAAGAAATTAATTAAAGGATAACAAAGTTTTCTCCCGTGTTGGTTGGATATTAACTCATTATTTCTTATTATATAGAAAATAAAGAGTTATGACCTTCATTAAAAAATTAAAATCACGATTCAAATTATCGTTACGACGTAAAGGTTTGTTATGTAAACGACCTATAGAAACAACTCGTCGCATTCGCATATCGCGAACACTTAATCCAGATGGTACAACAACGCATCATGAACGTTTAACTAAACAGCCTTTGAATGAGGCTAACACGTTTGAAACGGAATTGCATATCTGGAAAGAAATCCATAAGGATGTTAAAAAGTAATCACTAAAACCATAATATGAAGTTAACGTTAGAAACAGTAAAGGGTTATGTAAAGCCTGCATTTAATGTTGTAATCTTAGTAGCCGTGTCTACTGCAACATTTAAATTAGGAGCATTGTATCAAGCATCTCGAGCAGAAAAGGCAGAGATAGTTGAAAATCCTTACGCTCACGCATTTACTCCAGATGAATTATCAATTGCAGTGAATGAAAGCAACGAGCTTTTAATGATTGAGCGAGCAACAGGTAAGTATATTGTGTACAGTGATCAGATTGGACAAACAATCTTTGAGATGTATGCTAACCGTATTCATCAAGAAGTAAATGCTGGTCAATAGTATTAAAATCGGAATTGCGGTAGGAGCATTAGCTGTTGCCGCAGTCTCCGTTCCGGAGCCAAAGGATCCTGTGAAAACGGGTGAAGTAAGAATTCCGGAGCATATTGATAAAGCATCTCCTCCGAGTCTGCAGATGTATAAGTATATAAAAGCGTATGCTGATACATTTGATATTCCAATTCGTTATGCATTTGGAGTAGCTAATACAGAAACGGGTTATCGAGGACCATTTCATTGGCGTTACAATCCAGCACAGACATCAAGTGCAGGTGCGTTAGGACCAATGCAAATTTTATTATCAACTGCTAGATATATTAATAGAGACAATGTATCTCGAGAAACCTTAAAGACAGACATTGAATATAATGTTCGTACGGGGCTTAAATACCTGCGTAGACTGCATAATATATATGGCAGATGGGACTTGGTCTTTGGTTATTACAACACCGGATATCCGCAAGTAAATGGATATGCACACAAAGTTTTAAATTATAAAATGAAATAAAAAATGATTGATTTATCAAAACTAACAGCAGAAGAGCAAGAACAATATAATGCATTCTTGCAAGAATTTACAAAGAACATTGACCCAACTGATTATATGCCACCTTCGGTAAGAGAAGTTGCACAAATGGATATGCAGACATTGAAATCAGAATATGATTTAGTTCAAGCAAAGCAATCAGAACGTAGCTCGGCACAGCGTCGTTGGATTCAAGAACGATATGAATTTGAATTAACTAAGCTTCAAACAGAAGAAGAACAAACACAAGAAGATGAATCAGCTCAATAAACGAGAAAATGTATGGTCCGCGGCGATAGGAGTATTGCTCGGCAGTATGGCAGGATTAATGATATCATTATCATTAGCTAGAGAATATAAAAAATGCGAAGTTCTAAAACGAGAAAATCGTTTACTCAGAGAGATGGTAATGTTTTACCAAGATCAGCAAGTAGAACATAATGTAGATTCTGTATTTGTATGTGGAGAATAAGAAGATTTTTTGATAGTTTATATAACTTTTGGTATTTCCGTAAAGAGATATGGAACTTTCGCCGTTGGGACTATTCCTGTCAACTTAGATTATGGCGCAAGTCATTAGTGCCACTACGTGACTGTCTCACCAATGGATATGAAGTACATGTCCCGAGGATGGCAAAGGTAGCAGCAATACAAGAAGCAATTGATTTGATTGACACTATATTAGCAGATGAATACATCGAGCAAGCTGAAGCAGGTCTTGGAATCAAGTTTTTGGATACAACAGATGCAAATGATGCAGGTAAGGTTGTTAAGCTAGCAAATGAGTTAGCTCAGAAGGATTGGCAACGCCTTTGGAGAATAATGGAAGGACAGAATTGGAATGAATACATCATGCTCCAAGATCGCAACAAGGATCCAGAAAGAGACCTTTGGGCCGAATGGTTTGATGGCACTGATATGCGAGGCTGGTGGGATTAGGATTATTGAAATATATTTCTTATTATAAGTTATGAGAACAATAGAAGAACAGGCATCGCATTTGCTAGAAAAAATGACGGTAGATATGTCAATTGATTTTTGGCAAACAAAGGAATGCGCAATGGCTGCGTGTGATGTAATGTGCGATTACATTAGAGATTCAATACCTAATGAAGACATTACACCCATGGTAATCTATTGGGAAAAGGTAAAACAACGAATACAGGAAACTAGATGAGTGTAGTTCATAGACCAAATAAAAACTTTGATAATGAAAAGAAAACTCATACACCTTATTCGGAAATAGTAAGAGGACAACTTAAATCAAGTTACGAAAAGTTTCGCGAAGCTAAAACGTTACCTGACAAAAAGAAAAAGAAAAAGGCTTTGCCTGCACCAGTACGTACCACAATGAATAAATGGTTTAACAATGGAAAATGAGTTTGATCAAAGAACTGAGGCGGAATTATTAGAAAGCATTGCATACAATAAACGTGTGATCCGCGGATTAGAAATTATATTCATTGTGTTTGCGTTAGGAGTTATAGGTTTCTTTATCAAAATGATTGCATATGGAAGTACTACGTTAGATCTTATATCATATACAACACTATTGATTGCGTGTTGGAGACTTTGGGATACGGGTCAATCATTCGAGCTTAGTAAATTTTGGGATGAATTAGAATTATTAAAATATAAAGAGGACAACAATGAAAAAATATCTTAAAACATTTGCCGCCGTATTAATGGCATTTTCGGGAGCAATGGCAACTTCAAAATTCTTTACATCTCCTATATCATATAGCAGTATGCTTTATGGCGTAGCAGGTATATTGATTTTATATCCAGCTATTGGAGCTTATATTAAATGGTTTGATAACTTATTTGGCGAGTAATGCGCCAGATAGTAACAGGACATCCTCTTATGTTAGATCAAGAGACTGAATCAATACAACGACTAATGGAGCAATTTAGCAGTATAATTCGAGAAAATGCAGAGTTACAAGCTAAATGCGAAGGCTATGAGAAGTATATTGCATTACTAGAAGGCCAAATTAAAATAGCAGAGAATATCATTTTAAAGAATAGCAAATGACAAAATATAGAAATCGATATGGAGATGAGTATAAGTTTGAACTTATGCCGAATGGTAACATTATGTGGACTGGTAAGTTTGAGTGGTGCCGTTGGGGAATGCCTAACGTGTATGATAAAGCATATGTAAAATATCAGGAAGATGGTGGCACTGAAAGTTTAACTAAGTTTAAACTATTGATTCATGAGTGGGACGAAAAGAATTCTTGTTGGACAGAGTTTTCTACCAAGTATTCGCAATATGTCTATTCCGATAAGAATACTATCGATATGGTAGATCCTTCAGGAGGTCCTTACATTGCTCGTGGTAATAATATGGAATCATTTGCAAAGGAGTTTGCTGGTAAGATTGTAGAAAGTTTTAAACGCCATAAAGAAGGTTATGAAATCGTTTGTTATGGGACTACGGAATAGAATCCAAAGTTTCCAGGTAGCTTATCAATTCTATATGATACCTACCATCAAAGTTACTTATGATAAATGGCTACATGGCTACCGAGACATCCAATTCATTTGGGGACGTTGGGGCGTTGAAATTCGTATTGGCCGGAAGGTTGGATAATTGAAAACAATTTCTTATTATATAGAAAAATAAGAAGTTATGATAATCCGTGTTGAAAATATCGAATGCCGTTTCAGTCAAGGACGTTATGAAATCGTTAAATGGTATCCCAATGAATACTATGGTGCTGAAGAGCGGATGATTGAAGAAGGTTGGGAACGTGCTGAAGTAAATGGTGAGTATTATGGAATGCGCAAAGACTATTGCACAGTTACAGCATCTTGCTTTGTGAATCAAGAATCTTGTTATACTATTGCAACTCTCGAATATAATGCTAACGAGCGCTGTTGTAATATGACAACGGTTGGAACTCGACTATTACAGCTGAAAAAGAAAGACCGCAAAGCATTTTTTAAAGTATATAAGTTAGCAGAGAAAGCAATCTGCTATGTAAATCGCGATTCAGATGACGAATGATGAGATACGTGAGTTGATTGAGGCATTTGAAAATGTTGCTTCAAGCAAAGTGTATAGCGATAGTATTATACGAAAAGCTCGTTGGAAAGTAGAAGAGCTGACAGAACAATTGGCTCCGGAGGAACCAAAGGAACCAGAAAAGACGGGTATTGATAAATGGTTTAAAACAAAATAAAATGAGTGTAGTTAGGTTCATAGCAGATTTGCATTTAGGTCACGTTAACATGGCAACGCGTCGTGGCTTCGCTACTGTCGAAGAACATGACGAACATATCATTGCATCTTGGAACAGCGTTGTAGACAAACGAGATGTAACATATATCTTAGGCGATGTCACAATGGAGAAGAAGGCTTCATATGCCTTATTGGATCGGTTGAATGGTGTTAAGCATGTAGTGTTAGGCAACCACGATCGTCGGCAAGATGTGCCTCACTTACTCGAGCATGTTGGAAGTGTAGCAGGAATGGTTCAATACAAGGGATTCATATTGACACATTGTCCTATTCACCCAATGGAGTTAGAATATCACTTTCCGAGAAACATACACGGACATATACATGATAGTCAGGTAATGTTATTAGATTCAGGATTTGAAGATCCAGATCCACGTTACATTTGTGTTTCATGTGAGCGAGTAGATTATAAACCAAAATCATTATACGATTTAATAAAATGAAAACATTTAAATGGCTCAAGATACTTAACTCACCTTTTGTAAGGCCAAGAGTTAACATATATGCAGGACGGATTGCTGTAGGTACTCCCTATTTCTTTCCACGCAGAACAGTAAAGGATCCGGATAAGCCTGGATACTTGAAATTTATTCCACGTCGCTTTGGCTTTGACTTTGTAGGATTAGGATTCAAGACAAAATGGACTAATACTGATTATCGATTCGAATGGTGTCCACTTTGGTCTTTTGTATTCTGGAAATGGCAGATTGCAGTATCATTTACGGGACCACGTGGTCATGTAGGAATTAATGATGCATATTGGGAGTCTTGGTTGTATTATGCAAATGATACCAAAGGCACCAAGAAAGAACGAGTTGAGCAATGCAAAAAGGATAATCCTAAACGTAGTACCATTTACAGACAAGGTCAGGAAGCTATTGATGTTGACTATTATGACGTTGTATTAAAGAAGAAATACAGATGAGACTAACAAGAGAACAAAAACGAGAAAAGGCAGGCGAAGATCTAATCAATGAGATGTTCCGTATTGCAGGACATGAAGTAACCTTTGAGGATGTAAAGGGACGTACGGATAACTGGTTTCAACAATACACAATGACCGTAGCTCAGAATGAAGAATGGCAAGCGTGGGGAAAGAAGTATTTGCAGAAGCAGTTGCGCACTCCGGCTAAGTTAGCAGAGCGTGAGATGCAATGGTTCTCTTTGCAGTATGGATTGAAGTTCTCGGATTGGCCAGAATCTAATATAGAGCAAGATGAAAAGGTATCCTAGAATATTCCCCTACCAACTCGTCCATGATGATGATCTAAAGGAAAAGAGTAATGAGTCCTTTGAACGAGGATATCGTGCAGGTAAGAGAGATGCAGTTGACGCTTTACGGAGCGTACAAGCATATGATTGCGACACACTAACCGAGAGTGAACGAGAAATGGTAATGAGTTTCTTGGTTGAACACAATCTTGAATTTGGATACAATGTTGATGCTGGTGGATTTTATGTAATCAAAAAACACAAACCAAACACTTTCCGAATAGATCAAGAAGAATTTAAACGCAAAGCACAACACATACTTGATACCGTTGTGCGTCCACAGGTTGAACGATATGAAAAGGCTAAAACAAAATAACATGACAGGATTTTATGACTTAATGGACTCCGGAATGGCAGAAGCATTAGGAACGGATGTTGAAACATACATTGAGGTAATGGAAACGCGTTGCACTATGGAAGAAGCAAAAATCATCTTTGATGGCATATGGTTTGAAGAAGATGAAACCGCAGCTCGAGCCTTGTTTGAAAGCAAATTATAACGTCGAATGTGCTTGTTTTTTTTTGCTATATTTATATTAAACTAAAAGGATACAATGAAAAACACATTAGCAGAGAACATGAGAAGGTTCAATACAAAGAATTTAAACGAGTCTCATTCAATTTATTCAGACGCCCTAGATACTGTCATCGAACTTGGCGCTATTCTAAAACTTAAAGATGGGACATTCGTAAGAGTTGGAGCTATCCCAGCTAAAGAAAATCCTAAATATAAAACAGGTATGATTCTTGTTGCCGATTTGAGTAGAGATGCTCGAGGTCCGATGACTATTGATATTAACAATGATGTCGAAGAGATATATGAAAAAGAGCATCCAATTAAATAATTGTAAAAAGTGTTAGCAGAAATGTTAGCACTTTTTTACTGTTCTGGTTGGATATATGGATTAGATTTCTTATTATATAGAAAATAAATAATTAACCATTTAAAAAATTAAAGAGCAATGAAAACATTTTATATTGACCATGTAGAAAGAAAAGGTGACACAACCATTTTAAAATGTTATGTAGTAGACGCAGAAACCTTCGAAGAGGCAATTGCCTTGCATGATAGTGATTGGGAAAATTACCATGGTAAAGCAGTCTTTCCTCCAGAGATTGCCCATTGTGCTGAGAATTTAGTGGATGGTTGGAGTCTGCGACGAGTAGAAGAGGAAAGAGACATTGACCAAGAGGCTTCTAGAATAAGACAAGAAAAGCTCAGAGAAGAAAATCCTGAGTTATTTGAAGAAGAAGAAATATGTGATTGTGATTGTTGTAATTGTGATAACCTTTAAATCAGAATAAAATGAAGATAACAGTAGAAGTAGAAGGAGTAACTTATTCCGCAGAAATACAAGAAGCTAAAAGTTTTGATACACTAATTGATTTAGTGGTTAATTTATCAAGAGCAGTTGGTTATACAGATGAAACTATTAATAAACGGATAAAAGAAGAACAATGAAA
>Ga0315906_10003227_pt1 | contig 21779 bp, 19 predicted proteins | sample LakEriMetagenome_4_FD_203526 | JGI IMG/M metagenome (GOLD analysis project Ga0315906, IMG submission 203526) | Freshwater fungal communities from buoy surface, Lake Erie, Ohio, United States - Buoy 2 MA122 | ecosystem: Environmental > Aquatic > Freshwater > Lake > Lake biofilm | place: USA...
ACTCGAATTCCGCCCCAGGCACCACGCAGCCCGACCTCATCATTGGCCACGGCGTACTCGGCCGCCTGATTGCCCGCCTGGCCGTGATGGCAGGCGCGTCTCCTGTGGTCTGGGAAACCAACCCGGCCCGCCGCGAAGGCGGTGTGGGTTACGAGGTGATCGACCCGGTCAGCGACGAGCGGCGCAACTACCGCTGCATTTGTGATGTGAGCGGCGACAGCCGCTTGCTCGACACCCTGATTGCCCGCCTCGCCCCCGGCGGCGAAGTGGTGCTGGCCGGTTTTTACGACGAGCCTTTGTCCTTCGTTTTCCCACCTGCCTTCATGCGCGAGGCCCGCATTCGCGTGGCGGCGCAGTGGCAGCCGGGTGACTTGACCGCGGTGCGCGACGCGGTGGCGTCGGGACGCCTGTCACTGGACAACTTGATCACCCACCGCGTGCAAGCCCTTGACGCCGACGCAGCCTACCGGACCGCCTTTGGCGATTCCACCTGTTTGAAGATGGTCCTTGATTGGAGAGCCGTTCAATGAGCACGAGCACGATTCCCGGTGTGGCCCCGGTCACTTTCATGATGAAAGAAAAGCTGCGCGCGGAAGCGGCTATCGATCCCTCGCCCGTGGCCACTGGCCCGGTCACCAAAGAAACGCAGATCATCGCCATCTACGGCAAAGGCGGCATTGGCAAAAGTTTCACGCTGGCCAACCTGAGTTACATGATGGCCCAGCAGGGCAAAAAAGTACTGCTGATCGGCTGCGACCCCAAGAGCGACACCACCAGCCTGCTTTTCGGTGGGCGCGCCTGCCCCACCATCATCGAAACCTCGTCCAAGAAAAAACTGGCCGGTGAGGCGGTGCAGATCGGCGACGTCTGCTTCAAACGCGACGGCGTGTATGCCATGGAACTCGGTGGCCCCGAAGTGGGTCGGGGCTGCGGTGGCCGCGGCATCATCCACGGCTTCGAGCTACTCGAAAAACTCGGCTTCCACGAGTGGGGTTTCGACTACGTGCTGCTCGACTTTTTGGGCGACGTGGTCTGTGGCGGCTTCGGCCTGCCGATTGCGCGCGACATGTGCCAGAAGGTCATCGTCGTGGCCAGCAACGACCTGCAATCGCTTTACGTGGCCAACAACGTGTGCAGCGCGGTGGAGTACTTCCGCAAGCTCGGTGGCAACGTGGGCGTGGCCGGCATGGTGATCAACCGCGATGACGGTACCGGCGAAGCTGCAGCCTTTGCCGACAAGGTCGGCATTCCAGTGCTGTCCACCATCCCCGCCAACGAAGACATCCGCCGCAAAAGTGCCAGCTACGAGATCATTGGCCGCCCCGGCAGCGCCTGGGGGCCGATGTTCGAAGAACTGGCCACCAATGTCGGTACCTCGCTGCCGGTGCGGCCCAAGCCGATGACGCAGGACGACCTGCTCGGCCTCTTCTCCGCCGCCTCAGTCGGCCGCGACGTGGTGCTGGAACCGGCTACGCAGTTCGACATGTGCGGCAAGACCGATGTCTCCAAGCCGACGCTGGAAGTGGTTTACGACGAAGTGGTTTGAACGCCATGAGCAGCAGCACCACCATCCCCATCATCCCAGTGCAAAAGCTGGCCGTTCCGACCGCGCTGGAAGGCGACGGCATGGGCTGCCATTCCGGTGGTGATGCCATGCTGGCGGCAGCGCAGTCGGCGGGCAAATCGGAGGTGCTGGCGCAGTACGCGAAGGACTATCCCAAAGATCCCAAAGCCGGCCCGCACGACCAGCCGCAAAGCATGTGCCCGGCCTTCGGTTCGCTGCGTGTGGGCCTGCGCATGCGCCGCACCTCAACCATCTTGTCGGGCTCGGCCTGCTGTGTGTACGGCCTGACCTTCACCTCGCACTTCTACGGCGCCAAACGCAGCGTCGGTTACGTGCCCTTCAATTCCGAATCGCTGGTCACAGGCAAGTTGTTCGAAGACATCCGCGAGGCGGTCTACAAACAAGCCGACCCGGCGCTCTATGACGCCATCGTCATCATCAACCTGTGCGTGCCCACCGCCAGCGGCGTGCCGCTGCAGATCCTGCCCAAAGAAATCAATGGCGTGCGCATCATCGGCATCGACGTGCCGGGCTTTGGTGTGCCCACCCACGCAGAAGCCAAAGACGTGCTGGCCGGAGCCATGCTCAAGTACGCCCGCAGCGAAGCACAGGCCGGGCCGGTGCAGGCGCCGCGCAATGGCAAGTCCGACAAGCCCACCATCACGTTGCTGGGTGAAATGTTCCCGGCCGACCCGGTGATCATCGGCCGCATGCTGGAGCCGATGGGCCTGGAAGCCGGTCCCGTGGTACCGACCCGCGAATGGCGCGAGCTCTATGCCGCGCTCGACTGCGCGGCCGTGGCCGCCATCCACCCGTTCTACACCGCCAGCATCCGCGAGTTCGAAGCCGCTGGACGGCGTGTTGTCGGTTCAGCCCCGGTCGGGCACGACGGCACCGAGGCCTGGCTGCAGGCCATTGGCGAAGTCGCCAACGTGCCGCAGGCGCAGATCGACCTGGTGAAGAACATCATGTTGCCCGCCATCAAAGGCGCGCTGTCCAAGTCGCGCATTCAAGGCCGCATCACGCTCAGCGGCTACGAGGGTTCGGAGTTGCTCGTCGGGCGTTTGCTGGTGGAAAGCGGTGCGGACCTGCGTTATGTCGGCACCGCCTGCCCACGCACGCCCTGGAATGAACTGGACCGGCAGTGGCTGGAGTCCAAAGGCGTGCAGGTGCAGTTCCGCGCGTCGCTGGAACAAGACATTGCCGCGATGCACGAGTACCAACCCGACCTCGCCATTGGCACCACGCCGGTGGTGCAGGCGGCCAAAGAACAAAGCACCCCGTCGCTCTACTTCACGAACCTGATCTCCGCCCGCCCCTTGATGGGTCCGGCTGGCGCAGGTTCGCTGGCCACGGTGATCAACGCGGCCATTGCCAACAAGGCGCGCTTCGACGAAATGAAAGCCTTCTTCGGCAGCACCGGCGTCGGCCACAGCGCTGGCGTGTGGGAGCCGGCGGGTGGCGTGCCCAAGGACAGGCCGGAATTCAAAGCGGAGACCCATCGACAAACCCAGAAGCTGCTGAAAAAGCGCAAAGCAGAGGAAATGATCTGATGCGCGCGCTGAACACTCTGGTGGTGCCCTTCCTTTTTCACGCGATGAGGAAACAGGACGTGGAGGCCCGGCCATGCTGATCCTCGACCACGACCGCGCAGGGGGCTATTGGGGTGCCGTGTATGTGTTCACGGCCATCAAGGGCTTGCAGGTGATCATCGACGGCCCGGTGGGTTGCGAGAACCTGCCGGTCACGTCGGTGCTGCATTACACCGACGCGTTGCCGCCGCACGAGCTGCCCATCGTCGTCACCGGCCTGGCCGAAGAACAGCTGGGCCGCGAAGGCACCGAGGGTTCGATGCGCCGCGCCCATGCTGCGCTCGACCCCGACCTGCCCTCGGTGGTGGTCACCGGCTCCATCGCCGAGATGATCGGCGGTGGCGTCACGCCCTCTGGCACCACCATCCAGCGTTTCCTGCCGCGCACCATTGACGAAGACCAGTGGCAATGCGCCAACCGCGCCATGTTCTGGTTGTGGTCGGAGTACGGCCTGAAAAAGGTGCCTGCGCGCAAACCGGTTTCAGAGCGTGCCCCCGGCGAGAAGCCGCGCGTCAACATCATTGGTCCGAGTTACGGCGCGTTCAATTCACCAAGCGACCTGGCGGAGATCCGCCGCTTGGTGCAGGGTATCGGTGCTGAGATCAACATGGTGTTCCCGCTGGGCAGCCACCTGGCCGATGTGTCGCGCCTGGTGGAGGCCGACGTGAACATCTGCATGTACCGCGAGTTCGGCCGCATGTTGTGCGAAGCGCTGGAGCGTCCTTACCTGCAAGCACCGATTGGTCTGCACAGCACCACCAAATTCCTGCGCAGCCTGGGCGAGTTGCTGGGCCTGGACCCCGAGCCCTTCATCGAGCGTGAAAAACACACCACCATCAAACCGCTGTGGGACCTGTGGCGTTCGGTCACGCAAGACTTTTTTGGCACCGCCAGTTTCGCCGTGGTGGCCAATGAAACCTACACCCGCGGCATCCGCCACTTTCTGGAAGATGAGATGGGCCTGCCCTGCAATTTCGCCATTGCACGCGTTGCAGGCGGAAAAACCGACAACGCCGAGGTGCGCCGCCTGGTGGCGGAGAAAACGCCGCTCGTGATGTACGGCAGTTACAACGAACGCATGTACCTGGCCGAATGCGGCGGGGGCGGCATGATGAAAACCAGCTTCATCCCGGCGTCCTTCCCGCTGCCCATCATCCGCCGCCACACCGGAACGCCCTTCATGGGTTACTCGGGCGCCACCTACATCATCCAGGAGTTCTGCAACGCGCTCTTTGACGCGCTGTTCCACATCCTGCCGCTGGGCACCGATCTGGACCGGGTGGACCCGACGCCAGCGCGCCTGGGCGAACAAGAAGGTCGTCCCTGGGACGACGATGCACAGGCCTTGCTCAATGAATTCGTGGAGACCGAACCGGTGCTGGTGCAGATCTCTGCCGCCAAACGGCTGCGTGACCGCGCCGAACGGGATGCCCGCACCGCCGGTGAAGAGCGCGTCAGCGCCGAGCGTGTCACCCGTTCGCGCGACGCCCTGCGCCAAGGAGCACCCGCATGAGTCGGCTGGCGCATGAAATTTCAATCAAAACCTCGCGGTGGCACGGGGTGTACGAAATGTCCCGGCATCCGCTAGGGCAGCCCTCGCCGCGGGGGTGGTTCGCGGCAATGGCCGAAAGGCTTTTTAGGAGAAAAAACCATGGCTGATAGCAGAAATGGCTCTCTGTCCGGATTAACGGACGCTGAGGCCAAAGAGTTTCACGGCATTTTCATCACCAGCTTCATCATCTTCACGCTGATTGCTGTTGTTGCGCACTTCTTGGCGTGGCAATGGCGTCCGTGGTTGCCTGGAGCCAGTGGGTATGCATCCATCGTCAACGACGCCAAAGATGTCGTCGCGGCTTACATCGCCGTGGCCTTCACGGCTTAAGGAGGAATCAACATGTGGCGTATATGGACTCTTTTCGATCCGCGCAGGACGCTGATCGCGCTGTTCACTTTTTTGTTCGCTCTGGCCCTGGTGATTCACTTCATCCTGCTGAGCACCGACCGCTTCAACTGGCTCGAAGGCCCGTCCAAAGCGCGTCCGGCCGCTGTGCAAAACAGCGCCATGCCCGCACCCGCCACCGCTGGCAAATAACCACCAGCGATGGCGCATGGCGTGCGCTGACCGGCGCGTTGGATGAGGGGTTATTGAACCCCGCGTTGAACGCGTCGGCCTTAGAGGAAAGACCGGGCTCGGGGTCACACCCGCAGCCCAGCCTGCGATCAGAAAGACAAGGGGCTCGCCACCAGTGGCGTCCCCCCCAGATTCTTGAGGACCACCACCATGGCCATGCTCAGTTTTGAAAGAAAGTACCGTGTACGCGGCGGTACGCTTGTCGGCGGCGATTTGTTCGACTTCTGGGTTGGGCCGTTTTACGTCGGCTTCTTCGGGGTCACCACCATCTTTTTCTCGCTGGTGGGAATCTTGCTGATTTTGTGGGGCGCTTCGCAAGGTCCTACCTGGAATCTGTGGCAAATCAACATTGCCCCACCCGACCTCAGCTACGGGCTGCGCTTCGCGCCGCTGATGGCCGGTGGACTGTGGCAACTCATCACCGTGTGCGCCATCGGGGCGTTTGTCTCGTGGGCGCTGCGCGAGGTGGAGATCTGCCGAAAGCTCGGCATTGGTTACCACATTCCCTTTGCCTTTAGCGTGGCCATCTTTGCTTACGTCACCCTGGTGGTGATCCGCCCGGTGCTGATGGGGGCCTGGGGCCACGGTTTCCCCTACGGGATCATGAGCCACCTGGACTGGGTCTCCAACACCGGCTACCAGTACCTGCACTTCCACTACAACCCGGCGCACATGCTGGCGGTGAGTTTCTTCTTCGCCACCACCTTCGCGCTGTCGCTGCACGGCGCGCTGATTTTGTCGGCCACCAACCCCGGCCCGGGCGAGGTGGTGAAAACCGCGGAGCATGAGAACACCTTCTTCCGCGACACCATCGGTTATTCGATCGGCACCCTGGGCATTCACCGCCTGGGTTTGTTCCTGGCCTTGTCGGCTGGGTTTTGGAGTGCCATCTGCATCGTGATCAGCGGCCCATTCTGGACACGCGGATGGCCCGAGTGGTGGAGCTGGTGGCTGAACCTGCCCATTTGGCGCTAAAGCCCACCAACAAACACAGGAGAACAACGCCATGGCAAGCGAATACCAAAATCTGTTCACCCGCGTGCAGGTGCATGCACCGGCCTACCCCGGCGTGCCACTGGCACGGGGCAACAATGAACGCGAAGGCCCGCCCATACACCTGCACTGGTTGGGAAAAATCGGCGATGCCCAGATTGGCCCCATCTACCTGGGCTGGTTCGGTTTGGCGTCGGCAATCTGTTTTTTCATTGCCATCGAGATCATCGGCCTGAACATGCTGGCTTCGGTGAACTGGAGCCCGATTGAGTTTGTGCGCCAGTTGCCTTGGCTCGCGCTCGAGCCCCCTCCCCCCAGCCTGGGCATCAAACTCTTCCCGCCGCTGAACCAAGGCGGCTGGTGGTTGATGGCAGGTTTCTTCCTCACCGCTTCCATCCTGCTGTGGTGGGTTCGCATGTACCGCCGGGCCCGTGCACTGGGCATGGGCACGCATGTGGCCTGGGCCTTCGCAGCCGCCATCTGGCTCTACCTGGTGCTGGGCTTCATCCGCCCTTTGCTGATGGGCAGCTGGGGCGAGGCGGTGCCGTTCGGCATCTTCCCCCACCTGGACTGGACGGCCGCATTCTCCATCCGCTACGGCAACCTTTTCTACAACCCCTTCCACATGCTGTCGATCGCCTTCCTGTATGGGGCCACCTTGCTGTTCGCGATGCACGGGGCCACCATCCTGGCCGTGAGCCGTTTCGGCGGCGAGCGCGAGATTGAGCAGATCGTTGACCGCGGCACTGCGTCTGAGCGTGCGGCGTTGTTCTGGCGCTGGACCATGGGCTTCAATGCCACGATGGAATCGATTCACCGCTGGGCCTGGTGGTTTGCGGTGCTGTGCCCGCTGACCGGCGGCATCGGCATCCTGCTCACCGGCACCGTGGTGGACAACTGGTACCTGTGGGGCGTGAAGCACCACATTGCACCGATGTACCCTGCTGCATTCGCACCGGTGGTCGACCCCAGCCTGTTGCAAGGAGTCAAACCATGATGACGCCGTCACGAGCGCTGAGTTGCGCTGCCTTGGGCCTCTTGGCCTTGCTCGCGGGCTGCGAGCGACCGCCTGTTGAAACGGTGCAACGCGGCTACCGCGGCACCGGCATGGTGGAGGTCTACAACCCGCGCATCCTGTCCACCAAAGCCGATCTCAACCAGGTGCCCGCTGGCGAACCCGCTGCCGCACCGCCCAGCGAGGGACCACGCGCCAGCCAGGTGTTCCAAAACGTCAAGGTGCTCGGCGATCTGAGTGTCGCGGAGTTCAGCCAGCTGATGGTGTCCATGACGGCCTGGGTTTCACCCGACCAGGGCTGCAACTACTGCCACAAGGCAGAAAACCTGGCAGCCGACGACCTCTACACCAAAGTCGTCGCCCGGCGCATGCTCGAGATGACGCGCCACATCAACGCCGACTGGAAACCCCACGTGGCCGCCACCGGCGTGACCTGCTACACCTGCCACCGGGGCCAACCGGTACCGTCGGCCGTGTGGTTCACAGCGCCGCAGTCCAAACAAGCCAGCCGTGCGATAGGCGACGACGCGCAACAGAACAAACCTGCAGCGACTGTCGGTTTGAGTTCCCTGCCTTACGACCCGTTCACACCGTTCTTGTTGCAGTCCAATGACATCCGCGTGGTGGGTAACACGCCGCTGAAGTCCGGCAACCTGCATTCCATTAAACAGACGGAGTTCACCTATGGCCTGATGACGCACATGTCAGAAGGTTTGGGCGTGAACTGCACCTACTGCCACAACAGCCGCTCGTTCACCTCTTGGGATTCCAGCCCGCCGCAACGCGTCACAGCCTGGCATGGTATCCGCATGGCGCGGGACCTGAACGTGAATTACCTGACGCCGCTCACATCCACCTTCCCGGCCGAACGACTCGGGCCGACTGGTGATGTGGCCAAGGTCAATTGCGCCACCTGCCACCAAGGGGCTTACAAACCGCTTTATGGCGCCCAGTTGCTGGCCGTTCATCCTGGTTTGACGGGGTCCACCAAGCCACCCGCCTTGCCGCCTACCGTGTCGTCCGCCCAAGGCGCGACGCTGTACTTCGGCGTGGGCTCTGCCACCCTCGCAGGCGACGCGGTGACGGGCCTGCAGGCGCTGATCGAGGCGCTGAAAACCAATGCCACCAGCAAGGTCACCATCTCGGGTTTCCACTCTGCGGCGGGCGACTTGGCGCAGAACCAGGAACTGGCCAAGAACCGCGCCCTCGCCGTGCGCGACACGCTGCAATCCGCAGGTGTGCCTGCTGAACGTTTCAGCCTGCTCAAGCCGGTTTCCGCAGAAGCCAACGTCGCCGGTGAAGACCCCAGCGCCCGGCGTGTCGAGGTGGCGGTGGTGAAGTAAGCAAGGGTCCTGCCCGGGAAAAAGGCGGCCTCAGAGCCGCCTTTTTCACGTCCATGATCCCGAGGCTGAGGCTGAACCGGCGTTGTGGCCGCCAAGAACACAGGGGATCAGCGGCTTGGCTCAGGCTCGGCCTCATCAGACGCAGCAAGAGATGCAAGCAAAAAGTCCTGTACCGCCCGCAGCGCTTCTTCTGGTGCTTCTTCTTGCGGCACGTGCCCCACGCCTCGCAAGCGCACCACGCGTGAATTCGGCAAGGCCACCAGGTAGTCCTGGGCATGGGCCACCGGAATCATGGCGTCCTGCTCGCCCCACAGCAGCAACACCGGCGATCTGATTTGACCCAGCCGCGGCAACGGATCGGCGAGGACGGTCTGCTGCATGCGGGCCAGCAAGGCCGCGCGGGCTCCGGGGGCCAGCATCAGGTCGTGGTAACGGGTCACCAATACATCGTTCAACAGCGTAGGATTTGCATAGGCCGGGGCCAGGCTTGAGCGCAGCATCCAGCGGGGCAGGACAACACGCATCATCTGAAATAGAGCGGGCACCTCGGGGGCTTTGCCGTATTCAAAACCGGGGCTTGCAAAACCGTCGGGCGATATCAGCACCAAACGCAGCACCTGCTGCGGATGCTGTGCCGCCAAACTCCAGGCGATGCGCCCACCGATGGAGTGGCCCACCACGTGCGTGGCCTTCACCTGGCGCTGGTCCAGCAAAGCCAGGATCAGCGCCATGGAACGTGCATCGCTGTAGTCACCGCTGGCATCGGGCGGGCTCAGGCCGCTGCCCGGAAGGTCCAGGCGAATGACGCGCAAGCGTTGCGACAGCGGCGCGGCCCAGCCATCCCAGGTGTGCAGACTGGCGCCGAAGCCGTGGACCAGCAGCACAGCAGGGGCATCATGTGGGCCGCTGTCTCGCACGTGCAGTAGGGTGTCCAGCACCTGGACCATGTCGCCTGGCGACTGCAAATAAAGGCGCTCCAGGTCCTTGCGCGGTTTGTCAGGGGTCCAGAGCAACCAAGCAGCCACTGCCAGGGCAGGGGCGAGCGCAAGGAGCCACTTCCGACGTGAGGTCAAAGCAACTTGTCTACCGCCGCACCGGCGGTGCGCGACCGCAAACCCCAAGACCACAGGGCTTCGGATGGCAAGGGCAGTACAAGGAACCAGTGCTCCAATACCGCCAGGCTCAACAGCGTGGCGACAAAGGTGAGCGAGGCCACCTGGAAAGCGTCTGCCCCGTCGCCCACTGCACCTTGCCACACCAACCAGGCCACCACGCTGCCGATCAGCACTGAAAAGGGAAAGAGCGGGTTCATGGCCCTGCGGTTGAAATAGGTCTGCATGTATTTCAGGTGCGCCGGCAGGAACGATTCATTCAGGTTGCGCACACCCAGGAAAACATTGAGCTTGGCGCTTTGCCGCATGATCCACAGCACCATGTAGGTCCAAAACCCGGTGTCGTTGGGTGCATTCCAGGTGGCGGCGGTGACCAGCAGGCCCAGCACCACAAGAGCAATCTCATGGTGGGAGACGGCTTGCAATGCATACCGCAGACGCAACCAGCCTTGGGCCTGCGGTGGACACGGCTCGCGCCGCGAGCCCGTCACATAACCCAGCAAAAACGCCACCTCCTGCCATGCCCACACCAGAATGGCGCAGGTGAAGGCAAGGTAGGCCCCGGTGACCCGCGTGTCCTGCCCGGTGACATGCAAACCGAGCAAGGCCAATAGCAGGAAGGCCGTGGCGCCCAGCATGGTCCATTTGAAGGTCCAGCGCGGCAGCCCGTCCAGGTACAGGATGACACCCGTGCTGAACCACCAGATGAACAAGGTGTAGACCACCGGGTGGGCGTACTGCGACATGGGGTGGTCAGGCGCGAGAGGGTGTGCTGGTTTGACGGGGACGGTTCGGGGCGGCGATCACCACACCGGGGCCACGCGCATGTTTTGCGGCAGCGCGTTGGGTTTGGTAGGCAGCAGGTACAGGCGGGCAAAAGTGAGCCCAGCGGCCACACCCAGGCCAACGCGCTGCACCGCACCCACGACGCCGCCGCGCTGTTTAGCCGCTTGCGTTAGTTCGGAGATGCGGCGCATGCGCTCCAGGCCGCGGCGGAAACGTGGGTCGTCGATGTTCAAGGTGAGCGGGAAGACCTGTTTGGTGATTTCCGATGTGACACGGAACACCTCGTAGTCGTAGTCAGTGGGGTCCATGCCCATGGCGGCATGCATTTCCGGGCGCGTGTGGTCTCGGACGTACATGGTCGCGTAAACGGCCAGCACGAAAAAGCGGATCCACAACTTGTTGTGGCCCTTGAGCAGGTGCGGATTGGCGCGCAGCAACAGCGCAAACGCTTCGCCATGGCGGAATTCGTCGTTGCACCAGCGCTCGAACCATTTGAAGATGGGGTGGAAACACAAATCGGGGTGCTTTTCGATCTGGCGATAAATGGTGATGTACCGCGCGTAGCCGATTTTTTCGGACAGGTAGGTGGCGTAGAAGATGAACTTGGGTCGGAAGTAGGTGTACTTTTTGGCCTTGGCCAGAAAGCCCAGGTCCACACCCAGGCCGAAGTCCTTGAGCCACTGGTTGATGAAGCCGGCGTGGCGGCTTTCGTCCCGGGCCATCAGGCCCATCAGCTCTTTGATGTCGGGGTTGGTGACGCGTTTTTTGATTTCAGCGTAAAGCACACAACCGGAAAACTCCGAGGTCACCGAGCTGATCATGAAGTCGAGAAACTCCTTGTGCAGGGCAGGCGGCAGACTGGAATAGTTGCCCACCATGTCTGCAGGGCGCTGGAAGTGGTCGGTGTTGGAGTCGGCGCGGAACTCGGCCATCAAGGCGTCCCACTGCGGGCGGATGGCATTGACGTCAATGCGGTCCATGGCCTTGAAATCGGTGGTGTAGAAGCGCGGCGTGAGCAGCGTGTCTTTCAGCGCGATGTCGGTGGATTCGTTGGGCGCTTGGACGGCGGTGTCATGCGTGACGGTGGCGGCATTCATGGTGCGGGTCTCCTGAAAAACATCAAAGGTGGAGGGGAACTCAGCGCGCGGCGTTCGGCTGCGGCTTGGACATCAATTGAGAAAACACCGCTGCATTGCTGGGGCCGAATGAGCCCAGGTCCACGCGGCGCTGGGTGGCGGGATCGATGAGGGTGAGACCGCCATCGCTGCGGCCAATCAACTGGAAAGGAACACTCGCGGACACGCCCTGGCGCTTGCGCTCACGGGCGAGGCCCCGCATCGTGCCGCGCAAGAAACCGTTGCTGCCGGGGGCCACGGTGTCGACCACTTGTTTGCTGCTGGCATCCAGCACGTCGATGCCGCCATCGCTGCGGTCTTCAAACAGGAATTCGCGCACGGTAACGGCAGGCGCGTCCACGACCTGCGCCACACCGATGCCGGTGTAACGGGCCGCCGTCACACCGATCAGGGACAACACCACCAACGCGCCCGCGGCCAGCAGCGGCAGGCGGGGCACCGCGTTATCTGCGGCATGGGCAGCATGGGCGAGGTGTGGAGGGTGTGTCACGTGTGTACTCATGTTGTGTGTCTCTTCAAATTCGTACCGGACTGACAATCAGGCGCATCTGGCCCCGCCCCCTCACCCCAACCCTCTCCCCCGGGGACGGGGGAGAGGGCGGAAAACTCCCTCTCCCGCTTGCGGGAGAGGGTTGGGGTGAGGGCGCGGTGTGCCATGGTCAAGATTTGTCGCTTATCGCGCGGATGGATCAGGCAGCCAAGGCGTGACCCTGGCCGGTGGAGGTTGTGGAGACGGCTTGCGGGCGTGCCGCAGGCACTTTTCGCTCGATCTCAGCCACCGCGGCCATGGCATTCGTGATCACTTCACCGACCCGTGCAGCCTCGGGAATGGCGCGCAGCATGGGCTGGGAACGTTTGACTTGCCAGGGCCGTGCATGCGGCCACAGGTTGGCGTAAGCAATACGTTCCCCCGGCGCGAGCAACAAAGAGAGATCGCCCGAGCCGTCGCGGTTCAGGCGCATGCTCGCAGCATCCAGCATGCGGTAAGGCAGGTTGAAGGTCACGCTCAGCACGATGCCAATGCGCATCACGATGCGCCGGTTTGTCACCGTGTACACCGTGGTGCGGCTGGTCAGCCAAGCCAGGTAACTCAAGATGCCCAGCGCCAACACAGCCAAGGGCGCTAACAGCGCGACCGACAGCAGCGCGCCGCTCAAACCGCCCCCATCGTAGAACGCTGTGACCGCACGCCACAGCAACATCAACGCGAAGTACACCGCCAAAGTGCGCACATGCATCACCTGCACAGCCAGCACACGCCACTGCGGCGCACCTTGCCACAGGATGCGCTCGCCAGCGGGCAAGGCCTCGGGCAGGCCGTGCGCGGCTTCAAACTCGTGCTCGTGGGCGGGCGGCTTCACAGCAGCGGCTCCTGGCGAGCAGCCGTGGCGTAAAGCACCCCACCACCGTAATACGCCATGATTTTTTCTTCTTCCAGCAAAGTCACTTGCTCGGGCTGGCGGGTGCCCGGCACCAAGCCGAATTGGTCGCCCAGGATGGACTGCACCGTCACGCGCTCGCCGCTGATTCGGGTGAAGTTGATGGGCAACAGCACCCTGCGTGTGCCTGCGGCGCCCTGCACCTCCAGCTCCAAGTAGCGGAACAAGTATTCAGAGCGGTCCACCCACAGGTCCACCACCGTGCCACCGGCCTGGCCATCGGCACCAAACACCGTGACGCCGCGAGGATCAGGATCTCCGGAAGCCACCTCAAAGCCCGGTGCGGCACGCAGCGGGACAATTTTGGGTGCGCCTTCCGCAGTGAGGTCGGCCACGTCGGGACGGTCGGCATAAGCGCCAGGGCCCACGCCGTCGAGCATCGGGTTGCCCGTGGGCACCAGGGGTGCACCCGGCCAGTTGCCGGCAGGCTCAGCGGCGAGTTTTTGCAGGCTGTGCTCAGCACGCGGCACGGTGCGGGTACCACCATGCATCAAATGGTAGGTCTTGGGCGCGGGCATGGGCGGCCAGCCTTGCACGCGGATGTGCTCCGAGCGGTCGGATTCCAGCGGATAACCCTCGCGTTTGTTCTCCTGCAGCAGGTAGTAGATCAGCCCTGCGAAGAACACCCAGAACACGTACAGCGCCACTTGCGCTCCGTCGATATAGCCGGTGATGGCTCCAACTTCCATGACTGTCTCCTTCAAAGTGGTCAATCAACCGGGCATGTCCGCCAGGCCGAACTTGGCGGCGGGCCGCGTGGGGGGCGTCCTGCTGGAACGAACCAACGGACCAATGGCCACCAGGGTGGCGAACAACAACAAAATTTCCAGGTGGTAAACCACGCTGTAGCCCACCGCAGGGGACATCAGCGCTTCGCCGAGTGCACCGCGTTCGGCCAGAGACGACACCACGTCGCGCAAGCCACCACCCAAAGCGATGGCGACGCCTCCCGCCGTGGCCTGCACGGCGCCCCAGGCGCCAAGGGCCAGGCCATTGCGGTCGTCGGTTTGCAGGCCCATGGCCGCGGTGAGTGTGGCGACCGAGAAAAACCCGCCGCCGAAGCCGATCAGAATCGCCCCGATGCGGAACAACATGGCCGACTGCATCGGGTCCGCAAAGATCACACTGGAAAAGCCGAACACGCCGGACAACAACCCCAGGGCGGCGAGGCGGTAAGGGTCACCGCCGTGGTACAGCCAACGGGAGGCGAGCGTGAACGCGGCCAGCGCGCCACCCGCCATCAAAGCGGTGAGCGACGAGGTTGCTCCTACCGGCAAGTTCATGATCTGCCCGCCGTAGGGCTCGAGCAAGATGTCCTGCATGCTGAAGGCGGCGGTGCCAAGGCCCACGCTGACCAGCAAACGGCTGGCTCGGCCACCACGGATGAAGCTGCGCCAGGAGTCACTGAACGACGGGCGCGGCTGGCCCCGCAGCGCGGCCGTTTTGGCGGGGTCTCGCGCCTCTTGTTTCCACAGCGCGACCATGTTGAGCACCATGGTGATCAACGCCGCACCTTGAATCACCTGGATCAGCTTGACCTGCTTAAAATCGGCGAGCAGCGCGCCGAACACGACGGAACTGACGACCATGCCAAGCAAGAGCATCACATACAGCAGTGCGACCACACGCGGGCGCGCTTCTTCGGGTGCCAAGTCGGTGGCCAAAGCCAGGCCGGCGGTTTGTGTCATGTGCATGCCCGCACCCACGAGCAAGAAGGCCAGCCCCGCACCAATCTGCCCGAAGAGGGCCGGGCCATGGGTGTCACCCGACAGCACCAGCAGTGCGAAAGGCATGATGGCAAAGCCGCCAAATTGCAGCAGGCTGCCCATCCAGATGTAGGGCACACGCCGCCAGCCCAGGGCGGAGCGGTGGGTGTCGGAGCGAAAGCCCATCAGCGCACGCAATGGTGCGAACACCAGCGGCAGCGCCACCATCAGCGACACCAGCCAGGCTGGCACGTTCAGCTCCACGATCATCACGCGGTTCAAGGTGCCATTGAGCAGCGCCAAAGCCATGCCCACCGTGACCTGAAACAAGGACAACCGCAGCAAGCGGCCCATAGGCAGCTCGCGGCTGGCCGCATCGGCGAAGGGCAGAAACTGGGTACCCACCTTGGACCACTGGCGGGCCAAGTTGTTATTGACCTGGCGCAGCAGGCTCATGAGCGAACCATTTCCAGGGCTTGCGAGGTGTAGAAACCGCTCTTGATGCGCAAGGTGCGTCCCGCTGACCAGTTTTGCAGCTGTGGGTCTTGCGCGAACAGGCGGTCCAGCTTGCGGCGCGCCACCGGCACGATCCACGGTGCGCGGTCGCCTCGCGGAAACAAGGTGCCCACGGCGCGCATCGTCACCAGCAACGGGTTGCTGGGCGCATAAGTGAAAAGCACAGCGCGGCGCGTGCGTCCGGCCAGGCTGGACAAAACACGCACTGCATCGGCCGCGTGGTAATGGATCAATGAATCCATGCCGACCACGTAGTCGAAGGTGCCCAGCGCCGGGTCGAGCATGTCGCCGCTCAGGAACTCCACGCGGCCTGCGCTTGGGTCCGTGCCTTGGCCGGTCTTCAGGTCTTGCGGCAAACGTTCACGCGCCAGGTCAACCAAGGTAGGCGACAGGTCAATCGCCATCACATGGGCACCCCGCTGCGCGGCTGCCACCGCCAACGCACCGGTGCCGCAACCGGCATCCAGCACACGCAAGCCGGACAGGTCGGCAGGGAGCCAGGACAAGAGCGTGTCCCGCATGCGGTCACGCCCGGCCCGAACCGTGGCGCGGATGCGGCCCACGGGCGCGTCCGACGTCAACCGCGCCCAGGCTTGCACGGCGGTGCGGTCGAAATAGGTTTCGATCTGGCCGCGGCGTTCTTGGTAAGTGATGGGTGTCATGGTGGTGACCTCAATCGAAACCCAGCAGGTCAAAAATGTCGCGGTCCTTCATGGGTACCGCGGCCAGGGGATCGGTGCCCAGCCACAGCGCAGCGGCCAGGCGCATGTACTCTTTTTTCACGGCCTCGAGTTCCGGCGACTCTTCCATCTCGAAGAGGGTGGACTTCTTCAAGCGACTGCGGCGGATCACGTCCAGGTCGGGGAAGTGGGCGGCGAGTTTGAGGCCGATCTTGTCGTTGTACTTGTCGATCTGGTCGGTGGCGGCGCTGCGGTTGGCGATGACACCGCCCAGTCGCACGTTGTAGTTTTTGGCTTTGGCGCCGATGGCCTGCACGATGCGGTTCATCGCAAAGATGGAGTCGAAGTCGTTGGCGGTGACGATGAGGGCTCGGTCGGCGTGCTGCAAGGGGGCGGCGAAACCGCCGCAGACCACATCGCCCAGCACGTCGAAGATGACCACGTCGGTGTCTTCCAGCAGGTGGTGTTCTTTCAGCAGTTTCACCGTCTGGCCCACCACATACCCGCCGCAGCCGGTGCCTGCGGGTGGGCCACCGGCCTCCACGCACATCACGCCGTTGTAGCCGGGAAAAACAAAGTCTTCGACGCGCAGTTCTTCTGCGTGGAAGTCCACCGTCTCCAGCACGTCAATGACGGTGGGCAGCATCTTCTTGGTCAAGGTGAAGGTGCTGTCGTGTTTGGGGTCGCAGCCAATTTGCAGCACCCGTTTGCCCAGGTGAGAAAACGCCGCCGACAGGTTGGACGAGGTGGTGCTTTTGCCTATGCCACCCTTGCCGTAAATGGCAAACACCTTGGCATTGCCAATTTTCAGGCTGGGGTCGAGCTCTACCTGGACGCTGCCCTCACCATCCGGGCGCATGGAGCGCGCGCCGGGGCGTTTGACATCGGGAAAAGGGACAGTGGTCGTGGTCATGCGGTGACGCTTTCGTAAACACCTTCGAGCCGGTCTTCAAGCTCCTCGCTGGCCTGACGCAAGGCATCGAGCACCTCGGCGTCGGGCTTCCAATAATTGCGCTCTGAGGCTTCAATCAGCCGGTTGGCCACGCGGGCCGATGCGGTCGGGTTCAACTGAGCCAGGCGCTCGCGCATGGCGGGGTCGAGCATGAAGGTCTCGGTCAGTTGTTCATACACCCACGGCTGCACTTGGCCGGTGGTGGCCGACCAGCCCATGGTGTTGGTCACATGGACTTCAATCTGGCGCACGCCTTCATAACCGTGCTCCAGCATGCCTTCGTACCACTTGGGGTTGAGCATGCGGGTGCGTGTTTCCAGCGCAACTTGCTCGCGCAGGCTGCGCACCGCGCCATCGCCCTTGGTTTGGTCGCCGATGTAGACCGGTGGCGTCACACCGCCACGTGCGCGTTTGACCGCTTGCGTGATGCCGCCCAGGGTGTCGAAGTAGTTGTCCACCGTGGTGACGCCCAGCTCCAACGATTCCAGGTTTTGGTAGGTCAATTGCACATTGGCCAGGGCGCTTTGCAGCAGCGCTGTTTGTTGCACGGCGCGTCCAGCGCGGCCGTAGGCGAAACCTTTTCGGCGGGAGTAGGTTTCGGCGATTTCGCCGTCGTCTGACCAGCGGCTGCTCTCCACCAGGTTGTTGACGTTGGCACCGTAAGCGCCTTCGGCGTTGCCAAACACACGCAGTGCGGCGATCTCCAGCGTGCAGCCATGTTCTTGCTGATAAGCCAAGCTGTGCGCACGAATCCAGTTTTGTTCCAGGGGCTCATCGGCTGACGCTGCGAGAAAGGCCGCCTCGGCGAGCAATTTGATCTGCAAAGGCATCAGGTCGCGGAAGATGCCAGACAGCGTGATCACCACGTCGATGCGCGGCCGGCCCAACTCGGCCAGCGGAATCAAGGTGGCACCGGCGATGCGGCCATAACTGTCAAAACGGGGCAAAGCGCCCATCAGCGCGAGGGCCTGGCCGATGGGTGCGCCTTCGTTTTTCAGGTTGTCACTGCCCCAGAGCACCATGGCGATGGATGCGGGCAGTGCGTGGCCGTCGGCGCGGTAGCGGTCGATCAGACGCTGCGCTTGCAACGCGCCGTCTTTGACGGCAAAGGCGCTCGGAATGCGGAAAGGGTCGAAGCCGTGCAGGTTGCGCCCGGTGGGCAGCACGGCCGGGGTGCGAACGACATCACCCCCCGGTGCCGGGCGGATGTAGCGCCCGTCCAGCGCCGTCAGCACAGCGCCCACTTCGGAGTCTTGCGACAGCAATTGGTTGGTATTGGCAAGCGCCTGCATGCGGCTCACCGAGACCTCGTCGAGTGGCATCAAACCTTCCAGCAGCGCATGTTCCACGCCGTGTCCGCCGATCAAGGCTTCAACGGCGCTTCGCGCCATGGGCGGGCCACCATCGGCGTCGGCCATGGCCATCAGCATGTCCACGCGCTGGGGGGCAGACGGTGCGCGCCCGGCCACATGCAGGCCGTGCGGAATCAGCGTGTATTCGAGTTCAAGCAGGTCCTCTGCCAGGGCCGCGACCAGGGCATCGGCAGGGCCGGAGAGAGCGGCGTCCCACAGTGGTTCGGCTGGCGCCAGGTTCAATTCCGCCGCCTGCGACTGGATCAACACCGCCAGGGCAGACCGTTCTGCTGCAGCCGGCTCCATGGTGCGCCAGCGGTCAATCGAGGATTTGAGTTCGGTCAACCCCTTGTATAGCCCCGCCTGCGCCACGGGTGGTGTCAGGTAGCTGATCAAGGTGGCACCCGAGCGGCGTTTGGCAATGGCACCCTCGGAGGGGTTGTTGGACGCATACAGGTAGAGGTTGGGCAGATCGCCAATCAGGCGGTCCGGCCAGCACTTGCCGGACAAGCCGCTTTGTTTTCCGGGCATGAATTCCAGTGCGCCGTGGGTGCCGAAGTGCAGCACCGCGTGGGCGTGGAAGTCTTCGCGCAGGTAACGGTAGAAGGCCGAGAAGGCGTGCGTCGGGGCCAGGCCTTTTTCAAACAACAGGCGCATCGGATCGCCTTCGTAACCGAAGGAAGGCTGCACACCGATCAACACATTGCCGTAACGTCTGCCCAATACAAACATCGATTGGCCGTTGCTCAACTGCCGACCGGGCGCGGGGCCCCACTGCGCTTCGATTTCTTTGAGCCAGGGCTCGCGCCGTACATGGTCGTCGGCGCTGATCAGGGTATGCACATTGGCGTCGGCGCCGTGCAAGGCGGCGTTGCCGTGCAGCAAATCGTCGCGCAGGGCATCCACACTGGCGGGCATCTCCACCGTGTATCCCTGGGCTTTCATGCCGAACAAGGTGTTGAACAGGGACTCGAACACCGAGAGGTGGGCCGCGCTGCCAATGTTGCCGGCGTTGGGCGGGAAGTTGAAGATGACCACGGCCACGCGGCGCTCGGCCCGCTCGGTGCGCCGCAGGCTGACGAGCTTGTCCACCCTCGCTGCCAGCATCAAGGCGCGTTCGGGGCAAGACTGCATGTCGTGCGCCGTGTCGGTCGCTTTGAAGACGCAGCCATGGTGGCAACCCGCGCAGGTCACGCCGGGGGCACCAGGGCGGCCGCCGAAAACAATGGGGGCGGTGGCGCCGTCCAGCTCCGGGATGGCGATCATGATGGTGCTCTCAACCGGCAGCAGGCCGCGCTCGGAGCTGCCCCATTGCTCCAGCGTTTGGAACTCGGTCGGGTGGGCGGCCACATAGGGCACGTCCAGTTGAGCGAGGATTTCTTCGGCGGCTTTGGCGTCGTTGTAGGCCGGGCCACCGACGAGCGAAAAGCCGGTGAGCGACACCACCGCATCCACCAGCGGCTTGCCGTCGCGCAGAAAGAATTTTTCAATGGCGGGGCGGGAGTCCAGACCTGAGGCGAAGGCGGGAATCACGCGCAAGCCTTTGGCTTCCAGGGTGGCCAGCACACCGTCGTAGTGGCCGGCGTTGCCTGACAGCAAGTAAGAGCGCAACACGAGCACACCCACGGTGCCCTTCTCGGGCGATCCGCCTGGCAGCCCTGGCAGCGCATGCGCCTCCGCTGCAAACCGGCCGGGCATGCGCGGGTGGTACACACCGACTTCGGGGTACTCCACCGGTGCGGCCACTTTCACCCAACCGCGCAGCACGCGGCGTGGGCCATCGGCACCACGGTCCACCACATGGCGGACCAGGTTGAGCATGTTGTCGTCAGAACCGCCCAGCCAGTACTGCAAGGTCAGGAAATACGCCCGCACATCTTGTGCAGTGCCGGGGATGAAACGCAGCATTTGCGGAATGCGGCGCAGCATCTTCATTTGGGCCGCGCCGCCGGTGGACGCTTTTTCCTTGTTGCCGCGTAGTTTTTTCAGTAGCGCCATCGGGCCGCTCGTGGGTTTGCCCATGTCGAATTGGCCGAGGCGCGTGAGCTTGACCACTTCGCTCGCTGAGGCCATGCAGATCATCGCGTCGCAGTGGTCGCGGCGCGCGCGCAGCGCATCCAGCACCGGCAGGTAATGGTCTTCCAGGAACAGCATGCCGGCGACCACGATGTCGGCCTGGGCGATGTCGGCCCGGCAGCGCTCGATTGCGGCGTCGTTGCCGGCGTATTCGGATGCGGCGTGCAAGGACACCACCAGCCCCGGCAGTTCCTTGCACAGGGTTTTGCGCGAACGCTGCACGGCACTGGCCAGGTGGGTATCCATGGTGACCACGACCACGCGGATGGGCGTGGCGGCGATGGCCGCGGACGAGCCTGCCCGCAACTCAGCGGCTGAAGTGGGCTTTGGCGTCATACAGCGTCTCCACGGTGATCACCAGCAGGCCGCGCTCGGCAGCAAAACGTTCGGTGTTGCGGCGGGCTTTGCCGCGCACGAAAAAGGGAATCTTGCGCAGCTCTTTTTCGGCGTCTGCGCCCCAGGTGGCGGCAACCACCTGCGCGGAGGTTTCAGCGGCCGCGGCGATGATCAGTTCGGCTTGCAGGCCGGCGGCGCGAACGGCACTGATGTCGGGCTCGCGCTCCTCGCGGTCTTGCGGCAATGCGGCAGACCGCGCGGGAGCGCCACCACCGAGGTGCGAGGGCGCGGCGTCTTCATGGAACTCCGCGTCGCCGCGGAACATGCCAATCAGGTGTTCTTCCAGGCCCATCATCAAAGGATGAACCCAGGTGTCGAACAGCACGTTGGCACCTTCGAAACCCATTTGCGGCGAGTAGCGGGCCGGGAAATCCTGCACATGCACGGGGGCTGAAATCACAGCGCAGGGCAGCTTCAGCCGCTTGGCAATGTGGCGCTCCATCTGCGATCCCAGCACCAGCTCGGGTTGCAGCTCGGTGATGCGTTCTTCGACTTCCAGGTAGTCGTCGGTGATCAAGGGCTCTACGCCGTAGAGCTTGGCGGCTTCGCGCACCTCGCGTGCAAACTCGCGGCTGTAGGTGCCCAGGCCCACCACGGTGAAGCCCATTTCCTGACTGGCCACGCGGGCGGCCGCCACCACGTGCGTGGCATCGCCGAAGATGAACACCCGTTTGCCAGTGAGGTAGGTGGAGTCCACCGAGCGGGCGTACCACGCCGCGCGCTGCTCGGCACGGGCCAGCAGCGGCGCGGCATCCACGCCCGCCAACTGGGCCACTTCGGTGATGAAGTTACGTGTGGCATGGGTGCCAATGGGCACGGTCTTGGTGGCGGGTTGGCCGAAATTTCGTTGCAACCACTGCGCAGTAAGCGATGCGATTTCGGGGTAGAGCACCACATTGAAATCGGCCTGCGCCAAGCGGCCGAGGTCGTCCGGCGTGGCGCCGAGCGGGGCCACCACATTGATGTCGATGCCCAGTTCGGTCAGCAAGC
>Ga0315906_10003233_pt1 | contig 21757 bp, 18 predicted proteins | sample LakEriMetagenome_4_FD_203526 | JGI IMG/M metagenome (GOLD analysis project Ga0315906, IMG submission 203526) | Freshwater fungal communities from buoy surface, Lake Erie, Ohio, United States - Buoy 2 MA122 | ecosystem: Environmental > Aquatic > Freshwater > Lake > Lake biofilm | place: USA...
TTCACCCAACTTCTTCAAATTAGCCGGATTGATATCTGCATCCTTCATCATCTTGTTCATTGCGTCCATCGGACTCAGCCCTTTGTCACCACCGGCCTCATGTCCTTCATAATTAATTTCAGCTTTCAAGTAGATAATACCATACATAGCAAAAATAGCAGCCTCCGTATACAAACCTATCTGAAGAAAGAGGTCAGCAATAGACGTATGGAGGATTTTTTGCAAAGCACCAAAGATTACCACAGCGGCAGCCATTGAAACTGCAACATCCATGTATTTGCTTACTTTAGGATCAATCTTAACTGAAGACATGTTTTTTGTTTTTTAATGGTTATGGTTATTAATATTGGTTTACGATTCAGAAAAAAATCCTTCCCTAGCATAAGCCGGAACGGAAGGATTTTTTTTACAATAAATATGAATTAGATTTCTATTCTATAAGATCAACTGCGTTTTCTGTTGACGCCTGAAGCAGGCAAGTCGATAATGCACCTGAATCCAATATAGGACTTGGCGGTATCTTGATACTCAAAGCTGCGGGTGCTGGTTTGAAGGAAAAATGCAACATCTTTCCAACTTCCACCCCTTACAGTCTTACGTTTCATTCTTGGAGGATCTGACTCCTTGGCATTCCAGCGAACATCAGGGTTCAGGTCGTGCTGAAAGCTATAGCTTCCCTCATTAAACAATGAAGAAGTCCATTCAGCCACATTTCCCGCCATATTATAAAGGCCGAAATCATTAGGCCAATAAGCATCAGCTCTTACAGTATATAAACCACCATCTTCCGGATAATTACCTCTGCCAGGCTTAAAATTCGCCAGAAGACAACCTTTTCTGTTTCTCAGGTAAGGACCGCCCCAAGGATAAGGAGCCTGTGACCTTCCGCCTCTCGCAGCATATTCCCATTGAGACTCTGAAGGAAGACGGAAGTTAGACTCCAGACCTTTCTTCTTGGATTCAAGAAAACTGCTGAGGAAATTAGTTCTCCACTCGCAAAAAGCAGTAGCCTGCTTCCAGTTTACTCCAACTACAGGATAATTACCGAAAGCGGAGTGAGCGAAGTATTTACGCATCATGGGTTCATTGTAAGCGTAAGAGAAATCCCTAACCCAGCACAAAGTATCAGGGTAAACAGGAATGTCTTTTTTGATAATGAATTCAGACCTTGGCTTGCTTAAATCGCGGTTTTGAGCAGAAGCAGTGTAATCAAAGGATTCTGAATGATACACCATCTTATTAGGGTCGAGCTCTTTTTTACCGAAAATCCTGTTGTCAGGTGTAATGATAAGTGCATCTATCTTTTCAATAGTGGCCTTATCGCCCCACTTGATACCGGCTGCCTTTTTCCAGTCAACATACTCGTTACCATCAGCACCCTGTTTTACATATCCCATCATTTTGGCAGCGATGGAGTCCCTGACCCAGTACATGAACTGGCGGTATTCATTGTTGGTGATCTCAGTTGCATCCATCCAGAATCCGCTCATGGAAACCGAACGATTCCTGGTATTGAAAGCAAAATTGATGTCTGCATCACTAGGACCCATATGAAAGGTTCCCGGAGAAACATAAACCATTCCGGGTGGTCTGGAGAAGGCCCAACTTTGCTGAGGAGCAACACCGTGAAGCTGACCATCATTAGGTAGCGCGGAGCCACTGGAACCTTTGCCACCAAGCATTTTGCAACTTTGGATCGAGGCGGCAAAACCAACCACGGCCAACAGGAGAAACAACCGATTGTTCATTTTATAAGTCTTTGTATTTGTGGGTCTGAGCAAATGTAATAATAATTTGTGAATTTTTCGAAGGCCTATTATTTCATTTAATCAAACATGTAACGGTGAAAATATCCATTTATTACTTATTCAAATGTTAAAGATTATTATTTTTCAGGAGATTCTTCAGCTCATTGAGTGACTGTACGGGGGCCGAACAGGAAAAATCATCACAACAAAATATCTGCGGGAAATTATGTAACCTCTTGTCTTTCAATAAGGGAAGATCTGATTCCTTCTCGGAGGACTGAACGGTGGCTTCCGGGTGATATTCGCGTAAAAACTGATCCCTAAGTGCTGCTGAGCCAGGCCCTAAGAATATTAAGTCTTTGTAATTATTTGCTTTACATATTAAAATATTGTTCCAATTAGAATAAGATACAGGGAAATTTTTGACTGAATCAGTTATGACTTCCAACATTTCAGACGAAATTTCCAGCCAGCTCTGATTATCAAGGACCCTGCCCAGATAGTTAAGATTACCTGCCATCACGGAATTACCCGATGGGATAGCCCCATCATAGGAATCCGTTTTTTGAATAATGACATCTTGCTGCTGCTTGGAAGTGAATGAAAAAAGCCTGTTGATCCGCTCAAAATTCATGAGTACATGACCAATAAGTTGTTCGGCCTTGCTCAGATATCCCGAGTTACCTGTTACTTCCTGAAGCTGTATACATGATTCAATTAAAAAGGCAAAGTCGTCGAGAAATGCCGGATGTTCAGCCACCCCGGATTTAAAGCTATGCTTCCACCCTGCTTGAGTATTGAATTTACTGTATATAAAATCAAAAAGGTCAATTGCGTTTTCTTTGTAGAGACCCTTTCCGGTGGCGCGAAAACAAGCACAAAAAGCCGAAATCAAAAGGGCATTCCATCCCAGCAAAATCTTATCATCTTTGATCGGACTGATTCTTTTCTGACGCTCATTCAGCAGAATAGCGTTGCATTTGTCAATCAAGGCGTCAAATTGTTCAACACCTATATTCCATTTTTCAAGAAAACTATTTTTATCACGGGCAATGTGCAAGATATTATCCCCCTCCCAGTTTCCGTTTTCAGATAGCCCAAACCAATCGCAATAAATGGGAGCAATATCATTCGGCAGGTTATTCAATTCTTCCCATTTCCAAACATAATAACGCCCCTCCTCTCCTTCGCTGTCCGCATCAATAGCAGAATAATAGCCTCCCTCAGGACTCAGCATTTCCTCGAGAATAAAATTTGCGGTTTTTTCTATTGCTTGCAGAAACGCAGGATCTCCTGTAAATCTTGCTCCGTCGCTCAATGCCATCAGCAGCAGTGCATTGTCATAGAGCATTTTTTCAAAATGGGGCACTAGCCATTCGTTATCTGTGCTGTATCGGGCCATCCCACCTCCGAGATGATCGTATATTCCTCCTTCAACTAACTTACGAAGCGAGAGATTTGCATGCGCCAGTGCTGCTTTATCGCCATAGAAATGCGCATAGGCGTAAAGGCTTCGAATTGTCATCGTGTGAGGAAATTTGGGTGCGGTTCCGAATCCACCTGATACGGTATCTGCAGATTGCAAAATCTTATGAAGGATCGTCTCTACATCACCCGGCTGAATAGCGGAAAACGATGTGCCTGTAAGCTTGTTCTGAACTGAGATCAGGTGCGAAGTCAGGTTTTCGGCTTGTCCTTGAATGGCAGCTGGATCGTTTTTCCATGCCAGTTGAATATTGTTTAATAATTCGATCCAGGAAATCCGATTATATGCTCTTCGGGGAGGAAAATAGGTGCCGCCGAAAAAAGGCTTTTTATCGGGTGTACAAAATACATTCAGTGGCCACCCACCGCTGCCGGTAATCGATTGTACCGCATCCATATAGATATGATCCAGATCGGGCCTTTCCTCCCTGTCAATCTTAATATTGATGAAGTGTTCATTCATGAAGCTGGCCACTTGTTCATCTTCAAAACTTTCACGCTCCATCACATGACACCAGTGACAAGCGGCATAGCCAATACTCAGGAGAACAGGCTTGTTTTCTTGCCGAGCTTTTTCGAAAGCATCCTCGGACCATGGATACCAATCCACAGGATTATGAGCATGTTGCTGAAGATAAACACTAGAAGATCCGTGAAGTTGATTGGTGAACCGGTGTTCCATTGTATAAAATTCGGAACAGAATGCGAAACCAAGTCTTATTTCTTTCTTTTGACAGAAAGAAACTTATCAATGGCGCTCACCATACTTGGGGTCTGAGGTTCAGGCGCCTTGATTTCCAATTGCAAGCCTGCATCCTCCACAGCTTTGAATGTATTGGCGCCAAATGCGCCAATGAGCGTTCCGTTTTGTTTATAGGAAGGGAAATTCTCAAGCAGGCTTTTCACTCCGCCCGGAGTGAAAAAACAAATCAAATCATAATTATCAGCCATCACAGTACGGATATCATTACTTATGATCCTGTACAATACCGGAGTAGCGTATTCGCAGTTATTGGCTTTCAGCCAATTGGTAATATCGCTGTCAAAAGACTCAGAACAGGGGTATAAAAAGCGTTCGTTGTCCTTGTGTTTATTGATCACATCAAAAAGGCTCTTATTGGTACCATCTGCTCCATAAAATACTTTCCGCTTGCGGTACAATATGAATTTTTGAAGATATAGTGCGACGGCCTCGGTGATACAGAAGTACTTAGTATCTTGGGAAACGCTTACTTTCATTTCCTCGCAAATCCTAAAAAAATGATCGATCGCATTCCTGCTGGTGAAGATCACTGCGGAGTAACTGGCTATTTCAATCTTTTGCTTTCTGAAATCCTTTGAGGGAATTCCTTCAACTACAATGAAGGGATGAAAATGCATAGTGACGGCATGTTTTCTGGCAAGATCGAAATACGGAGATTTGTCCCCTTCCGGACGTGGCTGCGTGATCAGGATTCTTTTTACAGGCTTAGGAATGTGCTTATCGGTTTTCTCTGCCTTTTTGATCATATTCTCTGTTCAATAGACCTGCAAAGTTACGAAATTTTAAAGATATATTTTTCCAACGCATGCCAAAGGAGGGCAAGGGGGAGCAACTCAAGCCCCAGCAAAAATATCAGAAAATGGAAACCGCTAATGGATGACTTGTCTGAAAACACATTAAAGGCCTTGAAATACCTTATCAGAAGCAGGAAGCTCAGCAGTGCCAGCGTAAGCCATGTTACAGGCTCGGAGAGCCAGGGCTCTGCGAGCGTAATAATAGGCAACAATAGTAATAGTGATACACCCATGATCTTGGTACTCAGAAAGATGATAAAAGTGTAGCCGGAAAAAGCCTTTCTATTTCCTGAAAGCCAGCCAAGAAACAATAGCCAGCAATATTTTATAAAATAGAGCAAAGACAGTATGATAATTATCCAGAATAATGGCGCCAGTCCTTTTCCAGGTATGACCCCTCCGGTTCTAAGTAAAATAAAAATGAAAAAACCTGCCGAAAAGAAATACAAAAGATTGAATAAAAAAGAGGGAATGCGAGATTGCAACAATTGATCTGTCAATTGATTTTGCCTGAGCGAGGTATTGAAAAAAACCCTGAACATATTGCTGAAATACCGGTGAAAATAATTTTTGGTGATGCCGAGGCCAAGTAACAAAAAGAGCAAAAAATAAAATACTTGTTCACGATGTTGAACAATCCGTATACGAGACTGATAAGGGATCGGAGATTTCAGATTGCCGATGAAATGGTTAGACAACAGGAAGTCATTTTGAATGATCGAAACCGGATTTTTAGTCGTGCGACTGCTATCTGAGGCAGCATCCGGCAAGGCCCGTTTAACTAATCCTGTATCCGAATTCAAAACGGAAGAATCCTGGGAATACACATAAGATCCGGTCAACAGAACATACAGCCACAACAGTATCAAAATCTTTGGATATATGAGCGCCTGTTTAAAAATAATGAACATAACCTACGTGCAATTTGGAGGCTCTTCTGATATCAAAACGGACATCATCCCGAAAGCCTGCAGCATAAGTCAAAGATAGCATTCCGGCTCCTGTCTCCAACAGACTCCCCAACCCTACACCCAACAATCTGTTATGAATATCGACTTCCTGAAACTTGCTTCTGTTATAAGCTCCGTCCAAAAAACAGAGTATATGCGCATTCACCCCCAAAAGATATCGGTATTCAAGGGTTAGAATGCCATACTGCGCGGCATAAATGCTTTCTTCATCAAAGCCTCGTATGGTCCTGAAGCCTCCGATCTGAAAGAGCTCATTACGAAAAATATCAGGGCTCTGAAACCATCCGGATTGAACAGATGATCTGAAAGTACCGGACTTCCCTATCGGCAAAAACAGTGCAGCCTTCAAACCAACTCGCAACTGATAACTTCTCAACTGCACCGAATCATATAAACTTCCGAAATCAAAAGTACCCCCCTTGAGATCCGTAACCTGGCTGTTACGAAGAATTCTCTTGGTTCCTGCCGCAAGATTACAGGAGACATCGTACCCTTTTCTGGGATTCATCAGATAGTCCAGTCTTGTCAATTGAAGTTTGGCTCCAAGGTTTAATGCGCTGACATCTGCATTGGGCGGCAATTTTCGGGAAGCCCTTACCAAGCCCGTATCCACCCCTCCTTGTAATAGACTATTGGACTGCCATTGTAAAAAAAGCTTCCCGTTAAGATTGTCCCTCGACATATAGCCTAATCCGACTTGTGTATTAACAAGCAAAAAGCTTGAGTCTTTTCTAAACAGGTCAAAATAGAAATCAAGTCCTAATGATGACCCGGCAATATATGGATACTCAAATCCAAGATTAACTCTGGGTGATTTCCGTTGCAATTGCTGCCATTTGAATAACAAGGATTGTCCTCCACCAAAAATGTTTTTCAGGTCAAGTAAAACATCGCCTGTCAGCTGGGGTTTTTCCTCGATACCTGCTGCCGGCATCAGGCCAAGCAACACATTGACCTGATTACTTCTTCGAGGTTTCAGATAAACATTAAGAATAGAACCTTTGCCAAGCATGGTGAGCGTGGAGGGTTGTTCAGGCAATAGGAATGGGACCTCGGCCAATCTCTTGTCTACCTCTCTGATCACGCTCTGACTAAAGGCAGAACCCGGAGGCAGCTGAAGATGCCTTTGCAAATAGCGATTGCTGATTTTGACAGATCCTGAAATGGAGATACTGTCGATCACATAAAACCTTCCTCGATCCGTTCTCAACCTGCCATACACCTTATCATTTTCTAAACGGATGCTATCAAGAAAAACAGCAGCGAAAGGATAACCCCTGTCGGAATAATACTGAATGAGTTTGTTTTGTAATTCATCAAGCCGACTGATATTGAGCGGCCTGAAAAAAAAATCCCTGTCTCTGTACCCGGCAGAAGCTAATGCTTCCTGATCGGCCACAGAGGTATTTAGACGATACCACTCATAATACCTGCCGGGAAAAAGATTGGCATGCAATGATCCTTCATGCTCCCAAACGCTATCAATGGAGGCAGAGGCAAAACCTTCTGAAGCAAGCAAGGAAGGAAGATTTTCGAGATAAGTCCTGGCCTGCGAAAAAGTTGTAAATCGGGTTTTCAGATGGGCAGACTGCAAGTTGAACAGACTATCTTTGCCGTTAAGATGTATGAAAAGTCCTACATCCTGCGCTGATGCGGATTTGTTGAGAACAACAAACAGAACTAGTAGGGAAAGAATGACTTTGATGTTGATTTTCCCGTTCATGCAGGCTGCATCATAAATAATGATTCATAAAGCTACAACCTTTGGCGGGCATTTACATCCACATTCCTTTTTGTCAAAAAGCTTGCATTTATTGCAATTTTCACTTCAGCACCTCCTTGTCAAGTAAACATGAGATGGTAAAGGCCATTGCAAACGAGGCATTATTAAGGAAGGATTTTATCAAGGAAAAAGTGAGTACCATCTATCTGGGTGGAGGCACTCCCAGCCTGCTAAATAGCATAGACCTTCATGAAATACTGAAGACCATCCATTCCTGCTACTCTGTATCAACCGATGCAGAGATAAGCTTGGAAGCCAATCCGGATGATATCAGTCCCGGCCGCCTGGCGGAATGGAGAAATGCCGGTATCAACCGGCTGAGTGTCGGTATTCAGTCTTTTCATGATCCGGAATTGAAATGGATGAACAGGGGACATGATGCGAAAAGGTCTTTACAATGTCTGAAGGAAATCAAGGAAGCCGGTTTTGATAATTTCTCTGCAGACCTGATCTTCGGTTCTATGATGAGCGATAGCAGCACACTGCTTCATAACCTGGAGATTTTACTTGAATTAGAATTGCCTCATATTTCTGCTTACGGACTGACAGTGGAGCCACGCACCCGGCTTCAAAAAATGGTAGCATCCGGAAAAGCCTTGGCTCCCGAGGAAGAAACACAAGCCAAGGGATTTTTACTTTTATCAGAAAAATTAGAAGCGGCAGGATATGAGCATTATGAAATCAGCAATTATGCAAAACCCGGATACAGGAGCAAGCATAATAGTGCCTATTGGAACGGCGCTGCCTATTTGGGATTAGGACCATCTGCGCATAGTTTCGACGGGCAAAGAACAAGAAGCTGGAATATCGCAGACAATAAACAATACATGGGAGCGATTGCAATAAAAAAACTGCCCTCTCAATCTGAAATTCTGAGTGAACAGGAAATTTTCAATGAACACATGATGCTTGGACTCAGAAAAATGGAAGGTATCAATTTGCTTGAACTTGCAAACCTGTTTGGAGAAGAAGTCAGAAAGGAATTCGAAATGAGAACGGCTGTTTATATCTCAACCGGACTTATAGAAAGAAAAGCAGACAATCTAATTTTAACGCGGCAAGGAAAATTACAAGCTGACGGAATTGCAGCGGCGCTATTCAATATCACTATCAAACAAGAGTAGGTTCAATACGGGCGAAGGCCTGCTTCGGATTAAGTCCCTCCCATAAGATCCTGAAAATGGTATCCGCAATGGGCATCTCCGCCATGACTTTTTGGTTGATGTTATACATGCACCTGCTGGCATGATAACCCTCTGCCACCATATTCATCTCCAGTTGAGCAGACTTTACAGAATAACCCTTCCCGATCATGTTTCCGAAAGTACGGTTACGGCTATAAAGGGAGTAACAGGTCACAAGTAAATCACCCAGATAAACAGATGCGGTATAGTTATTGAGTGCGGAATGGCTTTCTTCCGGACCACCATGATCAAGAAATCCCACCACCGTGTTCACGATACCTGCTTTGCGCAAAAAGTTGGCCATCTCGTCGGCGCTATTTGCGATAAATACGCTCTGGAAATTATCTCCGTATTCCAAACCATGTGCTATTCCTGCACCGACCGCATAGATGTTTTTCAGAATGGCGGCATACTGCACGCCAAAAATATCAGGATTCAGTACGGTACGGATATAGGAGGTTCTGAAGCAAGCGGCAATACGGGAAGTGAAAGTCTCATCCTTACCCGCAAAAGTCAGATAAGAAAGTTTTTCGGCAGCCACCTCCTCTGCATGGCAAGGCCCCAATACGGCAAAATAATCATGGAGATCCAGCGCAAATGTTGCGGTCATGTAATCATTGAGAAGCAGATCATGATCGGGCAGTATACCTTTTATTGCCGATAGAACTTTCTTCCCCTTAAAAACATGCTTCGGCAAGGATGATAACGTCTGAACCGCATAAGCTGATGGAATCGCAATGACCAGAACATCGGAACTTTCAATGACTTGTGCAACATTATCTGAAAGATGGAGTTTCTCCATGTCAAAATGAACAGAGGTGAGATAGTGCGGATTGTGTTTTCTACTATGAAATTGCTCGATGCCCGCAGCATTTCTCATCCACCAATTGATGGTGTGGCCATTGTCTGTAAGTATTTTAGCCAGGGCCGTGCCCCAGCTTCCGCTACCCAGTATGCCGAATTTTAGATTCATGATCTCAGGTCTGATTAATTCCTAATTTTTCAATAGCCAACTGTGCTGCGATCTGACTCGCCTCTTTTTTGTTAAACGCCTTTGCCTGCGCCAGCAACTCCCCGTCAAGTGTGGCTCCAATCGTAAATAATCTTCTTCCGTTTTCAATTTTCTCATCCAACGTGGTGAATTCGAGGGTCCTGCCATTCTTATTAGCCCATCCATAGAGCTTATTCTTGATATTGATATCTAACTCTTCCAGATCTTCCGTAAACAAATGAGGCATAATGACAAATTTTTCCACCCATGTTTGAGTCTTGACATATCCCTTGTCAAGGTAAACAGCTCCTATCAGAGCTTCCAGCGTATTACCAAAAATCTGCGAGGACTTAAGCGCGTTGTCAAACTTGTTATAAACGGTGATTTTTTTCAACCCCATCTTCAAGGCGATTTCATTCAGCTTCTGCCTATTTACCATTTTGCTTCTCATCTCGGTTAGAAAGCCTTCTCCTTTGTAGGGATATTTCCTAAAAAGATAATGAGCGATGACGGAGCTCAGAATGGCATCACCTAGGAATTCAAGACGCTCATTGTTTTCATCGGCACCTTCGCGAACGGAACGATGACTCAGGGCTGTCTGGTATAGCGACAGGTCATCGGGTAGAAATCCCAGCACATTGTTCAATTGTTTTTTGAACTCTTTTTTGCCGGGCTCTAAACCCAAAAGCCTTCTGAAGATATTGAGCAGATGTAAAGATTTTGTCAACCGAAATTAAGCGATTTGAGCTTAACGCTGAAAAGAAGGGAAATATCAGGGCTTGTACTTCTTTACAATAACAGAAGCATTATGACCTCCGAAACCAAAGGTATTGCTGAGAGCCGCCCTCACCGGACGATGCTGGGCCTTATTAAAGGTGAAATTAAGCTTTGGATCCAATTCAGGGTCGTCAGTGAAATGATTGATAGTAGGAGGAATGATGTCCTGTGTCACTGCCATGATGCTGGCAATGGCCTCAAGCGCGCCGGCTGCACCCAGACAATGCCCTGTCATGCTCTTGGTGGAACTGATATTGAGATTGTAGGCATGATCGCCAAAAACACTGAGTATTGCTTTGGTTTCAGCGATATCACCCAAAGGAGTGGAAGTTCCATGTACATTTATATAGTCGATATCTTCCGCTTTCAATCCTGCATCATTCAAAGCCGCTTGCATCACATTTTTAGCTCCCAGTCCTTCGGGGTGAGGAGCTGTAATATGATGCGCATCCGCAGTAGCGCCACCTCCTGCCACTTCACAATAAATTTTGGCACCACGGGCAAGCGCATGCTCCAGATTTTCCAAAATAAGTACACCTGATCCCTCTCCCATCACAAAACCATCCCTGTCCTTATCGAATGGACGGCTGGCAGTCTTGGGGTCATCATTTCTTTCGCTTAGTGCTTTCATAGCGTTGAATCCGCCGACACCTGCAATACTGATAACCGCTTCACTTCCACCTGTGATAATGATATCAGCTTTACCTAAACGGATATTGTCGAATGCATCAATGATCGCATTGGTGGATGATGCACAGGCGCTGACAACCGCATAATTAGGACCCCTGAAGCCATAACGCATGGAAATATGCCCGGCAGCGATATCCAGTATCATCTTTGGAATGAAAAATGGATTGAAACGAGGCGTTCCATCCCCGGCACAGAAGTTCATGACCTCTTCCTGAAAGGTGATCAGTCCACCAATGCCACTGGCAAAAATGACGCCTACTCTGTCGGGGTTTACATTTTCCTTACTAATGCCGGCATCTTGGACTGCCTGGTCGCTGGCCACAAGCGCCAGCTGGCAGTAGCGGTCAATTTTCCGAGCTTCTTTTCTATCGAGATATTGTGTGGGGTCGAAATCTTTAATCTCACAGGCAAACCTTGTCTTGAACTTAGAGGTATCAAATTGCTTGATAAAGTCACAGCCACTTACTCCGTCGGATAGTCCTTGCCAGTATTCACTGATATTTTTTCCTATCGGAGTAATAGCTCCAAGACCGGTTACAACAACACGTCTAAAGCCCATACTGTTTGCCTGTGAAAATTAAAAGATGATTTTACTTGGAATGCTCTTCCAGGTATGAGATAGCCTGACCAACAGTGGTGATGGTTTCGGCTTGTTCGTCAGGAATTGAAATATTGAATTCCTTCTCAAATTCCATGATCAACTCAACTGTATCCAGGCTATCGGCACCCAGATCGTTGGTAAAGGAAGCTTCGGGAGTCACTTCAGCTTCTCCTACTCCCAGTTTGTCAACAATGATCTTTTTAACTCTTGTTGAAATGTCTGACATGATGGTATTGTTTAGTTAACGAGTGCAAAAATATACTTTTTAGAACAAAAACAAATTAAATCATGACGGCCCCTAGTATTGTGATTTTCAAAATGTTACAATAAGCAAAAAAGGGGGCGTACCGATAAAAATCCGGGCAAGCGGCCTCTAATACAAATTTTATGTATATTAGATTGACCTGTAACCATTAGCAGGTTCAAAAAGTTAAAAAAGCTATATGGGGCTCAAGCAGATCGATTTCGGCAGTCCACAGTACGACCAGATGATCAGGTTGAGAAACCAGATTCTCCGATATCCCCTGGGATTGAAAATCTCAGATGAGGAAATGGATAAAGAAAAGGAAGACATCCTTATAGCAGCATTTGATGATGATGAGATGCTGGGTTGTTGCGTATTGACCAAACTGGATACTACCACCATCAGATTGAGACAAATGGCCGTGCAGGGAAACCTTCAGGGCAAAGGTATTGGTGCCTCCATCATGTCATTCGCCGAAAACCTTGCCCGTGACAAGGGTTTTGGTAAGATCATCATGCACGCAAGAGATACCGCACTGGGATTTTATGAAAAATTCGGCTTCAAGGTGGCAGGTGACGAGTTCAGTGAACTTGAACTGCCCCACCATATCATGGAAAAATCAATTTGACTTTTTATTGATCTGGTTACTGAACAACTCCCGAAGCTCCCTCCAGTTTTCCGCAGGAAACGCCTCTTTGGGAATGATGAAAAAGGACCGCTCTTCCAGATAGAAGAAAAAAAAATGAGGCGATTCCACCCATTTACTGAATTGTTCCCAAGTCCACTGACTGCTGCCATTGTCATTGAATAATTTAAGCCCACCCTCATCAATTGTTGCGATAAAATGGTCTTTGAATGTTCGGGTACTTTTATAAACCATGAAAGGCATGATATACCAGAAAATTACAAGAAGAAAGATCCATAGCATAGAAGTAGTCAGAAAGGCCAATGCGGAAACTCTTTTGAAATAGAACAAGGCAGCCGCGAATAGCGCGAATACATTCACTCCGATTATCAGCAGTCGAATCTCTCTTCTGCTGATGAAATGAAACCGGAGGGCCTGGATCACTTTTTGCTTCTGGTAACTGAAAGGAGTGCTGGTCATGCTGCAAATATAAATGCTGTAACAGGCTGATATTAAAAGTTGGCAATAAAAAAACCATCGTCTCCGATGGTTTTTATCAAATCGTATACTGAAATCATTAACTGCAACCAAGGCTGTTACCGCAATTCAGGCATTTGTAACAGGTGCCGCTTCTAATGGTAATGTGTCCGCAAACGTTACAAGCGGGTGCATCCCCTTGCATGGATTTATTTTGCTGGTTCACTGCATCCAGGCGATTAGCGGTGGGAGAAGCCGTACGATGCGGAGAAAGAGATTGCACCTGCGTATTTACTACTCTCACATTGCTGAGTTCAAGTTCTCCACCTTCGGAATCCCATGACTCATCTCCCATGTTTTCCAACTCCGGTTTGTCAACAATATGCACCAGATCTTTACGTCCAAGATACTCGTATGCCAATGAGCGGAACATGAAGTCGATGATGGATGTAGTGGTTTTGATGTTGGGGTGATCAACCATACCGCTGGGTTCGAAGCGGGTGAAGACGAACTTCTCCACGTATTCTTCCAATGGAACTCCATATTGCAGACCGATTGAAATGGCAATGGCAAAGCAGTTGAGCATACTCCTCATAGTAGCTCCTTCTTTGGCCATGTCAATGAAGATCTCTCCAAGTGTACCGTCGTTGTATTCACCGGTACGAAGGAAAAGCGCCTGGCCGTTTATCTTAGCCTTCTGGGTGAAACCACGGCGCTTGGCGGGAAGGGCCCTGCGCTCCACTATTCTTGCCAGCTGACGCTTCAGTGAAGTATCAGCACTGCTTTGAACACGCTTATTGATTTCATCCAACAGTTCATCAATGGTGAGCATTCCTACATCCATGATACCTGAAGCGGTATTATTTTCTGCCGAAGCCTCCTTGTTCTCTTCTGAGGAAGCAGACTTTTTCTTCTTGTCAGATTTATTACTGAGAGGCTGACTGAGCTTTGATCCATCGCGATAGAGTGCACAGGCTTTAAGTCCAAGCTCCCAGCTGAGACGATAGGAATCTGCGATCTCTTCTATGGTTGCTTCATTAGGGAGGTTAATGGTCTTACTGATGGCGCCACTCAGGAAGGGCTGGCAAGCGGCCATCATGCGAATATGTCCGTGAGCATGGATGAAGCGCTGACCGATCTGACCGCATTTGTTGGCGCAATCAAATACCGGAAGATGCTCTTCTTTGAGGTGAGGAGCTCCCTCCACCGTCATGGTTCCGCAGATATAAATATTAGCTTCTTCTATTTGCTCGTCCGTGAATCCTAATGCCTCCAGGAAACTCCAGGTGAAATCATTGTATTGCTCCGGAGCAAACCCTAGTCTGTGCATGCAGGGTTCACCCAGCGTGAAGACATTGAATACAAATCCTATTTCAAAAGCACTGGCAAGTGCAGCATTGATCCTCTCAATTTCATTAGGAAGCAACCCTTTTTCAGAAAGCGAGATCTCATTGATATGAGGTGCTCCTTTGAGGCTTGCATGCCCTTTAGCGTAATTGACGATATTCTCGATCTCCTTAGGACTGTACTTAAGATTTTTCAGTGCCTGCGGAACGCTTTGATTGATGATTTTGAAGTAACCGCCTCCGCTGAGTTTTTTGAATTTCACCAGGGCGAAATCAGGCTCCACACCGGTAGTATCACAATCCATCACCAAACCAATGGTACCCGTAGGTGCGATCACCGTAGTCTGGGCGTTGCGATAACCATACTTCTCTCCCAATTGTACTGCATCATCCCAGGCACGGGTAGCTGCTTTTAAAAGGTAGTCAGGACAGTATTTAGCGTTAATACCCTGAGGACGGATCTCAAGACCTTCGTAGGCGTCCATAGCATCATATGCTGCGGCACGGTGATTGCGCATCACACGCATCATGTGGTTTTTGTTCTCTTTATATCTGGCGAATGGAGAAAGGAAGGACGCCATTTCAGCAGAGGTCTTGTAAGAAATGCCGGTCATGATAGCAGTAATGGATCCTGCGATGCCTCTGGCCTCTTCACTGTCATAAGGAATGCCGCTTACCATCAGCAAACTTCCGAGATTGGCATATCCAAGACCAAGCGTGCGATAATCATAGCTTAGTTGAGCTACTTCTTTGGAGGGGAACTGTGCCATCAGAACTGATATTTCAAGTACTACGGTCCACAGGCGGCAGGTATACTCGAAACTTTCTACATCAAACTTATTGCCATCCTCGTTAAAGAAGCGACGCAGATTGACACTTGCCAAATTGCAGGCGGTATTATCAAGGAACATATACTCACTGCAAGGATTAGACGCTCGGATGGGTCCACCTTCAGGACAAGTGTGCCATTCATTGATAGTAGTATCGTATTGTGTACCCGGATCAGCGCAACGCCATGCGGCATAGTTGATCTGGTCCCAAAGTTGACGGGCCTTAATGGTTTTCATTGTACGCCCGTCGCTACGTGCCTTCAGTTCCCAATCAGCATCGTTATCTACAGCCTTAAAGAAGTCGTTGGATATGCGTACAGAGTTATTGCTGTTTTGTCCGCTTACGGTACGATAGGCCTCGCCCTCGTAATCGCTGGGATAGCCTGCTGCTATGAGCGCAGCTACCTTTTTCTCCTCTTCTACCTTCCAGTTGACGAAACCTTCGATTTCAGGATGGTCTATATCCAAACAAACCATTTTCGCAGCCCTTCTTGTTGTACCGCCACTCTTGATGGCACCTGCTGCGCGGTCACCTATTTTTAAAAAACTCATCAAACCGCTGGAAGTACCACCGCCGCTTAGCTTCTCTCCTTCACCGCGGATACTACTGAAGTTGGTACCCACACCACTTCCGTATTTGAAAATTCTGGCTTCACGAAGCCAAAGGTCCATGATGCCCCCTTCGTTCACTAAGTCATCATCCACGCTGAGGATGAAGCAGGCATGAGGCTGAGGACGCTCGTAAGCCGAAGTGGATTTATGTAATTTATTGTCTTTAGGATCAATAAAATAATGTCCCTGAGGTTTACCTGCGATTCCATACGCCTCGTATAACCCGGTATTGAACCATTGTGGACTATTAGGAACGCAGGCCTGATTCAGAATGGAGTAAACAAGCTCATCATAAAAAACCTGTGCATCCTTTTCTGTAGCGAAATAACCATAACGCTCTCCCCATACTTTCCAGCAGTAAGCCATACGATGAGCCACTTGCTTTACAGAGGTTTCCCTGCCTGTAGTACCATCGGGTAAGGGAACGCCGGCTTTGCGAAAATATTTCTGAGCAAGAATATCTGTAGCAATCTGACTCCAGCTATTGGGAACCTCCACATCATCCATTTTGAAAACCACCTCTCCCGATGGGTTTTTGATCACTGAGGTCCTGTAATCATATTCAAACATGTCATAGGGACTCACACCTTCCCTGGTAAACTGTCTGCTGAAGCGCAGTGCCTTTGTTATATCCTTTTTTCCGGCCATACAAGTAAAATTTTATTAAGAGTTAGTAAAGTTTTGTAGGGAAGCGAAAATATCCCCCTACGCTGACGTTTCATATCCCAAAATATCAACAAACTGTGGAAAAAACTTCTTTACTTTAATGCGGCGCAAGCGGGTACTGAATTTGAGAGTTTATAACCAAGAGGTGCAGAAAAAAAGTTTTTTTTAAGATTGAAAAATTTGCAAAAATGGATAAAAATAACTAGACATTTTTGCACCTGTTTGAAACCCTTTGCCAGTAGGCTTCTATAGTTTAAAAGAAATATCAGGTAAATGAAAACCGTTATCCAGCGTGCATCTCAGGCCTCAGTCACCATTGAAGGCACTTTGAAATCCTCTATCGGCAAAGGTTTGCTGATACTGGTAGGCATCGAGGATTTGGATAACGAGGAAGATGTGATCTGGCTGAGTCAGAAAATCGTCAACTTGAGAATTTTTGATGACGAGAACAAAGTGCCAAATCTTTCCTTGAAAGACACTGGAGGTGATATCCTGCTGGTGAGCCAGTTTACCTTGCATGCCTCTACCAGAAAAGGCAACAGGCCCTCCTATATGCGGGCGAGCAAACCTGATATAGCCATCCCGCTCTATCATCAACTGATCGACCGGCTGGAAGCGGATCTGGAAAAGAGTATTCAAACGGGTACCTTCGGAGCAGATATGAAGGTTTCTCTGACCAACGACGGACCAGTGACCATCATCATAGATACCAAAAACAAAGAATAATAAACCCATGGACAATTTGAGTATAAAGGAAGCCCAGCAGATGGTGGATGATTGGATCAAAACCAAAGGGGTACGTTACTTCCGGGAACTCACCAACCTGGGTATACTCATGGAAGAAGTGGGTGAACTTTCCAGGCTGATGGTCAGGTCCTACGGTGAGCAATCATTCAAGGAAAGCGACAAGGGCCGTGATATATCCGATGAACTTGCCGATGTGCTATGGGTGCTGATCTGCCTGGCTAACCAGACAGGGGTAGACCTCGCGGAGGCTTTCCGCCTCAATATGGAAAAAAAAGACAGACGCGACTCAAGTCGTCACCTTGATAATGAAAAGCTGAAAGGCTCTTCATCATCAGAGGATGGTAAAGATTGATCTGCCATTATCTTTGCACCCTATGTCAATGGTAATAAATAATTTTCAGGAGATCATCTCCCATTGCAAGGAATACGGATTCATATTCCCCTCCTCAGAAATATATGATGGCCTAAGCGCAGTCTATGACTACGGTCAAACGGGCGCTCAGCTCAAAAAAAACCTCAGAGATCACTGGTGGAAGAGCATGACCCAATTACATGAAAACATTGTAGGTATAGATGCTGCCATCTTCATGCATCCTACGGTATGGAAGGCCAGCGGACACGTTGACAATTTCAGCGACCCTATGATCGACCATAAAGACAGCAAGAAAAGATATAGGGTTGATCATCTGATAGAAGCCTTTGCCGAAGAACTCAAAGCGGCAGGAAAAGATACAGAAGCTACTGCCATTCTGGATGAAATGGAGCAGTTGCTTGGCAGGGAAGATTTTGCAGGGCTAAAAAAAATGATAGAAGATAAAAAGATCAAATGCTCTATCAGCAAGACCTGCAACTGGACTGATGTCCGACAGTTCAATCTGATGTTCAGCACTGAAATGGGAAGTGTTGCCGAGGCTTCAGATATTGTTTACCTCAGACCCGAAACGGCACAGGGTATTTTCGTCAACTTTCTGAATGTGCAAAAAACCGGCAGGATGAAAATCCCCTTTGGTATTGCACAAACCGGAAAAGCTTTCCGAAATGAAATTGTAGCCAGACAGTTCATCTTTCGTATGCGCGAATTTGAGCAGATGGAAATGCAGTTCTTCGTTCGTCCCGGCACGCAAAAGCAATGGTATGAATACTGGAAAGCAGAAAGAAAAAAATGGCATGAGGCCTTGGGTATACCGACCGACAGATTGCGCTATCATGACCATGTAAAGCTGGCACACTATGCAGATGCTGCAGTTGACATAGAATTTGAATTCCCTTTCGGCTGGAAGGAACTTGAAGGAATACACAGCCGCACTGATTTTGATCTCAAGCAACATCAGGAATACAGCAAAAAGAAAATGCAGTATTTCGATAGTGAGAATGATGAAAATGGCAAGCCATTTGGCAACTATATACCTTATGTTGTAGAAACCTCCGTTGGACTCGACAGACTATTTCTTTCTGTTCTCAGCTTCTCCTATGCCGAAGAAAAATGGACCAAGGAAGACGGAAGTGAGGACAGCCGCGTTGTGATGCGATTCCCTGCGGGAATAGCACCCATCAAACTTGCAATTCTTCCTTTGCTCAAAAAAGATGGCTTACCTGAAATAGCCCGCGAGATCATGAACGATTGCAAAGGTCATTTCCAGTGTTTTTATGAGGAAAAAGATGCTATTGGAAAACGATACAGAAGAATGGACGCACTGGGTACTCCGTTTTGCATCACCATTGACCACCAGACAAAAGAAGATAATACCGTTACGATCCGGTACAGGGATAACATGAGGCAGGAGCGAATCGCCGCCAATGAAATAAAGAATTTGATTTTGAGTAAGATTTCCTAAGCCGGGAATCAACCGTAGATCTCAAAATGGATCTGCTTCTTATCATAACCCATAGCCAAAATGCGTTCCCTGGCTTCGTCAATCATGCCTTTCCAGCCACATAGGTAAAAGGAAGCGGCCGGTCTCTCTATGCATAGGTCCTCATAAACCGAATGTACATACCCTGTCTTACCTTCCCATTGCTCCCTTGAAAGCGTAGGATGATAATGAAACCCTTTCTCAGCCTCCAGTTGACTCATCTCTTCAAAATACAGCAGATCTTCCCTGGTGCGACAACCGAAAACGAGATGAATATTTTTGAAAGCAATTCCTTTGTTAATAATGTGCCTGACCATACTTCGGAAGGGAGCAATACCCGTACCTGTGCATATCAGAAAAAGATCCTGAACTAGATGTTCTTCTTTTAATGTGAATACTCCTTGCGGCCCTCTCATAGTTAGCTTACTTCCTACCTGAATCTCATTGAAAAGATAGTTGGTGCCCAGCCCATTCTTATCCAGAACGATGATCAGCTCGAATTCATTGCTACCATCGGGTGCAGAGGCAATGGAATAACTCCTCCATCGTTTATTGGGTTTTTCGTGGATGGGAAGATCCAGTGTAACGAACTGCCCGGGGGTGAATTCAAAATTTTCAGTGCCATCAACCCTGATGAAAAACCTTCGCGTGTCTTTTGCCTCTTGGAGCAGTTTAACCACAGTGCCTTGTATCCAGGGTAATAATGCCATGTTTTTATTTGCTTACAAATGTAAGGTAATTCAATTCCGGGCTTTTTGGCAGGCTGGTGTTTGTATCTTTGCGGTGCGTGAATCTGGATGTGCTGAAGAATTACTACGCCAACGATCCCCGCTGTCAGGAGATAGCGGACAATATTCTTGCGCCCTTGCCTTGCCAGGTAACTCTTTCCGGATTGGCAGGAAGTTCCTCTCAGTTTATTTTCAACGCTCTTTTCTCCCATCCCGGCCTGTCAGGATACAATCATCTTGTGATCATGAAAGACGCCGAAGAGGCGGCATACTTTCATAACAGCCTGGAAAACATCAGTAATGCCCTGGACCTGTTTTACCTCCCTTCCTCCTTTAAAAACAGGAAAAACTACAGGATATTAAACAGCAGTCATGTAATGCTAAGGGCGGAAGCTCTCACCCGCATTGCAGCGGGAGGAAGAAAAAAAGTGGTCATCTCCTACCCTGAAGCCATTTTTGAAAAAGTGGTTTTACCCGGTAAGCTGGCCGAACAAATCATCGGAATCAAGCAGGCAGACCACATTGATGTGAATGCCATTCTTGAAAAATTGGTTGGCTATGGATTTATAAGAACGGATTTCGTTTACGAACCCGGACATTTCGCACTTCGAGGAGGCATTTTGGATATCTATTCATTTGGTAACGAAAAGCCTTACAGAATAGAATTGTTCGGCAATGAAGTGGACAGTATCCGCATTTTCGATCCCGAAAGTCAACTCAGTGAAAGGAAATTGTTGCAGGTCAGTATCATTCCGAATGTGGATACCCAGTTTGATACGGGGGAGAAAACCTCCCTCATGGAATTTCTCGCAGGTAGCGCAGTACTTTGGGTCAATGACAGACAATTTCTCCTGGAGAAACTGGAACTATGTGCCGAAGAACTGGAGCTTTTTCTTCAGGCCTCTCCGACGCAGGCTCAGGAGTTTTCAGCAGAAGAAGAGCTCAATATTAAAAATGAGATCAGCACCGCAGACTTCATTTCAGTGGGAGATATGGAGCGGGAAATGGGGAAGTTCAATCTTATTGAATTCAACGGAAAGGAAAGACAAGGAAATAATACCATCCACTTCAACACAAAGGATCAGCCGGCATTTAACAGACAATTTGATTTACTGATAAAAGATCTAAAGTCCAGAGAAGATAGCGGACACAATATCTTTCTGTTTGCCGAAAACCCTAAACAACTGGAAAGGCTCCACAGCATCTTCACAGATCTTAAGGCAGAACTCCAGGTGACCCCCATACCCGTATCCATACACGAGGGATTCATTGATGAGGACCTGAAACTAGTATGCTACACCGACCATCAGATCTTCCAGCGTTACCATAAATACAAGGTAAAGCAGGCTTTCAGCAAAAACAAGGCCCTGACCCTAAAAACCTTAAGAGAGCTGCAGCCCGGAGATTATGTAACACATATTGATCATGGTGTTGGGGTGTACAGCGGCCTGGAAAAAGTAGAGGCGAACGGCCGTTTACAGGAAGCTGTTAGAATTGTGTACAAAGATGGCGACTTGCTATATGTGAATATTTCCTCGCTGCACAAGATCAGCAAATACAGCGGAAAGGAAGGATCGGTTCCCAAGATGAATAAACTGGGAAGCGATGTATGGAGCAAACTCAAAGAAAAAACCAAAAAGCAGGTAAAAGATATTGCCATTGACCTGATCAGGTTATATGCTAAGCGAAAAAGTATGGAGGGATTTTCGCATAGCACGGACAATTATCTACAAACCGAACTGGAAGCAAGTTTCATATACGAGGATACGCCGGATCAGGCCAAGGCCTGCGAAGATGTGAAGCGCGACATGCAAAAGCCCTCACCAATGGACAGGCTGGTTT
>Ga0315906_10003235_pt1 | contig 21740 bp, 18 predicted proteins | sample LakEriMetagenome_4_FD_203526 | JGI IMG/M metagenome (GOLD analysis project Ga0315906, IMG submission 203526) | Freshwater fungal communities from buoy surface, Lake Erie, Ohio, United States - Buoy 2 MA122 | ecosystem: Environmental > Aquatic > Freshwater > Lake > Lake biofilm | place: USA...
GCGTCGATCGCCATCGCGCCGGCGGCGATCGCCGCGTCGAGAATCCGTGCGAAGTCGTGGCAGAGAAGCGCGCCCACCGCGCACATCAGGTGCGTGCCGTTGAGAAGCGCGAGGCCTTCCTTCTCCTCGAGCGCGAGCGGCGCGACGCGCGCGCCGCGCAGCACGGCCGCCGCCGGAACCGGATGCCCGTTCGCCCACGCCTCGCCTTCGCCGATCAGGAGAAGCGCCGCGTGCGCGAGCGGCGCGAGGTCTCCCGACGCGCCGACCGAGCCGCGGCTCGGGATCACCGGATCGATGTGGAGGTTCAGGAGCTCGAGGATCAACTCGACCGTCTCGACGCGCACGCCCGACGCGCCGCGCGCGAGGCTCGCCGCGAGGATCACCATCAGCGCGCGCGACACCTCGCGCGGCAGCGGCTCCCCGACGCCGGCGGCGTGCGAGCGGATGATGTTGCGCTGGAGCTCGCACGCGCGGTCGTGCTCGATCCGCACGCGCGAGAGGCTGCCGAAGCCGGTGTTGAGTCCGTACACCGCCTTCCCCGAGGCGAGCGCCGCGTCGACGGTGCGGCGCGACGCGAGGAGCCGCTCGCGCGCGGCCGGCGCGAGCGCGACGGGCGCGGGTACGCGCAGCGACGCGCGGGCGACGCGCGCGACCTCGGCGATCGAAAGTGGCGAGCCGTCGAGAAGGAGCGGGGCGGACGGGGTTGCGCTCGCGGGCGTCATGGACGCGCGAATATACGCGGCGGGGCGGTCGTGGCGGCGGCGGCGGCGGCAAGAGGATCCGCAGCGAAAGTCGGGTTGCGGCGCGGTGCGCGTTCGCGGAGACTGCCGGGCATGACGACAGGCGAAGCAAGTCAAGGCGGTCGTGGCGCGCAGCCGGGCGCCGAGGGCGGCGGCAACGTGCTCGGGTTCATCCCGCGCGGCGTGCTCACGAGCGGTGCCACCCTCGCCGGCATCGCGCTCGCCGCGGTCGCGTTCTCGTTCGCCGTCTCCTCGTGGACGAGCACGCGCGGCGTGATCGGTCCGCTCGCCTCCGACGCCGAGGAGCCCGTCTTCGCGGCGATCACGACCTTCGTCGCCTTCGCGATCTCGACCGCCATCGCCTGCGCGGTCGCGCGCGTGGTGAACTCGGTGGTCGGGCTCTTCGTCCTCGGCTGCGGCGTCGGACTTCTCGCGATGCGCGGCGGCACCTCCGCTGACCTCGTCTTCGGCGGCTCGAGCCTGCTCGCCGGCGCGATCGAACTCGTGGTCTGGACCGCGCTCGTCGCCGGCGCGTCGCATGCGATCTTCCGCATCGGCGGCCGCCTGCCCGACATCCCGAAGACCCACGAAGACGACATCGACTCGCCCACCGGACCCGCCGCGCGCAAGTCGTGGATCGCGGGCGTCGCCGCGCTCCTTGCCGCATGGATCGTCGCGGCGTCGGTGACGAAGGGCCAGGCGATCGGCGCTGCGGTCGTCGGCGGATTCGCCGCCGGTGCGCTCGGCCGCTTCCTCGCGCCGCGCACGACGCCGGTCTACCTCGCCGCAGCTCCGGTCGCGGCCTTCGCCGGGCTCTGGTTCTACTTCGCCTTCGCGCTGAAGGGCGATTTCGCCGCAGGATGGGTCGAAGGCGCGCTGCCGCGGCTGCTGCTCCTGATGCCGGTCGACATCGCGGCCGGCGCGCTCGCGGGCGTCTCGCTCGGATTCGGCTTCGCCCGCGGCTTCGCGCCGGCGACGGACGAGTAGCGAGACCGCGCGGCGTCCGACGCAGCGCACGCGGGTCGGCTACCTTGTCCGCCCCATGTCGACCCACGCGCCGCATTCGCTCCTCGTCACCGGAACCATCGGCATCGACACCGTCGAGACGCCGTCCGCCCGCGCCGATCGCGTGCTCGGCGGAAGCGCGGCCTACTTCGCGGCCGCCGCGAGCCGGCTGGCGCCCGTGCGCATGGTCGGCGTGGTCGGCGACGACTGGCCTTCCGAGCACCGCGCGATCCTCGAGGGCCTGCAGGGCGTCGACCTGCGCGGCCTCGAGACGCGCGCGGGCGGCAAGACCTTCGCGTGGGGCGGCAAGTACCTGCTCAACCTGAACGAGCGCGAGACGCTCTTCACCGAGCTCGGCGTCGTCGCCGACGCGCCGCCGCGCGTGCCCGCGGCGTTCGCCGACAGCGGCCTCGTCTTCCTCGGCAACACCCACCCCGCGGTGCAGGCCGGTCTCCTCGATCAGGTGCCGCACCGCACGCTCGCGGTCGCCGACACGATGGACCTCTGGATCAACGTCGCACACGACGATCTCGTGCATCTCCTGTCGAAGGTCGACGGCATCGTCCTCAACGACTCCGAGGCCGCGCACCTCACCGGCATCCGCAACGCGATCACCGCCGGCCGCCGGATCCTCGGCTACGGACCGAAGTTCGCGGTCGTGAAGAAGGGCGAGCATGGCGCCGTCCTCGTCCATCGCGACGGCGTCGCGGCGGTGCCGGCGTTCCCGGCCGAGGAGCACATGGTGGTCGACCCGACCGGCGCCGGCGACACCTTCGCCGGCGGCTTCATGGCGCATCTCGCGCGCACCGGCCGTACCGACCTCGAGACGCTGCAGACCGCGCTCGCGTGGGGCACGGTGATGGCGAGCTTCACGATCTCCGCGTTCTCGCTCGACGGCGTCGCCCGCGTCGGAGCCGCGGATCTCGCCGAGAGGTACAAGGCGTTCGCCCGCGCGGCGCGCGTCTGATCCCGCGCCGCGACTCGTTCGCTACGCTGCCGGGCATGTTCCGCGTGCTTCGTTCGCAGCCGTTTCGCGCCGTCGCGCTCTTCTTCGCAGCCGCAGCGCCCTGCGCGCCCGCATGCGCGCAGACCTACACGCCGATGAAGGATCTGCCCGGGTCCGCGCTCGTGCGCCGCATGCAGGCGGCGATGGGCGGGATCGGCGCGGGCGGAACCGTCGGCGAGGTCCGCTGGGACGCCGCCGGCCGCGTCTGGTTCGGGACCGACGGATGGAACACGATCGATCTTTCGAACGGCACGCGCGCGCGCGCGGAAGGCGCGCCGCCCGACGCGGCGGTCGCATCGCGCGCCGAGCGCGGCGGGAACGGCCGGCGTCCGGCCCGCGGCCGGCAGTTCACGAGCGTCGACAGCCCCGACGGCCGCTGGGTCGCGCGCAGCGAAGGCGGCAACCTCGTCCTCGAGGCGAAGGCGCCGGCTGCCGAAGGCGCCGCGCCCGAGCGCGTGCAAGTCACGAGCGACGGCGGCGCCGACCTCAAGTACGGGCAGGCGTCGTGGGTCTACGGCGAGGAGCTCGACCAGACGACCGCGATGTGGTGGAGCCCCGACTCGCGCTTCCTCGCGTTCTATCGCTTCGACGAGTCGCCGGTGAAGGACTTCCACATCCTCGGCGGCTGGACCGAGACGAACACGCGCGTCATCAGCGAGGCGTATCCGAAGCCCGGCGACCCGAATCCGATCGCGGGGCTGATGGTCTACGAGCTCGCGACGCGCACGAAGACGACCATCGACACCGCGTCCGGCGCGCCAGCGGGCACCGAGCACTACGTCTACAACGCGCTCTGGACGCCCGACGGCGCCGAACTCCTCTATTCGCGCACGCCGCGCCGGCAGGATGTGCTCGAGGTCTTCGCGGCCGATCCGAAGTCGGGGCGCTCGCGGCTCGTCGTGCGCGAGGAGCAGGAGACCTGGCAGGACAACCGCCCGGAGATGCGATTTCTCGCGGACGGACGGCGCTTCCTCTGGGAGACCGAGCGCACCGGCTTCAAGCATCTCGAGCTTCGCGCGCTCGACGGCTCGCGCCTCGCGACCGTGACCTCCGGCGCGTGGCCGGTCGAGTCGATCGTCCTCGTCGACGAAGGCGCGGGCGACGTCTGGTTCACCGCGTGGAGCGCGCCGCACGCGCCGCGCCAGCAGCTCCATGTCGCGCGGCTCGATGGCTCCGGCTCGGCGCGCGTCACCTCGACCGACTTCCATCACACGGACTTCCGCATCTCGCCCGACCGCGCGTTCGTCGTCGCGACCGCCGAGTCGATCGCGACGCCGCGCCACGATGTCCTCTACGCGGCGCCCGTCGCGGGCGGCACGGGCGCCCGGCTCGAGGGCCGCCGCGTCGCGAACCTCGGCGAACCCGACGCGCGCGGCTTCGCGACGCAGGGGATGACGCCGAGCGAGCTCTTCACCTGCAAGGCCGCCGACGGCGTCACCGACCTCTACGGACGCATCCACTTCCCGCCGGCGTTCGACCCCGCGCGCAAGTACCCGGTCGTCGTCGAGACCTACGGCGGCCCGTCGGTGCGGCTCGTGGTCGACCGCTTCACCGCGGGCGAGCCGCGCACCGCGCTCGGCTTCCTCGTCGTCAGCGTCGACAACCGCGGCACGCCCGGGCGCGGCAAGGACTTCCAGAGCGCCGCGTATCTGCGGCTCGGCGTTGTCGACGCCGACGACCAGGCGGCGGCGGTGCTGCACCTCGCCGCCACGCGACCGTATGTCGACGGCACGCGCGTCGGGATCACCGGCCACAGCTACGGCGGCTACATGAGCGCGATCTGCCTGATCCGCCGCGGCGATGTCTTCCACACGGCCGTCGCGGGCGCGCCGCCGACCGATTGGCGGCAGTACGACACGATCTACACCGAGCGCTACATGCGCACGCCGCAGGAGAATCCCGAGGGCTACGACGAAGGCAGCTGCGTGAAGCACGCCGGCCGGCTCGAGGGGAAGCTCCTCCTGCTGCACGGCATGATGGATGACAACGTGCACCCGAACAACACCTTCGAACTCGCCCACGCGCTGCAGTCGCTGAACAAGCCGTTCGCGATGATGCTCTTCCCGAATTCCGACCACAGCGTGCGCAGCCCGGCGAGCGAGAGCGTGAAGTGGTCGTTCCTCGTCGAGGCGCTGCGGCCCGAGCCGCCCATGTGGAAGGCGGCCGAAGAGGCCGCGGCCCCGGACGCGAAGCCGGAAGGAGACGAATCGTGACGCTGCCTCCCGACCGTTCGCATGTCGCCACCGAGCAGCGCCACGACGAGTCGCGCGCGCTCGACGCGATGGAGACCGCCGACGTCGTGCTGCTTCTCACGCGCGACCAGCGCCGCGCCGTCGAGGCGGTGGAGCGCGCGTCCGACGCGATCGCGCGCTTCGCCGACGCCGCCGCGGCCTGCCTCGCGCGCGGCGGGCGGCTCGTCTACGCCGGCGCCGGCACGAGCGGAAGGCTCGGCGTCCTCGACGCGAGCGAGTGCCCGCCGACCTTCCGCAGCGATCCCGCGCAGGTGGTCGGCATCATCGCCGGCGGCGACTCGGCGCTGCGCCGCTCGAGCGAAGGCCGCGAGGACGAGGAGGACGGCATCGCCGCCGAGTTCGACCGCCTCGCGCTCGGCCCCGACGACGCGTTCCTCGGGATCGCAGCCGGCGGCACGACGCCGTACGTCCTCGGCGCGCTGCGGCTCGCGAAGGCGCGCGGCGCAGCGACCGGCTTCCTCACCTGCGCGCCGCACGCGACGCCGGAGCATTGCGACCATCGGATCGTCCTCGAGACCGGCGCGGAGATCCTGACCGGCTCCACGCGCCTGAAGGCCGGAACCGCGACCAAGATCGCGCTGAACGCGGTCACCACCGCGATGTTCGTGCGGCTCGGGAAGACCTACGGGAACCTGATGGTCGATCTCGCCGCGACCAACGACAAGCTCGTCGACCGCGCGATCCGCATCTACCGCGAGTTCTTCCCGGGCGACTCGCGCGAGGACGCGCATGCGCAGCTTCGCGCCGCGGGCGGCATGCTGAAGCGCGCGATCGCGATGCGCGCGCTCGCGTGCACGCCCGAGGAGGCCGAGCACGCGCTCGCCGCCGCCGGCGGAAGGCTGCGCGAGGCGATCGGGCGCGTTTGAGCGCTCGCCGCGTGTTTGAGCGCTCGCGGCGTGATTGAGCGCTCGCGGCCGCTTCGCGGCTCGCTCGCTTTGGTGCTTCTGAAGCGTGTGCGAGCGCGGAGCGCAGCGAAGCGGCGAGCAGGTTGCGCGCGACTTCGCGGCGCGTTCCGTGTGGCATCACTTTCAGTGATGGCGGATCCGAACGCGCGCCATGCGCCGCGATGTGGAAGCTGGGGGTCTCGCCTAGGACGATCGCCGCCGCCAACGGCGGCGGGTGCCCATTCCCGGAGCAATGGGTCGCCCAGTCGAACGATCTCGAGCGGGCCGCGGCGCGAAGCGCCGGTCCGGCGTCCTCGTCGATGAGAAGCGTTCACGCGCGAGACTCTTGCATCAGGCGACCACAACCCTTCGGTCACTGCGTGACCTCAGGGATGTGCCACCCGCCGGGCTGTGCCCGGCGGAAGTGCGAGAGTTCTCGTGTCCGGCGAAGTTCGCGCGACAAAACGCAAAGTGCTCCGCGGCTTGCGCCGCGGAGCACTTCGACTGCGATCGATCGAACGAGATCAGATGCTCTCGTTGAGGCCCTTCATCGCGCGGATGCGGACCTTGCGGCTCGCGGGCTTCGCCTTGATCGTGATCTCCTCGCCGGTGAAGGGGTTCTTGCCCTTGCGCGCCTTGGTGGCGGGCTTGATCACGGTGCGCATCTTCGCGAGACCGAAGAGGTTGAAGGTGCCGCAGCCCTTCTTGCCGAGGTCGGCCTTCATCATCTCGGTGAGGGCGTCGAACACGCCGACGACCTGCTTGCGCGAGAGGCCGGAGACAGTGGCGATGTCCTTGTAGATGGAGCCCTTGGTGCGGACCTTGGCGGCGGGGGTGATCTTCGTCTTGCTGGCCATTGGCGGAATCCTTTCGTGCCTGACTTGTGACAAGCTCCCTGCTTGTCGATTCACCGGAAAATAAAGGCCTCGGACCTTGCCTGCAAGGCCTTGGAGCAACGAAAACTGCGAAAAACACGATGTTTTTCGCCTTGCGGGCAAAAACCCCGTGAAAACAGGGGAAATCTCGCCTCCGGGCGGCGCGGCTCAGTTTCCGTCGAGGAACGCCGACGGACGCGTCACGCCGGGCCGGCGCTGGGCCGACGGCTCGTCGCCGAGCAGCCCGCCGGCCTGCGCGGCGGGCGCGATGCGCGCGAGCTTCTGGATCCCCACGAGGAATCGCCCGATCGGAAGGCAGATTCCCTGCTCGAGGCGCTTGCGATACCAGCGCTTTCCGTCGTGGTGGATGCCGTCCTTGCAGCCGGCGTCGACGAGCGACCACTTCTCCGCGCCCCGGACGAGCACGCAGTGCAGCGGATCGACCGACGGATGGGCGATCTGCAGGTCGACCTCGGTCGCCCGCCCGATCGTCAGGCGCGCCGCGCCGGACGCGCGCGCCGCGAGCAGCGGCTGCAGGTCGGCGCAGAGATGGACCCGGCCGCGGTCGTCGCTGACGACGAGCAGTTCCGCCGGAGCGGCGGGCGGATCGTCGGATTCGAGCGGAATCGCCTCCATCGCGAGGCGGACCATCGCGGCGGGCCGTTCGCCGTCCGGGCTCGCCGGCGTCGGAACCGCGTCGACCCACGCAGGCGCCTCGCGGAAGCCGCCGGCGAGCCACAGGTAGCAGCCGCCGATCTCAACCCAGCGATCCGACGAGAGTTGCGTCGATCGGATCGGCCCGGCCTCGGTCTCGAGGCCTTCGAGCGATCCGGTGTCCGAGATCATCCAGCGGCCGTTCGCGCAGTAGACGAGCGCGTGGCGCCGGCTGACGCTCGGCGCGTCGATCAGGAAGTCGCAGTGCGACTCGCGCCCGATCCAGTAGGCGCGCGTGGGGTCGAGCCGGCGCTGCGCGAGCACCTGCCCATCGGGCTTTGAGAGAAGCAGTTCCGCCACGGCGGACGGAGCATACGCGATCGCGGACACGGGTCACCTCCGGTCGGGAGGCGCCGTCCGCTCACTTCCGCGGATTCACCGGCGACCGTCCCACCGAGTAGTACGCAAACCCGCGCTCGTTCATGGCCTCGCGCCGGAACAGGTTCCGGCCGTCGAAGACGAGCTTCGAGGGGAGCAGGGCGGCCAGCCGGTCGAAGTCGGGGGCGCGGAACTCGTTCCACTCGGTGCAGATCACGAGGGCATCGGCGCCGGTCAGGGCGTCGTACATGTCCTTGGCGTGCTCGACCTCGGGGAACTCCTTGCCGAGGTTCTCGAGGGCGACCGGGTCGAACGCCCGGACCTTCGCGCCGGCGGCGACCGCGAGGCGCATCAGGGAGATCGACGGGGCCTCGCGGATGTCATCGGTGCGGGGCTTGAAGGCCACGCCCCAGAAGGCGAGGCGCTTCCCCTTCAGGTCCTTGCCGAGGACGCCCTCGATCTTGGTCCAGAAGTGGCGGCGCTGGGCCTGGTTCACCCGGTGCACGGCCGCGTTCAGCTCGCAGTCGAAGCCGATCGCCTTGCCCATCGAGACGACCGCGAGGGTGTCCTTCGGGAAGCAGGAGCCGCCGTAGCCGAGGCCCGGGTAGAGGAACTGGTTGCCGATGCGCTTGTCGGCGCACATGCCCTCGCGGACCGAGGTGATGTTCGCGCCGTAGCGCTCGCAAAGGTTCGCCATCTCGTTGATGAACGAGATCTTGCACGCGAGCATGGCGTTCGACGCGTACTTGACCATCTCGGCCGAGCGCACGTCCATGATGTAGATCGGGTTGCCCTGGCGCACGAACGGCTCGTAGAGCTCGCGCATCACCGCGCCGGCGTGGTCGCTCTCGACGCCGCAGACCACGCGATCGGGCTTCATGAAGTCGTTGATCGCATCGCCTTCCTTGAGGAACTCGGGGTTGTCGGCGATGTGGAAGGGGAGCTTCGTCTTCGAAGCGATCAGGTCGCGGACCTTGTGGCTCGTGCCGACGGGCACGGTGCTCTTGACGACGACGGTCTTCGGCGAAGGCGTCGGGCCGATGGCGTTGATCGCGTCGGCGATGTCGCCGGCGACCTTGAGCACGTACTGGAGGTCGGCGCTGCCGTCCTCGTCGCTCGGCGTTCCGACGCAGATGAAGACGACGTCGGCGTGGCGGTAGGCCTCGAGCTTGTCGGTGGTGAAGGTGAGGCGCCCCTGCGCGGCGTTGCGCACGATCATCTCGGAGAGGCCGGGCTCGTAGATCGGGCTCTCGCCGCGGCGGAGCATCTCGATCTTGCGCGCGTCGACGTCGAGGCACACGACGTGGTTGCCGGTCTCGGCGAAGCATGCGCCCGTCACGAGCCCGACGTATCCGGTACCGACCATCGTCAACTTCATCTGAGACTCCAGAAGCAGGCCTGCGACCGCGGGAAAGGCGGGGCGGGCACTCTAGCGGCCACCCGGCCGCGGGAAGTGGTCATCGGCCGCGGCCGGGATCGCCTCAAGCCCCGTGCTCCTGTTTCAGCAGCGCCTGCTTGATCCGAAGCAGCGGGCCGTCGGTCGCGCCCGCATAACCGCCGCTTCCGGCGGTCGAAACCACCCGATGGCAGGGGACGAGGATCGGGAGTGGGTTTCTCCGAAGCGCCTGCCCGACCGCGCGGGCGCTACCGCGGCCGAGTCCGATGGCCCGCGCGAGCTCGCCGTAGGTGCGGGTCTCGCCCCGCGGAATGCGGCGGCACGCCGACCAGACGCGGCGCTGGAAGGGCGTCCCGGCGCCGATCGGCAGCGCCGCGAGCGCGGACTCGTCGCCGTCGAGCGCGCGGCGGAGCGCGTCGGCGAGACGCGCGGCGTCCTCGTCGCCGGCCGGCGCCGGTTCGATGCCCGCGTTCGCCTCGGCCCAATCGGCGACGAGCGCGCCCTCGCGGCGGCCGACGACGAGGGTCCCGATCCGCGACCGGATGGTGGTTGATGGCGCGCGGCCCGGCATGGTTGCCGGGAAGGGTAGCGGGGCTCGACTACCATCCGCGCCATGACTCCTGCGACCGCCGTTGCCGCCGCGTCCCGTTCCACGCCCGCCGGATTCCCCGCCGACATTCCGCTCGACGCGATGTCGGTCGCGCTGCTTCAGATGCTCGAGCGCCACGATCCCGCGGCGGCCCGGCTCTTCGCGCAGGAGGCCGAGCGCCAGGCGACGACCCTCGAGCTGATCGCGAGCGAGAACCACGTCTCGACCGAGGTGATGCACGCGGTCGGCTCGTGGCTCACGAACAAGTACGCCGAGGGCTACCCGGGCAAGCGCTACTACGGCGGCTGCGAGTTTCACGATGGGATCGAGGACCTCGCCCGCGACCGCGCGAAGCAGCTCTTCGGCTGCCGGTTCGCGAACGTGCAGCCCCACTGCGGCGCCAACGCGAACACCGCGACCTTCATGGCGATGTGCGATCCGGGCGACACCATCCTGTCGCTCCCGATCAAGTCGGGCGGCCACCTGTCGCACGGCCTCAAGGTGAACTTCTCGGGCACCTTCTACAAGATCGCCGAGTACGACCTCGATGCGCAGACCGAACTCCTCGACTACGACGCGATCCACCGCATCGCGCGCGAGACGAAGCCGAAGATGATCATCTGCGGCTACTCCGCGTATCCGCGCACGATCGACTTCGCGCGCTTCCGCGCCATCGCCGACGATGTCGGCGCCGTGCTGATGGCCGACATCGCGCACATCGCGGGTCTCTGCGCGACGGGCGTGCATCCGTCGCCGTTCCCGCACGCGCATGTGGTCACCACCACCACGCACAAGACGCTGCGCGGCCCGCGCGGCGGCCTCATCCTGACCAACGACGAGGAGATCGCGAAGAAGATCGACCGCAAGGTCTTCCCGGGCACGCAGGGCGGGCCGCTGATGCATGTGATCGGCGCGAAGGCGGTCGCCTTCGGCGAGGCGCTCAAGCCCGAGTTCAAGGCCTACTGCCAGCAGGTCGTGAGGAACGCGCAGGCGCTTGCGGCGGGCCTCGTCAAGCGCAACTACCGCCTCTGCTCGGGCGGCACCGACAACCACCTGATGCTCGTCGACCTGCGCGCGCGCTCGGCCGACCTGACCGGCGCCGACGCCGAGAAGTGGCTCGAGAAGGCCGGCATCATCGTCAACAAGAACGGCATTCCGAACGATCCGCGCCCGCCGATGGTCACGAGCGGCCTGCGGCTCGGCACGCCCGCGCTCACGACGCGCGGACTGAAGGAGGCCGAGATGGAGCAGGTCGCCGCGTGGATCGACCGCGTGCTCGGCGCGTCGGGCGATGCGGCGACGATCGCCGCCGTCCGTGGCGAGATCCGCGCGTTCTGCGCCCGGTTCCCGCTGTTCCACTGATCTGACGCGATGAGCGGCGCCGCCGTCCGGGTCCCCGAGGAGTGGCGGGCGCTCTTCGAGGGGCGCCATGTGGTCTTCGCCGGGCTTCCGCCCGCGCCGCCGCGTGTGGCGAGCCGCGTCGGCAGGTTCGTCGGCCGATCGATCCTGATCGTCGTCGCACTCGCGCTCGCGTTCGGCGCGAGCTTCTGGCTCGCACAGGCGAGCGGCCGCTGGTGGATCGGCCTCATCGTGTTCCTCATCATCGGCTGGGTCGTCACGCTCCTCGCGATCGGAATGGTCGGCGCGATCAAGGTCGAGCGCGAGGCGACCGCGCGGCGTCGCGCCCGCGCGCTCGAGGATCCGATCGGCCGGCTGCTGCCCGACCGCGGGAAGTCGCGCAAGGCGTTTCGCGATCCCGCGAACTACGCAGGGCTCTTCGCGCTCTCCCCGCGACCGGTGCTCGTCTTCGACACAGCGCTCTGCGACCTGATGACGCCGGGCTGGTTCGCGCGGTCGCTTTCGCTCGCGCCGCGCGGGCGCCTGCCGGAGCCCGAGATCCTCGAGACATCGAGCATCCCCGCGGGAACTTCGATCTTCGGCTTCATGCTGATCTTCCAGTCCGTCAAGCATTGCGTGGAGATCGTGCTCGCGCTGCGGACGGGCGCGCCGCTCGACTGGATGGCCTACCCCGGCATCGCGATGGTCGTGATCGGCGCCTATCTCGTCGTGCGCGATCCGTGGCTGCGCCGGAAGCTGAACTTCCCGCGCATGTTCGGCGCCGACGCGATCATCGGCGCCGGCTGGATCCGCGACGCGCGAGGTGAAGTCTGGACCGTCGACGATTCGGTGCTGCTGGTGACGCTCGCGGGCGGCGGACTCGAGATCCGGCTCATCAAGCCGACCCGGGTGCACGCGTTCTACCTGCCCGTGATGATGGGGAAGCCGGGCTCCGGCCGGTCGAAGCCGTCGATCGGCGTGACCGGGCTCGGGCTGCGCCGACGCATCAAGTCCGCGGCGGTCGACGCAGCGAAGGGCGCGGCGGAATCGGTGGGGCTCGAATCCGACGATGGCGGCGAGATCGAGATGCCCACCTCGAAGGAGCCGCTGCGGCTGCTGCTGTCGAGCTGGACCTATCCCGATCCGCGGCCCGATCTCGCGATGCGGTAGCAAGAGGTTCTCGGGCGGCGCTTTCCGAGGCACATCGATCGAAACACCGTGCGTCGCCGCGGGTTGTTCCCGCGCGGCCCGCCGCGCCGATACCCCATGTCGATGCACCCGCCTCCCCCTTCGCTCGAGCACACCCTCGGACTCACCGACGCCGCGATCGACGCGGCCTGGGCGATCGCGCCGCCGGACATGCCCATCGAGACGATGCGGCTCCTTCCGATCGTCGTCGGCGCCCATCCGCGCAGCGAACTCGCCGACCGCCCGATCGCGAACCGGCTCGTCGCGGCGATCCGGCAGTGGCAGCGCGTCGAGGTCGAGGACGAGGAGTCGCGACTGATCCCGATGGTGATGTCGGACCTCTGGTACCTCAACGACCGCGAGCTCCTGCTGCAGCCGACGATCGCGATCGGCGAGCCGGGAGTGAACGCGGCGAGCGCGTACTTCGGGACTCGGCTGCCGAAGGCGTACGTGGTCGACGGCCGGCTGCAGGTGCTGGCCGACCTCGAGTTCCTCGAGCCGGGGGTCGCGATCTGGGGCGTCGACGCGCAGTCGACGCGCATGGCGACGGACTGGTTCATCGGAAGGCACCTCGCGGCGTTCCTGAACGCGGTGCACTGACCGAAGCGCATTCCCACGCAACCGCGGGGGACACCCGGTGCCTGGCACGTGCCAACCGGTGCACGGCACCGGTTGGCACGTGCCAGGCACCGAGCCGACGCCGGCGCGAAGGACGCCGAAAGCCGTGCCCGGTCGATCCGCGTTGCGGCGTCGCCAGCGGGGACACCCGGTGCACGGCACGTGCCAGGCGGTGCACGGCACCGGTTGGCACGTGCCAGGCACCGATTGGGGGGAGGGGGCGCGCGCTCACACCGCCGTCGCAAACCGACCCGCCGCGACCGCGTCCGCGACCCCCGCGAGGTTCATCCCCCGGAACGCCTTCCCGAGCAGCGCTCCCGCGAGCGCGTCGTCGAGCCCCGCCGCCCTCGCCCGCGGCACCAGGAACTCGCGGTAGCGCGCGTCCGCCGCGGCCGGATCCGACTTCGCGAGTTCCACCAGTTCCGCGAGCAGCGGCAGCTCCTCGTTCATCCGCGTCACGAACGCGTCGACGATCGCGTGCAGCGGCCTCCGCCCGCCGTGCGTCAGCACCGCATCGAGTCCGCGCGGCAGCGCGCGCAGCCGCTCGATCGAGACCCGCCACGCCGGAATGTCGATGTCGCTCGGCGGCACGGGAATCGAGATGTGCTCGGACCCGGGCGACACCATGCCGAGCACGTCGCCGGTGAAGACAGCCTCAGGCGTGCCGTCGAGACGCGTCTGCAGCCACGCGTGATGATGTCGCGCGTGTCCGGGCGTCTCGATCGCGGTCCACCGAAGTCCGCCGACCTCGACCGTCTCGTCGTGCCCGACGGCGCGGACGCGCGCGGCGTCGATCGCGAGGGGATCGCCGTAGTGGCGGTCGTAGCGGGGGCCGTGCACCGCGCGCGAGCCCGCGATCAGCCGCGTCGGATCGCCGAGATGCCGCGCGCCGCGGGGATGCACATGCACCGTCACGCCTTCGCGAGCGAAATGCCCGGCGGCGCCGGCGTGGTCGAGATGGATATGCGTCACGAAGAGCGCCGCCAGATCGCCCGGCTTCACTCCGTGCCTCGCAAGCGAGGCACGGACTCGGTCGAAGGCGACCGCACAGCCGCACTCGACGAGCACCGGCGCGCGCGGTCCGAAGACCAGGAAGCACGCTGCCGCCCCGGGGATGTCGAGGTAGCCGGTGTCGATGACGGTGCGGGCTGAATGGTCCAACCGTCGGAGCGTACCGCGCGTCGGGGTTTGCCCGGAAACGCAAGACGCCGTCGGAGCTCCGACGGCGTCGCGCGAAGTTCGATGAGACGGGGGATCAGTCGAAGGTGATCGTCTGCGCGGCCTGGGCGGGCGAGGTGTCGACGGCGACGATCTTGAAGTCGGCGCTCGCGTTTCCGCCGCCGGGGCCCGTGTTGAGCCGGCTCTTGATGCGCAGGTGCTTGACATGCGGCACGCCAAGCTGATTCAGATCGATGAATCCGACCTGGCACTCGTAGTTGGCGTTGCCCTGCGCCGGGGTGCCATCCGAGTTGAAGCGGCCGACGTAGATCTTGTTTGGACGCGCGCTGGCGATCTGGCTCGGCTGGAACTCGTACGCCACGCCGACCGGCTGCAGGGCCGGACCGAGCGGACCGTCGAACTCCTCGAGCGCCTGAATGGTCAGCACGCTGTTTCCCTGCTCCTCGAAGACAAAGAGCTCGGGGCGGTTGTCGACACCGAAGTGGCTGTCCCACACGCGGGTCGCGAGGGTCACCACCACCTCGACCGAGGTGCTCGGCGGGCCGCTCTCGATCGCGATGCGGTTGTTGAGGTTCGGGTTCGCGAGCGCGATCTTCATCCGCTCGCAGAACCGCGAGACGTCGCTGTTGACGCCCAGCTGGGTAGGGGTCGAGATCGAGGTGGCGTCGCCGTCCTCGTTCTCGATGAACCGGTTCGCCGCGCCGTAGCTCGGATTCGTGTTGGCGCTCGACGAGTTCAGGACCCGAAGTCGGCCGACCGACGGATTGGTGAACACGAACTGCGAGACCGAGGCGACGTAGACGAAGCTGGCCGCGTTGACGGTGACTCCGTCGCTGAAGCGAACGCGGCTCAGGGGCATCGCGACATTCGGCAGTGAACCCGCGACGGTGTAGACCTCCGGTCGGATGGCGGTTGAGGTGCTTCCGCCGCCGCCGCCACTCCCGCCGCCACCCCCTCCGCCGCCGTTCGCAGCACCCGGCGGGGCCGCGAAGGTCGCGGACGCACAAAGAGCGACAACGGGAAACGCCAAACCACCCGGGATCCGGTTCATCTATCTTCGCCTTCTGGACGCGCCCACGATGAAGCCGGCCAGGACGAGGCCGAATTCAGCGAGCCGATCTGCCGGGTAAATCTAACCCAATGGGCAAGGTCGCGCAATCCGGAAGTGACAAATCTCCTGAACTTGCGCGGTTCTCAGACCTATTCGGTTCCAGAGACGGTCGGGGTCACGGAGCGCGGGTTCAGTCGAAGCAGATGGTCTGAGCGGCGCTCGAGGGCGACGTGTCGATTCCCATCACCTTGAAGTCGGCGCTCGTCTCGCCACCGCCCGCGATCTGGTTGCTGATACGGAGGTGCTTGATGTGGTGAACCCCCAGCCGGCTGAGGTCAATCGCGGCGACCTTCACCTCATGGGCGCCCGAGAGCAGTGCGCCCGAGTTGCTGAACCTACCGACCCACCCCTTGCTCGGCACGATCGACTGAAGATCGACCGCACGCACTTCGACCGGGCTGCCGACAGGGCTCAGGTTCTCGTCGAGCGCCTCGAGCCGCAGCACGCTGTTGCCCTGCTCCTCGAAGATGAAGATCTCCGGCCGCTGGTCGTCGCTGAAGTGGCTGTCCCAGAGGCGCGTCTCGAAGCTGACGATGACCGAGAGGTTCGTAGAAGAGTTCCCCGTCAGCGAGAGTCGGTTGTTCAGGTTGGCGTTTCGCAGCGCGGTGCGCATCCGATCTGAGAACGCAGTGCGATCGACCAGCGAGATGCCGTTGGGGTCCAGGTCCTGATCGGCCAGGAACGTGACGCCTGGCTCGCCGACGGTCGCGAGCGGTCCGTTGACAAGCATCAGGTTCCGGTGGCCGCCCTGGTAGGCGAAGCTGTGCACGACGCTTGGGAGGACGATGTGGCTGCCGTCCGCGATGACGCCGTCGGTGAACTCGATTCGGCTCACCAGAAGGTCCGCGACCACAGCGTCGCGAGAATCCGTGTAGCCGGGCGTCGTCAGGATGATCCGGGGTCTGGGGCTGGCATTTGCGCCGCTGCCGCCGCCTCCGCTCGCGCCGCCGCCGCCGGCGGCGTTACCGCCGCCACCGCCATTGCCGCTCGGCGGTGCCGCCGCGACGAGCATGGATCCGATCACAAGAACGCTCAGCGAACCAAGACGCGCATGCGAAACCATGGCATGCTCCCCCGCGGCCGACCGCGGACACGTACCGATCTTTCGAAACGACACCGAACGACGCGTGGAACGGCTGGCGGCCGATCCGCTGCGCTATCTCTAGCGCCAGCAGGGGATTGCGCAAGTGTCATTGACAAAATGCAACAGAATCGCCGGCCGTTCGCGGAAATGACGAGGCCCGATATCCAGACTGAGGAGCGGAACCGTGGCGGCGTCCTCTCCGGCGGGAGACGGGTCGCGGATGGTTGGTCGCCGCGGGGACTGGGAGTCTGGAAATGCACCGACCGCAGCGCGAGGCTGCGGTCGGTGCGACGGTCGTGCGTTCAGGCGCCGAGGCTCAGTCGAACGCCATCGTCTGCGCCGCTTCGGCGGGAGACGTGTCGATCGCGAGGAGCTTGAAATCCGTGCTCATCTCGCCGCCGCCGGTCACGGCGTTCGTGATGCGCAGGTACTTCACGCTGGTCACGCCGAGGCTGTTGAGGTCGATGCTCGCCACCTTGAGCTCGTACGTTCCCGACTGGGGCAGCCCGTTGTTGCCGAAACGACCGACCCAGACCTTCGTGGGCTGGATCGACCGGATGTCGACGGCGCGGATCTCGACGGGCGTGCCGACCGGCTGCAGCTGGTCGCCGAGCGCCTGCACGGTCAGCACGCTGTTTCCCTGCTCCTCGAAGATGAAGAGCTCGGGCCGTTCGTCAAGCGAGAAGCTGTTGTCCCAGACGCGCGTGCCGAGCGAAACGACGAAGCCGTAGCTCGTCTGCGCGGCGAGGTGGACGCGGTCGTTGAGATTCACGTTGCCGAGCGTCGCCTCGACCCGATCGCAGAAGAGGAGGCGGTCCTGCAGCGAGATGTTGCCGGGAACGCCGTCCTGCGCCTCGATGTAGGCGACGCCGGGAATTCCGACGGTGGCGTCGGGGCCGTTCATGGTCCGGAACGCGCGGATCGGCCCGGCGTAGCTCATGTCCACCACGTCGGCGGGAAAGATGAACCGGTCGGTCTCGATGGTGGTGCCGTCGGGATACACGACCCGGTCGATCAGCACGTCCGCATGGACGGCGTCGCGCGGATTCGCGAATCCCGGAGTCGCCACGAAGAAGCGGGGGGCCTGGGCGTTTCCGCCACCGTTGCCGTTGCCTCCACCGTCCCCGCCGCCGCCTCCGCCACCCGGCGGAGCCGACATCGCGGCCACAGCCAGCGCAAGGACAGCCACACCCGCACCCGAACGAGCGATGATCGTCATGTTTCACCCTCCTGCGCCCGCGTCTTGAGAGGACACGATCTCCCGCGCGCGGACTCACCCTTGTGCCGCGAAACTATCCATGGCGACGCGGGGCCACAACGCTGGCCGGGCGTTGTCGACGCACATTCTCAAGTTCGACAGATCGGACCTTCGCGCGCGGCTGCGCCCTTCGGATCGCGACAAGGTCGATTCGACGCGACGCGATGCGCGCGTGGCGAGGCGCCCCGGCGTGCGCGCGCGCGTGGAGCGTCCGCGTAGCGAGGTCCGTCCTGTCGGGTTATCGAAGCGATCCGTCTCTCGCGGCGTCGCGCAGTTCCTGCGCAGGCGTGTGGAGAAAAAGTGAAGAGGGCGCGCACGCGGCGCGCCCTCTCGCAAGTTCCGGATCCGGTGGCGTCAGGTTCTCAGTCGAACGTGAGCGTCTGGGCCGCGCGCGCGGGCGAGGTGTCGACCGCGATGATCTTGAAGTCGGCGCTCTGCTCGCCGCCGCCCGAGATCGAGGTCGAGAGGCGGAAGTACTTGAGGCTCGAGACGCCGAGTCGAGTCAGGTCGATCGCGACGTACTTCGCCTCGTAGGTGCCGCTCTGCGGCTGGCCGTCGTTGCCCCAGCGGCCGACCCACGTCTTCGCGGGCTGGATGCTGACGATGTCGACCGCGCGGATCTCGACCGGAGTGCCGATGATCTGCAGGTTGTCGTCGAGCGGCTGGATCGTCATCACGCTGTTGCCCTGCTCCTCGAAGATGAAGATCTCCGGGCGCTGGTCGATGGCGAAATGGCTGTCCCAGACGCGCGTCGAGAGCGACACGATGAACGAGTAGCCGGTCTGCGACTGCAGGTGGACGCGGTTGTTGATGTTGTTGTTGCCGAGCGCCTCGCCGATCTTGTTGCAGAAGCTGTCGCGATCCACGGCGGTGATGTTCGTGGCGTTGAGATCCTCGGCCTCGATGTAGTGGACGCCGGTGCGTCCCACGGTCGCGTACTGGCCGTTCATCACGCGGAAGCGCCCGAGCGGACCGTCGTAGGTCAGGCCGAGCACCTGGCCGGGGTACACGAAGTCGAGGTTGCTGACCTCGGTGCCGTCTGCGAACTCGATGCGGTCGACGAGGACGTCGCGGTCCACGGCGTTGCGGGGATCGGAAACTCCCGGCGTCGTGATGTGGATCAGCGGCGCGCCGTTGGTGCTCCCGCCCGATCCGCTCGTGCTGCCGCCACCGCCGCCGCCTCCGCCGTTTCCGCCGCCGCTGGAGTTCGGCGGCGCCATCCCGAGCGACGCGGCGGCGACCGCGGCGACGAGCATGGAGAGATAGGTGTGCGAGTGGTTCATCGTTTTCCTCCGTTTCCCCTCGTGCCGCGGGAACGAATGCGGCGCTGCGGAGAAATCGCTTTGGTTCACAGGGAACCGTCGAATACAGCGGCTCGATTTGCCAACGACTGAAGCGGAAAGCTCCCGAAACGGGGGTGTTCTGGAGGGGTCGGATCCGGGACGCGGGCTGTGCGGGAGGCGCCGTGCGTGCGGTCCGCGCAGTTTCTGCGGAGGGGATGGACTGAACGCCCCATGTGGAACGACCGTCTGGAGGGTCTTTGAGGGTTGTTCCGGTATGCGGCAATCCGGACGAGGAGGACCATGCGACGCCGCCTTCCCCGCCAGGCCGCGTCCGCCCCGCGAGGGACGATGTCCGGCGGGCGTCCGCCCTCGAGGCGCGCGAAACCTCGGCGGCCGAATCGAGTCGAGCGCGGATCGGTGGAATCGCACGGCTTCGCCCCAGGCGGACGATGATTTTCTTTCTTTGACAAAAGAAAACAACTGACTACCATCCCCGCGTGGCGCGCGCTTCGCTGCACATCGTCTCGAACCCCCGGCACTGGAAGGTCATGGTCGCCCCCGTGCGGCTCGAGATGATCGAGGCCATGCGCATGATCGCGCCATGCTCGATCGCCGAGATCGCGGTGGCGCTCGATCGGTCCGCCGACACGCTCTATCGGCACATGGAGAAACTCCGGGCCGCCCAGGTGGTGGTCGTCGCCGGGACCCGCAAGTCGGGGCGAAGGACCGAGCAGGTCTACGACCTCGTCGCCGACGACTTCCGCGTGGGCTTCAAGGACGCCACGCCGCGCGCCGCCAACAAGGCCTACAACGAGACTGTCCAGTCGATCCTCAAGATCGCCAGCCGAACCGCGCGCGATTCCGCCGCAGCCTGCCAGCTGATCGGCATCGGCGACGAGCGAAACATCGTCGGCAAGATCGAGCATGCGTGGCTCTCCCGCGCCGACTTCCTGGCGCTGCGCGACATCCTGATGCGCGCGAAGCAGTTCATGGATCGGCGCAAGGGCGCGCGCGACGGCCGCCTCTATCTCGCTGCATTCCTCGCCATGCCTGTGACGCGAAGGCGCGGCGCCCGAGTGCGCCGGTCCGCCGGAACCAAGGGTACCGGCGCCGGCGCGAGCAAGACGCCGTCCGCGCGCAAGCCGCGCGCGGCCTCGTGATCTCGATCTCTCCGACTCCCGAGCCTCGTCATGCCTCTCCACGCGATCGTCGCCGCCGTTCTCGCCTTCGCCGCACCCCTCCATGCCCCCGACGCCGAACTCCCGCGGCGCGCCGGCCAGTCCGCCTCGCACGAGATCGAGCGAGAGGATGCTCCGGTCTCCCCGCGGATGACGCCTTCGGATGCCCCGGAGCAGCTCGAGGGCGGCGAGCGTTCGGCGGGGCAGGAGTCGAAGCGGACCGACGCGGCCGACGAGCAGGTCGCCGGCATGTCGCGCGAGGAGTCCCTGCACAAGTGGACTGCGCTTGCGACCGAGCCCTACAAGGGCAAGCAGGACGACATCTTCTTCGTCACGCCCGAGCTCGGCTTCTACGGCAACGGCGCCGGCAGGATCTTCCGCACCGCCGATGGCGGCGCAACGTGGGAGAAGGTGTTCGAGCAGAAGGGTACGTTCGTCCGCTGCCTCGCCTTCGTCGACGAGAGGCACGGTGTCATGGGCAACATCGGCCCCGGCTACTTCCCAGGCGTGACCGACGAAGTCCCCGTCTACCGGACCGAGGACGGTGGAACGACATGGACGCCCGTCCGGTCGATCGAGGGCGCGCCCGTGGTCGGGCTCTGCGCCTTCGACATCGTGCAGGTTCCGTTCATCAACGCGGGAAACCTCGACCATCGGCCGCGCATCGTCGGGGTCGGGCGCGTCGGTGGGCCCGCCGCGTACATCTGGTCCGACGACCTCGGGAAGACATGGAAGCAGGGGAAGATCCCCGAGCGGGGCGCGATGGCCTTCGACGTGAAGTTCCTCGACGAGAAGCGCGGGTTCATCGCGTCCTCGAGCCACGCCGACGTCGCGCTGGGGAACGCGGTCATCCTCGCGACGGAGGACGGCGGCGCGACCTGGAGCCAGGTCTATCGCTCGACGCGGCCGTTCGAGACGACCTGGAAGTTCAGCTTCCCCACTCCGGAAGTCGGCTACTGCACGGTGCAGTCGTACGACCCCGATCCGTCGGCCTCGCGGCGGTTCGTCGCCAAGACGACCGATGGCGGCAGGACCTGGGCGGAGATTCCTCTCGTCGACGATCACAAGGTGCGCGAGTTCGGGATCGCGTTCCTCGACGCTCAGATCGGCTGGGTGGGCGCGATGCCCCATGGGTTCGGAACCACCGATGGCGGCAAGACATGGGTTCCGGTCGACTTCGGCAACGCCGTGAACAAGATCCGCCTCGTCCGAGGCGGCGCTGCGGTGACCGGCTACGCGATCGGCGTTGAAATCCACAAGTTCGTCCTGCCAAGCAGCGCGCTCGCCAGATGAACCCCGGCAGGACCTACGCCATGAACCCCGGCATCTCCGCCTCCGGCATCCTTCGTCCCGCCCGCAACCTGCTGCTCTGCGCGCTGCCGATCCTCGGCCTCGCGGGGTGCGCGATCGGACAGGTCTCGGCCAAAGGCGAGCTCAGCCAGGCCGTCGCCGACGCGAAGTCGGTGGTGGTCTCGACCGAGAATGGCAGCGTCGAGCTGATCCGCGATCCCGCGGCCACCACGATGCAGGTCTCCGCGGCGATCCGCTGCTCGGCCGACACCGAGGAGGAGGCGGCCGCGCGCGTGAAGGCGACGAAGCTCACCGCATCGCGCGATGACGACGGCAAGGTGCGCATCGCCGTCGAGTTTTCGCCGCATGAGCCGGCGGTGACCGTCCTGTTCGTCGGCGCCGTCGCCGGTTCGCGGGACTCCGCCAGCATCGTG